>Ga0206878_10119_pt2 | contig 32679 bp, 29 predicted proteins | sample Alteio_BWOrgCont_8_FD_152621 | JGI IMG/M metagenome (GOLD analysis project Ga0206878, IMG submission 152621) | Enriched cells from forest soil in Barre Woods Harvard Forest LTER site, Petersham, Massachusetts, United States -... | ecosystem: Environmental > Terrestrial > Soil > Temperate forest >... | reverse complement strand
GGTTTGATGTTTTTAGTCTCAATCCGGGCTGGGATGTGGATCTTACTGATAACACAACTTATAATTTCAATCTCCAATATTATCACTTTAAAGCAAAGACTCCTGACCAAATAAAAGGTAGCCTGGCTAGTGACGTGGAAACCTATATAGAACAGGATCTGGGAAATTTTGTGGGAAAATTCTCTATAGATTATGATATATATAAAGCTGTAGCCGGACAACCGAAAACTCCTAATGATATTATCTTTTCACCCGATATCTCATATGACTTTATCAAGCACTTTGGGAAGAAATCTGAGATCATAGTTATACCGGAAGCTGATTTTGATTTCGGAACCAGGAACTTCTATACTCAGTATGCTAATAATACTATTTCAGATAGTAATTCTGGTAGTGCAAAGGCCAGAAGAAAGCTATTGGCCGGCAACAGTAACGCATCATTTGGAACTCTTGATTACAACCTGATTTTAACCGTTGAATATAAAATAAGTAAATTTTCGATAGAACCTGCTTTTACGTATAGCCAGCCCCTCTATAACCCGTCCAACCCTCCAACTAAGCCGACGGCCTTTGGTAGTATTACACTTGCTTATACCATAGAGTCGAAAAAGTGATGCAGGGCTTTAGTACATTTACAGCGCATTAAAATAATTGCGTTGAAAAATTTTCCTTTAAGCAAGCAAATAATATACGCCATGGGCATGATGGGCTGGTCCATTATGATCAACGTTATAGGGGTGATGCTTATTTACTTTTATCTGCCACCTAACGGACAAGGACTGCATAATCTTATTTCCCAAAGGATTTTTCTGGGCATATTTAATGTCCTCGCTATTATATTAGCCTCTGGCAGATTACTAGACGCTGTATATGACCCGTTCATAGCTAAAATGTCGGATAAATCGAAAAGCAAATGGGGGAGAAGAATACCTTTTATGTTCGTCAGCATTGTTCCTTCTGTTATTTTTTGCATTCTTATTTTTTTCCCACCTTCCAAAGAAGTCAGCTCCTTAAACGCCTTATGGCTCATTCTGCCACTTACCCTGTTTTTTACCTCCACCACTACCTATGCAATTCCTTATACAGCTATGTTACCCGAGATAGCCAAGACCAGTGCGGAAAAGGTAAGACTTTCTTCTTTCCAGCAAGTAGGTTTTGTTTTAGGTATGATCGTCGCATCTATGTGCAATAATATAGCAGATAGTATGTGTAGTATTTTTCACGTGCAGGAAAGAATGGTGTGCATTCAGTACTCTGTAATATTTCTGGCCGTTGTTGGCGGAATTTTTATGCTTATGCCGGTTCTTTTCATTGATGAAAAAAAATATTCTAAGTCAATTCCATCTTCGACACCTCTCTTTGAGGCGCTGAGAGAAAGTTTTTCCAACCGCAATTTTTTCTTTTTTATTGTGGCTTGTCTTTCCTATTTCATGGCCCTTAATATTATTCTGAATGGGTTGCTTTATTTCGTCACCGTGTTGGCAGGCATTCCGGAAGAATCGGGACCTAAACTGGTGGGATTCATGGTGGTTCTTTCAGTACTTTTCTATCCACTAATCAATTATCTGGTAAAAAGATTGGGTGAGAAAAAGATAATGGTCTTTTCTTTTTTTCTTTTATCGGCCATGTTCTTTGGTATTTCAGCCCTTGGCAAGCTGCCTATAGATTCCAGGTTGCAACTTTATATTATGCTGGGTCTAACCGCTTTCCCCCTCGCATCCCTGGGCATATTGCCTAACGCTATATTGGCAGATATAATTGCTCAAGACGTAGCAACTACGGGTGACAATAAAGAAGGTGTATACGTTGCTGTGAACTTCTTTTCTATAAAACTTGGCCAAACATTCGGGATAGCACTTTTTGCTATTCTTACAGTTTATGGTAAAGATCCGGGTCACGATACAGGCCTTAGGCTCACAGGTATCTCGGGTGGCATATTATGTGCGGCGGCGGCAATAATCTTTTTAGGATTCAAACAAAAGGTAAAACAAGCTTAGAGTGAATACCTGGCTGTTGGCACAACATCTACAGATGTAAACTCTTTCTTAAGGAACTTATAATAACCTGTAACAGCTATCATAGCTGCGTTATCTGTACAATATGCCATTTTGGGTATATGTATTTTCCATCCCCTTTTTATTGCCAATGTATTCAGTTCCTTACGCAATCCGGTATTAGCAGAAACGCCCCCAGCAATAGCAATTCCTTTTATCCCAGTTTGCTGTGAGGCTTGCTGTAATTTATCCAATAGTATAGAAATAATTGCATGCTGAAATGAAGCACATAAGTTATCGCGGTTGACATTTATAAAATCAGGATTAGCTTTTACTCCATCCCTAACCAGGTAGAGGAAAGATGTTTTGATACCACTGAAACTAAAGTTGAGTTCCGGAGCTTTTGGAATAGGGAAAGAGAATGCCTTAGTATCTCCTGCTTGCGCATATTTATCTACCAGTGGTCCCCCCGGATACGGCAGTCCCATTATTTTGGCAGCCTTATCAAATGCCTCACCTGCTGCATCATCCATGGTTTGTCCCAGCACTTCCATTTCCAAATGACTCTTTACTAGTACTATCTGGGTATGCCCGCCAGACACAGTGAGACATAAAAAGGGAAAAGAAGGAGCATTATATGGCTCACCCTGTGTTTCTATAAAGTGAGCCAGCACATGCGCCTGCATATGATTTATCTCTATAAGAGGTATGTTGAGTGCCATCCCCAGAGCTTTCGCAAAAGACACACCTACTAACAATGAACCCATAAGTCCCGGACCACGAGTGAATGCTATGGCATCAAGTTCTTCTTTTTTTATACCTGCCTTTTGCAATGCCACATCCACAACCGGAACTATGTTTTGCTGGTGGGCCCTGGAGGCCAATTCCGGCACAACTCCCCCATAATCTTCATGCACTTTTTGGCCTGCGATTACACTTGATAGCATAGTATAATTGCTAAAAACAGCGGCAGCAGTATCATCGCAGGAGCTCTCTATACCCAATATTTTAACACTTCTATCGTTCATTATAGTTAACTTTGTATGTTAGGTAAACCTCAGAAAACATTAAAAGGATCAAGCAAATATTGATTTTTCTCATTTCGGCAATGGCTTCATTATTGCTGTTTGTTAACCTTGTGCTCAATTTTCCTTCTGTTCAAACCTGGCTCACCCACAGGATAGCTTCTTATTATTCGGCAAAGTTACATGCTAAAGTGCAGATTGGCAAGGTAGATTTTGAATTGCTTAAAAAACTAGTACTCAGAAATGTATATGTAGAAGACCAGCATAACGATACCTTGCTGTATGCCGAAGCTCTCAAGTTGGATGTGGGTGCTATTTCTTTTGATAAACATCGCTTGTTTATAAGTGATATAATATTAGATAATACCAGGTTCAGCGCGGTGATGTATAAGCACGACAGTGATATAAACGTACAATTCATCATTGACTATTTCGCGTCAAAGGACACTGTAAAACACCCCGGCGGTGCCAAATGGGATATTAAGGTCGGAGCGCTGACCATGAACAACGTATATTTTTCATATAGAGATGAACACAATTACTCCCCTGATGATTCTATTGGTATCATTTTCACCAACATGAAGATACACGAGATCAGTGGCAAAATAAGTGATATCATGTTCCAGGGAGATACATTGCGGGCCACCATAGAAAGATTAACAGCACATGAAAGATCTGGCTTCTTACTACAGAATATGTCCTGCTACGTAAAACTCAGTTCAAAGAAAATGGAATTGAATGCACTCAAGATAGAAACTCCACAGACCAATCTATCAACCGATTTAATATTCAGATACAATCGCTTTCGTGATTTTACTGATGCGGTGAATAAACTCGACATGAGCGCTACTTTTAGAAAAAGCACTGTATGCTTTGATGACGTTGCTTCTTTTGCCCACGGCATAAAGGGAGTATACAATTGCTTTACTATATCGGGCCAATATTCAGGTACAGTAACTCATTTGAAAGGACGCAATATGAAAATCGAATGGGGCAAAGTCTCTTCATTTGAAGGAGATGCTACTCTTGATGGCCTGCCCGATATACAACATACACATATTAATGTAACTGTTAAAAGACTTGTAACTTCAAAAGCAGATGCAGAACTATTGCCCCGCCTGCCATTTCGTGAACATGCCACAATAAAATTACCGGAGAATATTGGCTATTTAAGAACTATTGAGGCCAGTGGAACATTTGACGGATATGTAACTGACTTTGTAGCCACCGGAGCTTTTTCAACAGGTATTGGAGACATAGCAGCAACATTAAGTATGAGGCAAGATACCGGCGCAAAAAGTATCTCCCATTATAAAGGCACTTTGCAAACAAGTTCTTTCAACCTAGGAACTTTTTGGCAGAACAATCTTCTTGGCTCTATAACTTCTTCAGTTAGCATACAAGGAAGTGGACTAAGCCGCACTAATGCCGATGCTAAACTGGAAGGCACTGTAGCAAGTTTTGGCTTTAAAAACTACAATTACAAAAACCTCACCTTAAGTGCAGAGCTGCGCAAAGGTTTTTTTTCGGGCCTGTTAAATGTGAACGATCCTAACCTGCAAATGGATTTTGATGGGAATGTAGATATAGCATCTAAAATACATAAGTATAATTTTAATTCAGCTATACGAAAGGCCGACTTAGTAAAAATGAATTTTACTCATGATACCATTGGACAAGTGGTGCTGTCTACAAATATCTCTGTGGCCCTTGCAGGCAATAATATTGATAGTATTGATGGAACCATTCATACGGATAGCACAAAACTGGCTTATCATAAAGACAATTATCATCTTAAGTACCTCGATTTAAAATCTACCCACAATGGAGAAGTGCATAATATCAATGTATCCTCTGATTATGCAGATGCTTCATTGTCGGGCCGTTTTCCGCTAAGAAATATTGGTGACTGTTTCCGAAATATGTTGTCACCTTATATACCTTCTCTCTTCTCTCCTGAAAAATATACAAGAAAGGGTAAACCAGATTATCACAGTTATTCTTTTGATCTGCACTTCAATAATAACACGGGGCTGACTAATCTATTCATACCTTCTTTAATTATTTCGAAAGGAAGTGAGATAAAGGTAAATTATGATGAATCAAATAGTGCAGTTACACTTAGCGGTAATTCGGCTTTGGTAGAATGGGCAAGTAAAAAAATAAAACGGGTAAAGCTCAATGCTTCCGGAGATCACTCTCGGCTTATTTTCAGAGCTTCCTGTGATACATTATTCCTTAGTGACAGTCTATATGCCGCAGCCTTTGCAGTTAGCACTACCATATCTCAGGATACTACCCGCTATACTGTAAAATGGAATAATGATACCGCCAATTATGCAGATATACCAGGCTATCTTGCTTTTCCAAATAAAACAGATATTGTTTTAAAGTTTGTGAACCCGGTTATAAGTCTTGGTGATTCTGTATGGCAAGCCAATAGTAAAAACACCGTACTGATAGACTCATCGGGAATTATGGCCAGAGACCTTGAGTTTTATCATACACAGCAATATATTAGTATAGCAGGTAAAATATCGAAACACAAAAACGATGCAATGGTCTTTACCTTCAAAAAACTTAACCTCGAAGATGTAAAGTTGGGAGGGATTACAAAATTACAAGGCACTGTTGATGGCACGGCTTCTGTTGCCAGGCTTTATGAGAGGCATCCATTTTTTGCTGGTTCCCTGAATTTCAGCAGCCTTAAACTTAATAAGCAACCGCTTGGGGATGGTAACGTAAATTGCTATTGGGATAATAGTGCACAGGCAATTGCGCTAAATGGTCAGTTTACACGGGGAGATACCAAGCTATTATACTTTGTTGGCAATTATTATGACAGGGATACCAACAATCTTTCGGCCGATGTGACTGTGCAGGCTTTTCCGGTTAAACTTTTTGAACCTTACATAAAAGATTACAGCACTGCTTTTGAAGGAGGCCTGACTGGCAGCGGACACGTTTCCGGCGACCTGAATAAACCAAAGTTCAGCGGTGAAATTATAGCCAACATTACCAAATTTAAGCTGGACTATCTTAATACCTATTATCACAGTTCTGACATTGATATCCTTATTTCACCCGACACCTTCCGGGTAAAACCATCAACAATACTTGATGAAAAACAAAATAGCGCCATAGCAAGTGGAACACTTACCCATAACCATTTCAAAGATTTCCTTCTGAACTTTAATTTAGACGCAAAAAAATTCATGTGCCTTAATACTACTGAATTTAATAATGACCTGTATTATGGCACAGGATACGCGACCGGTAACGTGCAGATATATGGCCCTCTTAACAGCATACACATAGATGCAAGTATTACAACCGAAAAAGGTACTGCGTTTAATATTCCTCTCTCTAATGCCTCCGAGGTGGATCAAAGCGATGTGATCCGGTTTGTAAATAAAAAAGATACGGCGCGTAAGAAAAAACTTGCATATAAAGTAAATCTTAATGGGTTACAAATGCACTTCACAGTGCATGCTACGCCCGATGCTACGGCCAGGCTGATCTTTGCAGAAAAGGTAGGTGATATATTAGAGGGTACAGGATCGGGAACTTTGCAAATGGATATGAGCCCCCAGGGTGATTTTTCTATTAAGGGCGACTATACTGTAACGGATGGCACTTATGACTTTACTTTCGGGAATGCGTTAAGTAAAAAATTTGCCCTGGAAGAAGGTGGAACCATCAGTTGGAGCGGAGATCCGTATAACGCTGATATAGATTTGAATGCCATATACAAGCTTAGGACTTCTCTCGAGCCATTGCAGGCCATATTACCTCAGGAGGATTCTTCCACCTATAAAAAAACTTTCCCTGTATATTGTGATCTGGGTCTTACGGGTAAACTTACTGCGCCTACTATCAAATTCAATATTGATCTGCCAACGGTTGACCAAAATACGCAAGAGGCATTAAGTAGTTACCTTGCAAGCAACCCTAATGAGCTTTATAACCAGGTGGCTTCATTGCTTATTATTAAAAGTTTTCTTCCTATTGATACCAGGCCCGGTGCTGCTGCTTCACCCTCTGCAAGCCTTGCTGCAGGTATAAACTCAACGGAATTTTTATCCGACCAGCTAAGTAATATGCTGTCCAGCATAAGCAATAAGTTTAACGTGGGTATCAATTATCAACCTGGTACCACACCTAACAACCAGGAATTGCAGGTGATGTTCTCTACACAATTATTTAATGACAGGATTTCTATTAATGGTGATGCCGGTACTGTAGGTAATACTACACCAACGCCTACAGAAAATACCAATAACATAGTGGGAGAAGTAACGGTGGAATATAAGTTAAGCAAAGACGGCAAGGTGAAAGTTAAAGCCTTTAATAAAGCCAACGACAATACTACTGTAACGCTTATAAACGCTCCATATACACAGGGTGCAGGTATATCGTACCGGGAGAGCTTTAATAATTTTAGTGAACTTGTAGATAAAATAAAAAATAAGTTTAAGCACAACCCTAAGAAAGAACAAAACACATCAGGCACCCCTTAAAATAGTTAAGAAAGTTTTTCCAGTTGCTTTTTTATGGCCTCTATTTTTGCTTCCGCGTCGGCCTGCTTATTCCTTTCGTTTTGAAGTATCTCGGGTTTTGCATTGGCTACAAATTTTTCATTTGCCAATTTAGATTGTACAGATTTCAAAAAACCTTTATGATATTCCAGATCCTTGGCTAGCTTTTCTTTTTCTTCAGCTGTATCCATTTTAAATCCTTCAGGTAGGCCAAAGGAATATTTTTTATCCTTTAACACGAAACTTAAAATGCCTTGGCCGGCATTGGTCTTATATACTGTGCCACATAATTTCATAATTCCTGCCGATAGTTCTGAAGAATCCTCAATTTGAACCAATTCTTCTTTCATAGAAATATTATTCTGCTGGCGCAAACTGCGTACAAGTCTTAGGTATTCTTTTTGCAATTCGAAATTAGCAAGCAGTTTGCTGTCGTATTTATTTCCTTTAGGATACTGAGCCACTATTATACAATCTCTCTCACCTCTTTCTTTTATAGTGTGCCATATTTCTTCGGTAATAAACGGAACAAATGGGTGTAACACCTTTAACAAAGATTCAAGAAAGCCTATAGTATCATCATATATTTTACGTGGAACTGTTTTTCCGCAAACACTTTTTATAAGCTCGAGGTATAGTGCACAAAAATCATCCCACACAAGTTTATAAATGCACATCAATGCTTCTGAAATGCGGAAAGCATTAAAGTGCTGTTCTATTATTTCTACCTGTTCATTCAGCTTGTTTTCAAACCATTTTGTATAAGTAGCTGCATCACCTACCTCCTCATCAGAAACTTCCCAGGAACTGATAAGTCTGAATGCATTCCATAATTTATTGGTAAAGTTTCTGCCCTGCTCACAGAGTGTTTCATCAAATGGCAAATCATTACCGGCGGGGGAACAAAGCAATATTCCAACCCTAACACCATCAGCGCCATATTTTGCGATAAGGTCTAGCGGATCAGGGGAGTTACCTAATGACTTACTCATCTTTCTTCCGAGCTTATCACGCACAATACCTGTGAGGTACACATTTTTAAAGGGTTCTTTGCCACGGTATTCATAACCTGATATGATCATCCTGGCTACCCAGAAAAATAAAATATCGGGGCCCGTTACAAGTGTAGTGGTAGGATAATAGTAATTAATATCCTTATTGTTGGGATTTTTAAATCCATCGAAAACGCTTATAGGCCAAAGCCATGAAGAAAACCATGTATCTACCACATCTTCATCACGCCTTAGTTTGGAACCACAATGTGGACAAGCCTTAGGCTCCTCAATTGACACAACGGGTTCTTTACATGTTGGTTTGCCACTATCGCAATACCATGCAGGTATTTGTTGCCCCCACCACAATTGACGAGATATACACCAGTCGTGTACATTCTCCATCCAATGGCGATAGGTATTGATAAATTTCTCAGGAATAAGTTTTACAGTTCCATCTAATACATGTTCGAGGGCAGGTTTGGATATCTTATCCATCTTAAAGAACCATTGCATTGAAAGCTTAGGCTCAATAACAGCATCGGTGCGTTCAGAATAACCAACCTTATTTTTTATCTGTTCTATCTTAACCAAGTTGCCAGTTTTTTCAAGTTCCTTGGCAATTTTGCTTCTTACTATAAACCTATCTTCACCAACATAGAACTGCGCCTCCTTGCTCATTGTTCCATCAGGATTTAGCACATCAATAACCGGGAGGTTATGCTTCAATCCTAAGTTATAGTCATTTATATCATGGGCAGGAGTTACTTTAAGAGCACCTGTACCAAACTCCATAGTAATATATGTGTCCTCAATGATAGGTACTGCGCGGTTCACCAAAGGTATAATAGCCTTTTTGCCTTTCAAATTCTTATACCGATTGTCATCAGGGTGAACGCAAACAGCAGTATCGCCCAATATTGTTTCAGGACGGGTTGTTGCTATGGTTATCCATTCATCTGTAGTTCCTTCTATTTTATACCGAACGTAGAATAAACGTGAATCAACTTCTTTATGTATTACCTCTTCATCTGACACAGCAGTAAGGCCTTTAGGATCCCAGTTTACCATGCGTACTCCACGGTATATATATCCCTTTTTATACAGATCAACGAACACCTGTATAACTGCATCGCTCAGGTCTTTGTCCATAGTAAACTTCAAGCGATCCCAATCGCAGGACCAGCCCATGTGCTTTATCTGCTCTATGATCTTTCCGCCATAAGTCTCTGTCCATTTCCAGGCATATTTTAAAAACTCTTCGCGGGTAATATCCTGCTTTGAAATGCCTTTTTCTTTGAGCATGTTCACCACTTTGGCCTCTGTGGCTATAGATGCGTGATCGGTACCCGGAACCCAGCAAGCATTCTTGCCTTGCAGGCGGGCACGGCGAATAAGCACATCCTGAATGGTATTATTCAACACGTGGCCCATGTGTAACACTCCCGTTACATTGGGCGGAGGTATAACAATAGTATATGGCTCCCTGTCATCAGGCTCAGAATGGAAAAAGCCTTTCTCCATCCAATATTGGTACCATTTGGCCTCTGCCGCTCCCGGATCGTATATTTTAGAAATCTCCATAAATGCTCTTATCTGCGCTCAAAGATAATAAAACCTGTTTTTTATGTTGCACCATATTTCGGTGTCTTCCAATCCTCAAATATGGTACAATACCCCTATTTCCAATTAAATGCGTATCTTTGCACTGTTTTTAATAAGTACGCGCTTATTGACACGTGTTTTTGGATTCCATTGCTGTAACCTACAGCCCTTTAATGGCCTTGAATACAAATCATTAGGCCATTAAATATAAAATATGAATAAATTTGAAGAGCTGGGCGTATGCGCCCCTGCCGTTAAGGCTATTAGTGAACTGGGGTTCGAAACTCCTACCCCTATCCAGGAAAAGGTTATACCTATCCTTTTAAAAGAACCTTGTGATATGGTTGCCCTTGCCCAAACAGGCACAGGCAAAACCGCAGGCTTTGGTTTACCCTTGGTAACTATGCTTGATTTTACAGCAAAAAAGACACAGGCACTTATACTTGCGCCTACACGTGAGCTTTGTATGCAGATAACATCTGACATTAAGAATTTCTCCAAGCATATACACGGAGCCAATGTGGTTGCTGTATATGGCGGAGCAAGCATTATGAACCAGATACACGATCTTAAAAGAGGAGCGCAAATAATTGTTGCTACCCCGGGTCGTATGGTTGATATTATTGACCGCAACAAGGTAGACCTAAGCACCATTCAATACGTTGTATTGGATGAAGCTGATGAAATGCTGAATATGGGATTCCAGGAAGACCTGGATTCTATACTATCTACAACTCCTAAAGAAAAGAACACGTGGCTCTTTTCTGCAACTATGCCAAGCGAGGTTTTACGTATATCTAAAAAGTATATGGATAACCCTGTTGAAATAACAGTTGGAGGCCGTAACCAGGGCAACGAAAATATTGAACACGTATACTACACGGTGAATGATCGTGACCGTTATCCTACCTTAAAGCGAATTGTAGATTTTCACCCCGATATTTTCGGACTTATTTTTTGCCGCACAAAAATTGAGACACAAAAGGTTGCTGATCTACTTATAAAGGATGGCTATAATGCCGATGCCTTGCATGGTGATTTATCACAAGCACAAAGAGATTATGTGATGAAAAGGTTCCGCGGACGCATATTGCAAATGCTTGTGGCTACCGATGTTGCAGCAAGAGGTATCGACGTTAACGACATAACACACGTTATCAACTATAACCTGCCCGATGAAATTGAGAACTATACCCACCGTAGCGGACGTACTGCCAGAGCTGGTAAAAAAGGTATCTCTATCATATTAACAGGCAACAGGGATCTAGATAAGATAAGAACGCTTGAACGTATCACTAAGAAAAAATTCACCAGGGCTAACATTCCTAATGGATATGATATTTGCGAAAAGCAATTGTTCCATTTGGTGCAGGGCATACACAATGCAGAGGTGAATGAAAAGGAAATAGAGTCCTACCTTCCTAAGATATACGAGGAATTGAAGGATCTGACCAAAGAAGAAATCGTAAAACGATTTGTATCTACTGAGTTTAACCGCTTTTTGAATTATTACAAAAATGCACCTGACTTGAATAGCGGTAGCAGCAGTATGCGTGAAGACAGACCGGAAAGAAAAGGCGTTGTGAAACTTTTTGCTAGCCTTGGAGAACTGGATGAATTCGACAAATCAAGCCTGAAAGAATACGTAACCAAAACAGCGGAACTCACTGCGGAAGATGTTACCTGGGTGGATGTAAAGAAGAGCTTTTCATTTATAGAGGTAAAGACTGAAGTAGTCGATAAGGTATTGGCTGCATTTAAAGATCAAAGCTATAGGGGAAGACCGGTAAGAATAGAATCCAGAGGTAATAGAGAAGAAGGCTTTTCACGCGATCGTTTCAGAAAAAGAAGTGATGGAGATGGTGGAAGAGAGAGAGGTGGAAGATCTGGCGGCGGAGAACGTCGTAGCTATGGTGGCGGAGAGCGCCGCAGCTATGGAGGTGGAAGCAGCAGTGGAGGAGAACGCCGTTATGGTGGTGGAAGATCATCAGGAGGTGGAGAACGCCGCAGCTACGGAGGAGGAAGTGGTAGCAGGTTTGGTGGCGGAGAACGCCGTGAGGAAGGTGCCAAGAAAGATTATTCCGGCAAGAAAAGAACCTTCAAAGGGAAACCTTAATTAGTAATCATATATTGAATTGACAAGGCGGGAGTACTCCCGCCTTGCTCCGTTATGCCCTTTTTGCTTTAAAATCAGCAGGGAAGCACCTTTTTAAACTTAAATTATGTTAAAAGCATTAAAAAACTTCATATAAAAGTTTATATATTTGTATCGGAAACTAATGTACGCCCTATGTTACGCAGAATCTACATTACACTAATTTTTGTTTTGCCCTCTGTTCTATGCTTTGCACAAGCAACAGGAACAACTCCTGCTGCCCCGGTTGATCCTAATGCCCCGGTAATGAGCTTTGAGACCAAGGAACATGACTTTGGTACTTTTGAACAGGATGGGAATGGAACCTACATGTTTGTATTTACGAATACAGGCAAAGAACCTTTGGTGATAAAAGATGCACATGGTTCATGCGGATGCACAGTACCACATTGGCCTCAACATCCTATAGGCGCAGGTGCGAAAGATACCATAAGGGTTACTTACGATACACACAGGGTAGGCGTATTTGTTAAAACAGTTACCATCACATCCAACGACAAAGAGTCTCCGGATGTGCTAACCATAAAAGGCCACGTTACCGCCAAGCCTGCTGTACCGGCTTTCCCGGGCAACAAGGACAATAGCGGCGCGCCTTTTACCAACAATTGGGATAATCAATAATTCAATATAAACACTAACTTAAAAACACTGAAAACATGAAAAAGTTCTTATTATCTGCCGCAATACTTGCAGGCATATTCTTCGCAGGAAATGTGAAGGCTCAAGATGGCGCAGCAGATCCAAATGCTCCTGTAATGAATTTTAAACATGATTCCATTGACTATGGAACCATTCCTCATAATGCAGACGGATATCGTTATTTCGATTTTACCAATAGCGGTAAAGAACCTTTGATCATCAAGGAAGCTCACGGTTCATGCGGATGTACTATACCTACATGGCCTAAGGAACCTATCCAACCAGGACAAAGTTCTCAGATCAAGGTACATTATGCTACAGATAGAGTTGGACGTTTCCAAAAAACGGTAACCATCACCAGCAATGCTAACCCAGGTTCTAAAGTGCTTTATATCATGGGTAATGTACAACCTGATCCTACACCGGCTCCGGGCGCTACACCGGCACCAACACCTGCAGTGCCAACCAATGGCGGCAAATAAAGATCATATTTATAATACAAAAAACCCTGGCTTTTCTAGTCGGGGTTTTTTGTTTATTTTTTTACTCTTCTGCTGTGTGTTTTTTGCACAGGGACAAGCGGTTATTACATTTGATCAAACTGCTAAACACTTGGGCTTTTTACACAAAGGTGATACTGCGAAGTTTGCCTATGTATTTACCAATACAGGAAACCAACCACTTATAGTAAGCGAAACCAAAGTAGAGTGTGGCTGCACTATCGTTGAAAAACCCGAATACCAAATTAATCCGGGCAAAAGAGGTGAAATAAATGTGATGTTCAACACCACTCATACCATAGACAGGCAGGACAGAACAGTAACAGTTGTATCCAATGCATCCAATTCTCCAACAGTACTAAGATTTAAATGTGTGGTGCTTGCCGCAAAAAAGTAAAAAGAGTAATATATATCTGGCTATTGTGCTAGTTGTTATTAATTTTGGGTACTCCAAAATACAATCATAACACTATGCAGTCTATAGATACTTACGATTTTAAAGGCAAGAAAGTACTTGTACGTGTGGACTTTAATGTTCCCCTTGATAACAACTATCATATAACCGACGATACCCGTATCAGAGCTGCTATCCCTACCCTAAAGAAAATCCTGAACGATGGTGGTGCCCTTATTATTATGTCACACTTTGGCAGGCCCAAAAATCTTCCTGAAGAAAAATTCTCTTTAAAGCATGTGGTGCCACTGGTAAGCGAATTGTTGGGCAAGCCTGTAATATTCTCGAAAGACTGTACGGGTGCCTCTACAAAAGCCCTGGCTGCAAATCTTAAACCCGGGGAAGTTTTATTATTAGAAAATCTTCGCTTTCATGCGGAAGAAACCAAGGGCGCTGAAAACTTTGCGAAAGAACTCGCCTCTTTGGGTAATGTATATGTAAATGATGCTTTTGGCGCTGCCCACAGGGCACATGCCTCTACAGCTATTATAGCTAAGTTTTTTCCTAATGACAAAATGTTTGGCTACCTGATGGCGCATGAGCTTGAGAGTATTCACACATTAATGAACAAGTCTAAAAAGCCATTTACTGCCATTTTAGGAGGAGCTAAGGTGTCAGGTAAAATAGCTATCATAGCTAACCTAATGGACAAGGTGGATAACCTCATCATAGGCGGTGGTATGGCTTATACATTTATAAAAGCTATGGGTGGCCATGTGGGCAGTTCGCTCGTAGAGGAAGAACGTATTGCAACCGCCTTAGAAGTAATAGAAGAAGCAAAGAAAAAAGGTGTGAACCTGTGTATACCTACCGATACTGTTATTGCAGATGCATTCTCCAACGAAGCAGATACCAAGACCTGTGATATAAAAAACATTCCAGATGGATGGAGAGGTTTAGACATAGGCCCCGAAACAGAAAAGCAATTTGCCAAGGTGATAGAGTCATCTAATACCATATTATGGAACGGACCTATGGGTGTATTTGAAATGAGCAAATTCGAACATGGTACCAAAGCCATCGCAGATGCCGTTGTAAACGCAACTAAAAAAGGTGCCTATTCACTTATTGGTGGAGGAGATTCTGTGGCTGCTATCAATAAATACAAACTCACAAAGCAGGTAAGTTGTGTATCTACAGGGGGTGGAGCTATGTTAGAGGGTTTAGAAGGCCATGTACTTCCGGGTGTAAAAGCTGTGGAAGACGATGTTGAAAAGATATCTAAATAAGCTCTTTTAAGCCTTTTGTTAGGCTTACCTTTGCATTTAAATAAGTACAAAATGCCAGAAGGCCTTAAAAAAATTCTCGGGTTCTTAAAGAACAAGTATATAACCAGCACCTTGTTGCTGTTTATATGGATATGCTTTTTCGACAGGAACGATCTTATTTCTGAAGTACGCCTTGTAAACAAGATAAACTACCTGAAGACCGAAAAAAGGTATTACCAGCAACAGACCGATATGGCAACGGAAGAGCTAAAAGAGCTCCAAACCAATCCTGCTAACCTCGAGAAATTTGCCCGCGAAAAGTATTTAATGAAAAAAGATAACGAGGATGTATACGTTATCGTTGACCAAAACAACAGACTGGTGGATACTTTGAATGTGAAACCAACTAAGTAGTTAGGAGGGTCTTTATTTATATGTCCCGAATACCTTCCTCAAAGTGTCGGATATCTCACCCAGAGAAACATAGTTCTCGCAGGCTTCTACTATAATAGGCATAAGATTGGTGTCACCCTTGGCTGCTGCTTCCAGTTTTGTCAGAGAAGCTTTTACTTTTTCGCTATTGCGCTCTGCCCTTATTTTCTTCAGCTTATCTATTTGGTATTGCCTAATGGAATCATCTACCCTGAAAAGATTTTCAGGTGCCTTTTCCGCAACAGTAAACTTATTTACCCCGACAATTATTTTCTCTTCCTTTTCAATTTTATCCTGGTACTCGTATGCAGAAGTAGCTATCTCATTCTGTATATATCCCTTTTCGAGTGCTTTAACTGTACCACCCATCTTCTCGATCTTATCTAAATACTCCCATGCTTTAGCTTCTACTTCGTTGGTTAGACTTTCTACAAAATATGAACCAGCTAAAGGATCCACCGTTTGGGTTACTCCACTTTCATAACCTACTATCTGCTGGGTACGTAATGCAATACGAGCAGCTTCTTCGGTTGGCAAAGCAAGAGCCTCATCAAAACCATTGGTGTGCAAGGATTGGGTACCGCCCATAACAGCAGCAAGGGCCTGTATAGTTACACGTACAATATTATTATGGGGTTGCTGAGCAGTCAATGTAGAACCAGCCGTTTGAGTATGAAAGCGTAACATCTGCGCCTGGGTATCGCTAGCTCCAAGATCAGTTGTAATTTTTGCCCACATCCTTCTTGCTGCTCTGAACTTTGCCACTTCTTCGAACAGGTTATTATGAGAGTTAAAGAAGAAGGAAACACGCTTTGCAAAAACATTGATGTCCAATCCTTTCTTTATTGCAGCTAAACAGTATTCTCTTGCATTGGCTAGAGTAAAAGCCAGTTCCTGTACCGCCGTAGAACCTGCCTCGCGCATGTGATAACCCGATATGGAAATAGTGTTCCACTTGGGAACCTCCTTACTGCAATACTCAAAAATATCGGTGATGATGCGCATAGAAGGCGTGGGAGGATAGATGTAGGTACCCCTTGCTGCATATTCTTTCAGGATATCATTTTGTATAGTGCCAGATATTTTTTTAACGTCATGACCTTTCTTTCTTGCCAATGCCACATACATAGCCAATAATATAGCAGCAGTGGAGTTGATGGTCATGGATGTAGATACTTTTTCCAGGTCAATACCATCGAAAAGTATTTCCATATCCTTCAATGTATCTATGGCCACACCCGATTTCCCTACCTCACCTTCCGAAAGATCATGATCGGAGTCATAACCCATTTGGGTAGGAAGATCGAATGCTACAGAAAGACCGGTAGTGCCATTCTGCAAAAGATAGTGATAACGCTTGTTAGATTCCTCAGCAGTAGAAAACCCTGCATACTGGCGCATGGTCCATAACTTACTACGATACATCTCAGGATGCACCCCGCGAGTAAAAGGGAACACTCCCGGTTGCTCATCAGGTATATCCTGCTTGGGATAAACTCTTTTTATCTCAATACCGGAGTCGGTTGTAAAATGTATTGGCTTTTTATCTTCGCTCATGATCTACTTAAGTAGTTTGTCAAGCATTTTATCTAAGTCCTCATTCATAAGGTTGCGTGCTATTATTTTCCCGGTCGGATCAAGAAGGAAGTTAGTTGGGATAGATCTTATTCCATACATGGTGGCAGCCTCATTTTTCCAAAGTTTAAGGTCAGAAACATGCGTCCACGTGAGCTTGTCATCATGAATAGCTTTTAACCAGTCTTGTTGTTTGTTATCCAAAGAAACACTCAGTACGGTAAAGTTTCTATTCTTGTATTTGTTGTATGCCGCAACTATATAAGGATTCTCACGCCTGCATGGATGGCACCAGCTAGCCCAAAAATCTAATATTACATATTTGCCATGGAAAGAAGATAAAGCAATGGGCTTACCTGCTGTATCATTCATAGTAAACACGGGCGCAGGCTCGCCAATTGACACACATTGTGCAATATCTATGGCTGTTTTTATTTTCCGGCCATACATGCTCTTTTTTACCCCTTTGGTAAATGAACCATATACATTTTTCAAAGCTTCCAAGTCAGGTGCATATAGCATATTCTTAGCTATCGTCCATGCACTGAAAATAGAAGAAGGATTACTCACGGCGTATGCCATTATAGCATCGTCCTTTTGTTTCTCTATCCCATCATATACCTTATCCAGGCTATCTATGGTCGGCATGTTCTTATTCTCTTCTGCTTTTTCATATACCGCATTCAGATCATCCTCTCTTGCATTAAAGGGACCTACTAACGTTTTGTATTCTACGTACATGCCATTTGAGCGCGATCCGGTAACTACTGCCTTGTTCACACTATCAGTTATGTTTATTTGAATAATGGTATCCTCTAAAAAGAATGAAAGAGCTTTTGTATTGCTCTTGGTACGGCCCGAATAATCTATAATAGTTGCTCCATTACCCGCCCACAAATAATATAAAGAAGGATCTGATACCTTGCCTGTAAATGTGAATGAATGGTTATCAATTTCTACAGAATCCTGCATAAAGGTGCCGGTAGAATCCTCGTGCTGAAGATATACCCAGCCGTTTTCCATGTTACTGATAATACCATTTATGCTATAGCCACCATCGACAGAAGGGGACTTATTACCCCTATGGCATCCGCTAAGTATTATAGAAGCTGCAAAAACAAATAAAATGATCTTATTCATGAGTACAATTAAAAAATGGATTCGAAATGGCCAAAACAAGCCTTTGACATTGGAACAAATATAGAAATTATATTTCAAGACTATTTGACAACAATGAGTCGCTTTCTCGCAAGGGCGCAAGGGCGCAAAGCAACTCTTCAATAATATATTATCTGACGGATCGTAGTGCCTTCAAATTCATTGTAGTGCATTCTAGTTCTTCTTTGCCAATTTCCTTCCATATCAAAGTCTTCGTACTTAAAAGAATAAATTGCACGGAACCTTCCATTGGATTCAAAAGCTCTAACTTCGGTACGATTCATTTTATCGTCATATTTATATTTCTCTTTGCTAGTGTATATTAAATTCGGATAATTGTCTTCTTCAATATCATTACCTTGATCATCATATTTATATTTAGTAATCAGGTCCCTCCTATATTCAAATCCCGCATTGTCAGATCCAAGAATCTTATCAGGTGGATAAGTGACTGAATAATACCCATCAATTTCTTCTGTTAGCAGGCCATTATTAGCATATTTAAGTGTGTCTATATCCTTTAAAACACTATCACCAGAATATGTAAGGGTTCTAAATACATTCCAATTACTGTCACAAGTAGAAATGACTATCCGGGTTATTTCGGCTCCATTATATTCTCTGCTTTTGATAAAGAATTTCTTATTCAAATATTCTATCGTATCTCCTCCATCATAAATACCTTTCCCATTGTACAAAGAACTATTAATTAAATTCCCATTTTCATTATAATTATCAATAGTTCTTTCAACTAAAGAGTCTGCCCTCCTAGTTTTATGGCTCGTGAAGTAGAGAGATTCAATAGTTGTCTTTATTTTGCCATTCATATGAGCTTTCTCAAGATCACTCTTCTTTTTATCTCCCGTGAAGGCGAGAAACAAAAAGCTAAAAAGAATCAGGATTAGGGATTTCATTTTTTAGTGATTGGTGTCCCAAATTTAAACAAAGTACCCCTTCTTTACGCACTTAGTCTCTTTGCGAGAAATATTATTTTTTAGGCTTCTTCTTTAGCCTCTTGCTTAAATGAATGGGATTCTGTCGGGTATCCCAAATTGTCAGAATATGAACTTTGGTTTCTGTTTCTTCGTAAAAAATAAAGTAATCCCTTACTCTTTTTGCCCGAATGCTCTTTACGGTGGTTGGCTTACCTATAAATGGATATTCAGCGAGAATATCTACAGCTTCTTTGAAAAGCCCATCTAACTTGATGCTATATAATTTCGATTGATTCCTGACGATCCAGTATACGAGAATATTTTTCCGATCATTTACAGCCTGTTCAGACCATATTACTTCTTTAGCCATTGATCGAACTCGGCGTTTACCTGTTTATTGGTAAAGTATCTACCTTCTTTTATGTCCTTTTGTCCTTTACGAATTGACTTTTTTATATGTTCTGGCACCTCCAGCTTTTTCATATCCTCAACTTCTAAATGAAGCAATCTATACAAGTCTTCCAATATAACAGGGTTCTCCACAGATTGTATGCTGCGGATAAGTTTGTTTTTCATCTGTAGACTGGTCATGGCTATTTTTCATCAAATTTAAGAAATTCTCTTCAACAAATTTCATCTTAGTATTTATATTCTGTCTTAATCTGTGCAATCTGTGGTGCACCTTATCCCAAAAAATAGGCTATTTTTGTCAGCTTCAAAAGCTGATCCTGACATTTATCGTCAGGACTGTTAAAGATTATGGCAAAACAAGATAACATACGTAACTTCTGCATTATAGCGCACATTGACCATGGTAAAAGCACCCTGGCTGATCGTCTGCTTGAGGTAACCAAGACCATCACAGCCCGCGAAATGCAGGCCCAGGTGTTGGATGATATGGACCTGGAGAGGGAAAGAGGCATTACCATCAAGAGCCATGCCATCCAGATGAACTACCTTCTGAATGGAGAAACCTACACCCTAAACCTAATTGATACACCCGGCCACGTAGACTTTTCATACGAGGTATCGCGCTCTATAGCTGCCTGCGAGGGCGCTCTTTTACTGGTAGATGCCACCCAAGGCATACAGGCCCAAACCATATCTAACCTTTACTTGGCACTCGATAACGACCTTACCATTATACCTGTCCTTAACAAGGTAGATATGCCCAACGCCATGATCGACGAGATAAAGGATCAGATGGTGGAAATAATTGGCTGTAGACGCGAAGAAATAATGCTCGCCAGTGGCAAAACAGGCCAGGGAGTACCGGAAATACTCGAAGCAATTGTCAGCCGCATTGCTGCACCCAAAGGCGATAAAGATGCTCCGTTACAGGCTCTTATATTCGATTCTGTATTTAATATTTTCCGTGGTATTGTGGCATATTTTAAAGTGGTAAACGGTACTATACGCAAAGGTGATAAGGTAAAGTTTGTTGCAACAGGTACAGAATATATTGCTGAAGAAATCGGTGTACTTAAATTGCAATACCTGCCGCAAGAAACAATATCCGCAGGCGATGTAGGATATATTATTTCAGGTATAAAAAATGCCAAAGAAGTAAAAGTAGGCGATACGCTTACCCAGGTAGCCAGGCCTTGCGCTGATATCATACAGGGGTTTAAAGAAGTAAAACCTATGGTGTTCGCGGGTATCTATCCTGTGGATACGGACGACTATGAAGAGCTGCGTTTTTCAATGGAAAAGCTGCAACTGAACGATGCCGCCTTGGTATACGAACCTGAATCTACTGCTGCACTGGGTTTTGGTTTTCGTTGCGGATTCTTAGGAATGCTGCATCTAGAGATCATACAGGAACGGTTAGAGCGTGAGTTTAACATGACGGTGATAACAACGGTGCCTAACGTATCATACATCTGTCATAAGAATAACGGGGAAGTTGTACCTATTAATAATCCTAGCGATCTACCTGACCCTACCCAGATCGACTTTGTTGAAGAGCCTTATATCAAAGCAAATATCATCACCAAGATAGAATACGTTGGGGCTATCATGTCTCTGTGTATTGGTAAGCGAGGTATTTTAAAAAACCAGCTTTACCTGACGACCGACAGAGTTGAAATAATTTTCGAAATGCCTTTAGCTGAGATCGTATTCGATTTTTACGATAGACTGAAGAGTGTTTCTCGTGGTTATGCATCCTTTGACTATACACCGATAGATTACAGGGCATCCGAATTGGTAAGGTTGGATATACTTTTAAACAGCGAGATAGTAGATGCCCTTGCAGCTCTTATCCACAAGGATCATGCTGCGGAGTTTGGACGTAAGATATGTGAAAAGCTAAAAGAACTTATTCCTAGACAGCAGTTCCAGATTGCTATACAAGCTTCTATTGGTGCCAAGATTATAGCCCGCGAAAACATCAGTGCGATAAGAAAAGACGTTACAGCTAAATGCTACGGTGGTGATATTTCTCGTAAACGCAAGCTCTTGGAAAAGCAAAAGAAAGGTAAGAAACGTATGCGCCAGGTCGGCAATGTAGAAATACCTCAGTCGGCATTTATGGCCGTGCTAAAACTATAAAATATTCAGCCCCAACCCCTCTCTATGAATAGAGAGGGGAGCAGTGTTTTTTTGTTAATTTTATAATCTGATATTAATGATAATTTAATTCCTTCTCCTCTCTATTGTTAGAAAGGAGGTAGGAGGTGAGTAACACAAAATGCAAAGATTCTATATCCCCTACGTTATAGAAAACCCTTGTAAGCTGGGAGCCGAAGAGTCCTGGCATTGTGTTAAAGTATTACGTTTAAAAGCAGGAGACCACATCGAATTGAGCGATGGGCACGGCAGTTTATACAAAGCTGAGATACAGGAAGCCTCTCCTAAAGCCTGCATCCTAAATATTCTTGAACAACATAAAGAAACTGCAGCCAAATGGGAGTTACACGTTGCCATTGCCCCTACAAAAAATCTTGCCCGCATGGAATGGCTGGTGGAAAAGCTTACTGAAATTGGAGTAACTGAAATTATTCCTTTCGCTGCACATCATTCGGAAAGAAAAGTATTAAAGACCGACCGCCTGAAAAAGATCACCATTGAAGCTATGAAGCAAAGCGGAAGAACTTATCTTCCTTTTGTGCGAGAACTTGTTTCTTATTCAGAAATGATCAAAACGCTGAAGGATTTCAAAGGTGACAAATTTATTTTGCATTGCATGGATAAGGAGCTGAGCACTTTTCAGCAATCGTATAAGAAAGGGAATAATGCATTAGTCCTAATAGGCCCAGAAGGCGATTTTAATAATATGGAAGCACAAGAAGCTATAGGACATGGTTTTGTGCCTATTACTCTGGGTACTGTTCGTTATCGCACGGAGACGGCTGCTTTGGTGGCTGCATGTACTCTACATGCCGCTCAATTCACCTTCTTAAAGCCCCTCTAGGGGTTTGGGGCAAATAGAAATGCTTAACTTTGGATTATGAGAAAAGCATTTGCTCTACTATTGATCTGTGTTTCCTTTGTAACATTTTCTTTCAAAGGAGAGCGTTCTGCAAATTCATATGCATACCAATTTGCAAGAGTAAAGTACAAGGGTGGAGGCAACTGGTATGTTAGTCCTACATCACTACCCAACCTCATAGCTTTTTGCAACAAAAACCTGGGCATGAATATCAACCCACAGGAAGCCACAGTAGAGCTTGGCAGCGCGGAGATATTTAATTATCCGCTTCTTCACATTACAGGTAACGGTAATATTCTATTTACTCCTGATGAAGTCGAAAACCTTAGAAACTATCTTGTAGGCGGAGGCTTCTTAGAAATTAATGATAGTTATGGTATGGACTCTGCCTTTAAAAGAGAAATCAAGAAAGTATTTCCAGAACTTAGTCTTGTAGAATTGCCTTTTACTCATCCTATTTACCACCAGAAATATGACTTTCCTCATGGCCTGCCTAAGATACACGAACACAATGGGGGACGCCCTATTGGCTGGGGACTTATATACAATGGTCGCCTTGTTTGCTTTTACAACTACGATTGCGATTTAGGCGATGGCTGGGAAGACCAAAGCGTCTACAACGATCCGCCTGAATTACAGGAAAAAGCCCTTGAAATGGGAGCCAATATTATAGAGTACGTGATGTTGGGGCAAATTAATGATGCTAAGAAACCATAATAGCAACCCACCTAAATCCTCCCCATTAGGGAGGACATAATTAATGCTTTAATTTACCTGCTATCTCCCATATAACAATTCCGACACTTACCGCAAGGTTAATAGAATGCTTGGTGCCGTATTGGGGTATTTCAATACATGCATCGCAAATATCCAAAGCCTCTTGTGATACTCCGTTTATCTCATTTCCAAAAACAAGAGCAATTTTTGGATTAGTGGGTTTTACTTTATCCAGCATTATACTGCTCTCTACCTGTTCTACTCCGTAAATAGTAAAGCCATGCTTTTTGAGTTCTTGTATAGCTTCAACTGTTGTGGCAAAATGTTTCCAGCTAACGGTATCAGTTGCTCCAAGAGCTGTTTTTTGTATTTCTCGGTGAGGAGGAGTAGCTGTAACACCACATAAATATATTGCCTGTAATAAAAAAGCATCAGCCGTGCGAAACACAGAACCTATATTATTCATGCTACGCACATTATCAAGTAATATTACGATAGGAATCTTGGCAGCTTGTTTAAACTGCTCGGTGGTCTTCCTGTTAAGATCGTCCATTGATAATTTTCTCATGCCATTTTTACTCGCCTCGCTTCCCTTCCCCTCTCTATTCATAGAGAGGGGTGTAGGGGGGTGAGTATATTAAATCATATTGACTTCCCTCTCAAGTTCAACACCAAATTTCTCTTTTACAGATTCTATAATCCGGGTAGAAAGATCGTATATTTCTTTGCCTGTGGCATCGCCATAGTTTACTAAAACAAGGGCCTGGTCCTTATGTACCCCTGCATCTCCAAATCGCTTACCCTTCCACCCACATTGCTCGATAAGCCAGCCGGCTGCGAGTTTAGTATGCCCATCGTGTGCAGGAAATGAAACCACACTTGGATGGTTAGCTTTTAATTTATCGAACTGCTTATTGGGAATAACCGGATTCTTAAAAAAGCTTCCAGCATTACCTATCTTATTAGGATCGGGTAATTTGCTCGAACGTATTTTAATTACCGCATCACTCACATCCTTTATAGTAGGAGCGGTAATACCCATAGTCTCTAATTCTTTACTCAGTGTACCGTATGATACATTTACCTTTTTAGGATGTTTTATCAATTTAAGTGTAACAGAAAGTATAACATACTTCCCCTTATCTTCGCCTTTAAAGATACTATCGCGATATCCGAATTTACATTCAGCATTGATGAATACTTTTACTTCTTGGGTGCCTATGTTCATTACCTCAACTTCTTGTAAAACATCCTTTAGTTCAACTCCGTATGCTCCTATATTTTGTATGGGCCCGGCACCTACATTGCCCGGTATTAAAGAAAGATTCTCGATGCCACCATAATTATGGTTTACACAATACAAAATAAGATCGTGCCATTTTTCTCCTCCGTTCGCTTTTATAAAAATGCTGTCTCCTTCCTCCTTCACAACTTCTATTCCCTTTATTGAATTACGTATGATCACACCTTTATAATCCCCTGTAAATAAGAGATTACTTCCACCGCCCAAAATCATAAAAGGAATTGACTTAACAATATCAGATGACAATATTTCTTTAAGCTCCTTTACAGATGTAAATTCGGTATAATACTTCGCGCTAGTCCTTACATGAAATGTAGAGACATCTTTCAGCGGATAGTTTTCTTGCAACTTCATTTTGCAGAGGCTCTTCTTTGCTTTTCCTTGATAATAAGGCTTAACTCCCTTCCTGTTTGTCCTTTTACCGAGGTGTTCTCCTGTGCGCGCCTTATTAAATAGGGTAACACATTTTTAACAGGACCATAAGGCACATACTTTGCAACGTTGTAACCTTCTTTAGCAAGGTTAAAACTTATGTGATCGCTCATGCCCAATAACTGAGAGAACCAAATATGTGGGTGGTTATGCGGAATATTTTTCTTCTCCATTAAGCTTGCCAGCAACATGGAACTATTCTCATTATGACTACCCGCGCAAACCGATATTACATCAATATGCTCTATACAGTACTGTAGCGCTGCATCGTAAAGCTTGTCAGTGTCTGTCTTAGTATCATTAATGGGAGAAGGGTAATTCATTTTAGCAGCTCTTGCTCTTTCCTTTTCCATGTAAGCGCCGCGCACTAGCTTTAATCCTAAAAAGTACTTTTTGCTTTTGGCATCATCGCATGCCCTCTTTATATAATCGAGTCTGTCCTTGCGATAAAGTTGTGCTGTATTAAAAATGATGGCTCTTTCTTTATTATACTTCTCCATCATAACATGGGTCAGATCATCTGCTGCTTGCTGCATCCATGTTTCTTCTGCATCTATTAAAAGCTGTACATTATTATCGTGGGCTTTTTTGCAAATATTATCGAAACGGACTTGTATTTTCTTCCATGCTTCCTGTTCAGCAAGGCTCAGAGTAGTTTTAGCTCCCACCTTTTCATGCAATGAAATACTGCCAACACCGGTAGGCTTAAATACTGCAAAAGAAATATGTCTGTTAGTTTTAGCTTCATTTATTGTATCTATTATTTCGCCTGCTGTCTTGTCGAAATCAGCATCACTCTTCATCCCCTCAACAGAATAATCGAGAATGGAACCTACATTGTATTTACCCAAGCTTTCAACCGTTGCAAGGCATTCGTGTATATCCTCTCCACCGCAAAATTGCCTGAAAATCGTAGCTTTTATAAAGGCCCTTATAGGTAAATGTGTATTTATTGCAAATGTGGTGAACGACCTTCCGAAGCTAACGAGTGCGCTGTTGCTTACCATCTTAAAAAGCCAGTAAGAACGCCTTAGATCGGAGGCGGTTTTACCGGAAAAAGCGACTTCTGTGTTATCGAATGAAAGCATATTGAAAAGCTGGGCAAATATAGGCAATATGCTTAATCGGATGTTCCACTTTTAAGCAGGAAATGTTTGTGTAGCAAGCAACATAGCATTTTTAAATGCCTGCATATCCAATGAAAAAGGAATGTTGTTATTCTTGAAATAGCCTAAAAGATTTTCCGTTGGCATATTGCCGGTAAGTTTATCAGAAGCCATGGGACAGCCACCAAAACCTTTTATAGCCGCATCGAAACGGCGGCAACCGCTATCGTATGCAGCCTTTACCTTTTCTTCCCATTTATCAGGTGTAGTATGCAAATGGGCCCCAAACTCTACATCTTTTAGGGCAGGAATAAGCGTAGAAAAAAGTTGGGTTATATTTTGTGGATTAGATACCCCAATAGTATCTGCCAAAGATAAAATACGAATGCCCATACCATGCAGCTTATGCGACCAATGTATGGCTATCTCTGGGCTCCATTCATCTCCATAAGGATTGCCAAAGCCCATAGATATGTATACGACCAGCTCCTTTTTGTGTTTTACACAAAGACTTTGTATTTCCTCCACTCTTACCAAAGATTCTTCAATAGATGAATTGGTATTCCTCTGCTGGAAGGTTTCTGAAATGGAAAAAGGAAATCCTAAATATGTTACCTGGTCAAACTGCACTGCGTCTTGCGCACCCCGGAGGTTTGCAACAATGGCCAGTAATTTACTTTTGGTATTGGAAAGATCGAGCTTATTGAATACCTCGGCGGTATCTCTCATTTGCGGAATAGCCTTTGGCGATACAAAACTTCCTGCATCAATTGTATCAAAACCAGCCTTTAAAATTGCATTGATATAGGCTATCTTTTTTTCAGTGGGGATAAAATCATGTATCCCCTGCATAGCATCACGCGGACATTCAATGATCTTCATACTACAAGATTATAATGCCGATTTAAACTGAGAAAGAAAGCGCACATCATTCTCGAAGAAAACACGCAGGTCCTTTATACCATATAACATCATAGCGATACGTTCTATTCCTATTCCAAAGGCATAGCCAGTGTATTTAACATTATCTATTTTGCAGTTCTCAAGCACGTTTGGGTGCACCATACCACAACCCATTATTTCTACCCAGCCACTGTGTTTGCAGACATTGCAGCCTTTGCCGTGACAGATAATGCATGATATATCCATTTCAGCACTTGGCTCCGTAAACGGAAAGAAAGAAGGGCGGAAACGTATCTCTGTCTTCTCTCCAAACATTTCGTGAACAAAATAATAAAGTGTCTGTTTAAGATCGGCAAAAGAAACACCTTCATCTATATAAAGACCTTCTACCTGGTGGAACTGGCAATGCGCCCGTGCCGAAATAGTCTCGTTGCGATATACACGTCCCGGTGAAATAGTACGAATGGGAGGTTTTTGCCCTTCCATAACCCTTACCTGCACAGAAGATGTATGTGTGCGTAGCAACCATTTTTCATCTCCTTCAGCTTCTACAAAAAAAGTGTCCTGCATATCACGGGCCGGATGATCGGCAGGGAAATTAAGTGCACCAAAGTTATGCCAGTCATCCTCTATTTCCGGGCCTTCAGAAATAACAAAGCCCATCTTAGAAAATATATCCACCATTTTGTTTTTCACAACAGAAATAGGATGCCTTGAGCCAAGCTCAATTGGATCGGCGGGTAGAGTAAGATCTATATTTATTTTAGAACCTGAAACGTTTTGTTCAGATGCAGTTTTTGCAGTTTCGTGTTTTTGTTCGGCTTTCTGTTTAAGTTCATTCAATGTTTTCCCAACAGCCTTGCGTTGCTCGGGTGCAAGGGTTTTAAATTCTTCAAAAAGAGCCGGTATAATGCCTTTTTTGCTCAGGTACTTTAACCTGAACTGCTCTGCATCCTCAGCATTTGCAATCTCTAAAGTGTTTACTTCACTAAGAAGGGAACTTATCTTTTCTTCCATGCCACAAACCTATTTCACTATTTCCATGCTTAATATCCTCACATCCTCAAGGGGGCGGCTATTGCCATCTACTTTCACTGCTGCTATTTTATCCACCACATCTAAGCCTTCTGTAACTTCTCCAAAAACAGTATAATTGCCATCTAAGTGAGGTGCTCCGCCTACTGTGGTATAAGCCTTTCTTTGTTCAGGTGTAAAGCTAAAATGGCTCACCGTTTTATATACAGAATCTATGAGCGGCTCAAATTTTTGAGACATTCCGCGCAGGCTATCAATGTTATTATCGTTCTGAAATTGGATGAATCTCTGTTTGGCAGAGGCATATTCAGGGTGGCTAATAAGGTCAGTAAATATTTTTTGTTTTTGCCCCATGTTCACTCTTTGCTCGTACATATCCAGTTCAGCATCTGTGTATACCTTGCCTTGTACAATATAGAACTGGCAACCTGATGAAGCTTTGGTGGGATTAACATCATCTCCCTGCCTTGCTGCAGCCAAAGCGCCCTTTTTATGGAAAAGGGAAGGAACAAATTCAGCAGGAACGGTATATCCTGCGTCACCATTGCCAAGCATAACGCCGGTAGCAGCATGCTTAGAAGTTGGGTCACCACCTTGTATCATAAATGTCTGGATCACCCTATGAAATAAGGTACTGTCATAAAACTTCTTATTCACCAGTTTAATGAAGTTATCGCGGCTTTTAGGAGTCTGGTTGTATAATTTAACTACAATCCTTCCCATGGTTGTATTTATAGCTATTTCAGTCTCTTTTTCATCCGCAGGGTGCGAAGCAAAGGCTGAGAGGGACAAAGCCATTAATCCTGAAAAAAATATAATAGTGATCTTTTTACGTAACATCTCAAAAATATTTTACATTTGTGAATTGTAAAGTTACATGAATTTTATAGTTGCATGAAGAAAATAATTACCCTAAGTTGTTTTTCAGGTGGGCTTCTGTGTGTGCTTTTGCTTGCGATAAGTAATATTTCATGCAATAAACCAACAGATTGCCAGGTGCAGGTAACCGTAATAGATTCTATTGGCCAGGCTGTAAATTTGGCCGTTGTAAAACTTTATGTTGCCAACAGCAATCCGCCGGGTCAGGTTGATGGCATAGAAAACACCAATATATACGGAATTGCATCCTTTGATTTTAAACTACCTGGTATATTCGATATCCAAGCCTATGCTTACATTGCCAATGCTCAGGGGCAAGTTGATACTGTGATGGGAACCGGAATAATTCAACTCCAGCCAGGACAAACAGTTTATGCCACTGTTAAGGCAACCACAGTGCACAATTTCAAACCTCTATAACGGTTTACCGTCCCGGGCTATTTGAGCAGGGTTACAGAGCCTTTTCTTTCAAAATATTCTCCTCTGCTGGATGTGTAGATCATGTGATAGACATATACTGCTTCAGGTGCGATACGTCCCTCGTATTTTCCATCCCATCCCTGTGTAGGATCGCTCGTCTCAAACATTAATTGCCCCCACATATTAAAAATACTTAAGTCATATCCCGTAAAATCCATAAAGACAAATACGGGTATAAAAATACTGTTCTTACCATTGGGGACAAAGGCGTTGGGTATATACACCCTTGGATCTTGGTAGGCTTGCGCGATATTAGAAGCGCTGGTATCTATAAAGGGATATCCATTGGGCTTTTCGTTAGCTACTATGTAATAAGAAAATATACCTTGCCCCTGAAGTACACCGCTTACATCATCCCGAAATACGTTTGTTCCTGCAGATGTGTAAGGCACGTTTGCAATATTCAAAAATGGACCGCTGTCCTCATTGCGATAAATACTGTAGTTAGATACTCCATTAAGCCACTGGCTATAATCGTTCCATGTTAAGGTGTTGGTGCCCGTGGCATCGCCGGATGCAGTAAGGAACATGGTTTGGCTTACCTGTGATGAGTCTACATTGATACCGCATTGGTTTTGGGTTATAACCTTATAATAATAGCTCTGCTGGTTGGGATTGGCAGAAGGATCGGTAAAATAGACGTGTTGATATATTGAATTAGCGGTCGCGACAGGTAAAAAAGACCCCGATGCACTTGCAGATCTTTCTAACACATATATGGAGCAGTGGGCCGTACTATCTACATAACAACTTACTTCGTTGGATACGTTATTAGCAACCGTAGCTGTTTGCAAATAGCTGAATTTAGGCACATGTTGCAGGTATATCTCATACTTAATGATGTTGGAAGATGCAGTTATGCCCGGATTAAGAGAATCAACTACCTGAACAAAATAATTATACGTACCCACATTGGTTAAACCGGTTTGAAGAAATGAGGTTGTGCCTGAATTAGTGCTGCCTATCAATTGGAATGGCAAGCCATCAAAGCTCATGTAAATATTGTATTGCTTTACACCGGGTACAAGATTATTAAATGCTGTCCAGCTTAATAGGTTCGTACTGAGGCAGGAATCGGGCGCCTGTATCAAGTACAAAGTATTTTGTGGATTACTTGACAAGCCGAGATTTCCGCAACTGTCAAACGCTGCAACCTTAAAATATATGGAAGCACTATCCGGATTGGCATTAGGCACATATAAATTAGTATTATTTATTCCTGCTACAGTAGCAATTGGCTGCCATGTAGCACCTATTCTTTTATAGACCACATAACCTGCCACATCATTATCGCGGTCTCTGCTCCAGGAAATAGAAACTCCATTTGTAGAAGTAACACTCACAGTATCCATAATTGGGAAAGGAGGATCTATTTTGTTTACAAACAGACCTCCATCAATGTTAGATACAGATGTGCAACCTGAATCATCTGTTATTTCGATCTTATAATGTAAAGAATCGCTGCACACGGTTATCGTATCAATAGCGATCAGAGAATGGGTAGAATCCACTTCTGTCCATACATATTGCGGGAACTCACGGTATATTCTGTACCAACCCGAAGATGAAGGCAAATTCGGAGTATGAATGGAATTGTATTGTAATTCTGCTATTCCTGTACCCGGGTTGATTACATTAAGAATAATGTTGGAAAGAGTGTCTATTGGAGTCGAAGCATTAGTAGCAGTAACAGTATCTGTAACTATATAAAAGTATATCCGTGTAGAATTTGCTCCAAGACCATTTATCGTGACTGATGTCTGCAAGCTATTTGTGACCGTGGCCCCCACACTATATATTCCATTCTGATTAAAAGAATAGTAAATATCATAATTTACAAATGTAGGATCTAAGTTACTTGGCAAAGTCCAGGTAAGTGTAACATCACCCACTGAATCAACAGCAACACAATGAAGTACAGGTGAATTAATAGCATAGCTTTTTACACTTGCTGTTGAAAACAGAAATGCGAATAGGGTAATTAAAATATGCCTCTTATGTCTCAATATTCCTTAATTAATAACAAACAAAGCTACTATATTAAAGGGTAACGGCCAAAAAGAGGGATTATTACAAAAACGGAGGACAATTAATGCCCATATTCCTTAACGGCTTCTATAAAGTGCTTTACGTTGTCTACAGAAGTATCGGGATATACTCCATGTCCAAGGTTTGCAATATAGTTTTGGGTGCCAAATTCCTTAAGCATTTGGTCTACATTCTTACGAATAACCGTTTTATCGGCATATAATACACAGGGATCGAGGTTGCCCTGCAGGGTTTTACCTTTTAATATGTTCCTGGCTTCAGCAGGTGATGCGGTCCAATCCAGCCCTATTGCCCTGCAATTAAGTTTGGCAATATCCTTAGCAGCAAAAAATGCCCCCTTGGGAAAGGCTATTACAGGTACTAGTTTACTAAGTTCATCACAAATCTGGGCTATATACTTAAGTGAGAATTCATTGTAAGTATCTACCCCCAGTATACCGCCCCAGGAATCAAAGATCTGTACAACCTGTGCACCGGCATTAACCTGGCTTTTCAGGTATTGAATAGTGGTTTGGGTAATTTTATCTAGCAATCTGTGCGCCATAGCTGGGTCGCTGTAGATCATCCTTTTAGCCACTGAAAAAGTCTTAGAGCCTGAGCCTTCGGTCATGTATGCAAAAATGGTCCAGGGGCTACCTGCAAAACCTATAAGCGGAACGCGTCCAGCTAGCTCGCGTTTTGTAATTTTTATGGCATTTGCCACATAATCCCAGTCATCGTTATCCCCTATTTTTAGGGCATCAATATCTTTTACAGTCTTTATAGTCTTTTCAAAATGCGGACCCTTAGCTTCTATCATTTGATACGGTAGGCCCATAGCCTCGGGTATTACTAAAATGTCTGAAAAGATAATAGCTGCATCAACCCCCAATACATTCACAGGCTCTAAAGTTGCCTCGCAAGCCAGTTCAGGGGTTTTAACTAATAGGGTGAAATCCTTAACCGAAGCCCTTATTTTGCGATATCCTGGCAATATTCTGCCTGCCTGGCGCATAAGCCATACAGGTACTCGTTCCGTCTTCTCTCCTCTTGCTGCTCTTAGTAATAAATCGTTTTGCATATTTTCTTTTACCTCACCCAACCCTCTCCTTGTCGAAGGAGAGAGAAGGCTAATTTATTCGACCACAAACTT
>Ga0206878_10131_pt2 | contig 32771 bp, 28 predicted proteins | sample Alteio_BWOrgCont_8_FD_152621 | JGI IMG/M metagenome (GOLD analysis project Ga0206878, IMG submission 152621) | Enriched cells from forest soil in Barre Woods Harvard Forest LTER site, Petersham, Massachusetts, United States -... | ecosystem: Environmental > Terrestrial > Soil > Temperate forest >... | reverse complement strand
CTGACCCGACACGACTCGCTTGTTATCTGGTTGTGGCTGTCCTGGCTTCCAGCCTGAAAGTGCAGCTGCCGGGCATTGACGGCACGATGTCGGTGAACTTCCTCTTTATTCTTCTCGGCGTGATGGAGCTCAGCCTGCCAGAGACGCTGCTGATTGGCTGTACCGCTACTCTGGTGCAGAGCGTTTGGCACGCGCGTAATCGACTGGACCCAGTCAAAGTGCTTTTCAATGTTTTTGGCATGATGGCGAATGCCAGCGCGCTCTGCTACGTCAGCTACCACTGGCTGGACGGGAGAGTAGGAAATAACAAGCCCATTCTGCTGATGATCGCGGCGCTGGTTTTCTTCCTGGCGAATACTCTGCCCATCTCGGTAGTCATCGCGTTGACGGAAAACAAATCGAGCCGCAAGGTTTGGTCGGAGTGCTACTTCTGGTCGTTTCCTTATTACCTGGTGGGAGCGGCTGCTGTGGGGCTGGTGGGAATCATCAACCAGCGTGCCGGATGGCAGACTTCGCTGCTTGTGCTGCCAGTGATTTATTGGGTGTACCGCTCCTATCGCCTCTATCTGGGACGGTTGGAAGCTGAGAAAGAGCGGGTGGAGGTTGAGAAGCGGCACGTGGAGCAGATTGCTTCCCTGAACATGAGGACCATCGAGGCTTTGGCCCTTGCGATCGAGGCCAAGGACCATACTACGCATACGCACTTGCAACGCGTGCGCACTTACGCGGTGGAAATCGCGAAAGAGATCGGACTTTCGCCGGACGAGATCGAGGCATTGCGCGCGGCGGCGCTGCTGCATGACATCGGCAAGCTCGCAGTGCCGGAGAACATCATCAACAAGCCCGGCCGGTTGACTCCTGAAGAGTTCGAGAAGATGAAGGTGCATCCGCTGGTGGGCGCGGAGATTCTGGATCGCGTTGCTTTTCCCTACCCGGTCGCGCCTATCGTGCGGTCGCATCACGAACGGTGGGATGGGTCGGGGTATCCCGCTGGCCTTACCGGCGAACAGATTCCCGTCGGTGCACGCATTCTTGCAGTCGTAGATTGCCTGGACGCTTTAGCCTCAGACCGGCAGTATCGCCAGGCGATGCCGCTCGATCGAGCTATGGACCGCGTGAAAGAAAGATCCGGAACGTGGTTCGACCCGCGGATTGTGGAAGTTCTGGAGCGGCGTTACGTGGACCTGGAGCGGATCGCCCAGACCTATGAGGACGGCTTCTTCCCCCGCGGGTTCTCCCGGGAACTGCGTGTGGAACGCGGCCTTGCTCCGGCGACAGGATTCGAGAAGTGGGCCGACAACTCGCAGAATGATTCTGACTTCCTGACGTCGATCGCATCCGCCCGGCAGGAAGCGCAAGCCATGTTCGAGCTGAGCCAGGACCTGGGGAACTCGTTGAGCTTGAGCGAGACGCTTTCGGTGCTTTCGATGCGGCTGCGCAAACTGATTCCCTACGATTCCATTGCTGTATTCGTGAACCGGAACGGCTGGTTGCTGCCCGAACTCGTGAGCGGCGAGAATTTTCGTGTCTTGTCGTCGTTGAAAATCCGCGTGGGCGAAGGTTTGTGCGGGTGGGTGGCCGAGAATTGCAAACCCATCATCAATGGCAATCCGCAGGTGGAGTCAGGTTATGTAGCTGATCCGAAAACCGTGAGTTTGGCTTCAGCGTTGGCGGTTCCATTGCAGGGATTGAATGGCGTGGTCGGAGTGCTGGCGATGTATCACTCCAGTCAGGACGCTTTTACCGCGGACCACCTCCGGATTCTGCTGGCCGTGGCTTCGAAAGTGGCGCTCTCGGTAGAGAATGCCCTGAAGTATCAGCAGGCGGAGAGTTCGGCGACTACGGACTTTCTGACTGGGCTACCCAACGCTCGATCACTGTTTGTACATCTGGCGCAGGAAGTGACGCGGTGCCGGCGCATGAAGACTTCGCTCGCTGTAATGGTCTGTGACATCGACGGGCTGAAGAAGATCAACGATTCTTACGGGCATCTGGAAGGCGACAAACTGCTGCGCGAGTTCAGCACGCGACTGAAGGATGCGTGCCGCGGTTACGACTACGTTGCGCGCATGGGCGGCGACGAATTTGTCATCACTGCGCCCGGACTCACTACCGAGGCTGCCGAGGAAAAGACTCTCCGTTTGAACGAGGCGGCTGTCGAAGCGGGACGGCACACCTGTGGAAAAAATGTGATCAGCCTGAGCGTGGGAACGGCGTTCTGTCCTGAAGATGGGTATGACGTGGAGGCGCTGTTGGCCGAAGCCGACCGCCGCATGTACTCCGTGAAGCAAAGCCACCATGCGAAAGGTAACGCCGGCAAAGATTCCCTTGCCCACGGCGCCTCCGGAGAATAAATGCGAAGCCTGCGATGGAAAATTGCCGGGCATGGGCTGGCTCTGGTAGCGACCGTTCTGCTAGGAGGATTCCTTTCCGCAACATTAGTGCGGCTCGCGCCAGGCTTCGATGTAGATGAGCGCGAACTGGATCCGCACTTGAATGCACAGAGCGTGCAGGCACTCCGCGATGCCAGGCATCAAGACCGCAACGTCTTCAAGTTTTATTTCTCCTACATGAATCGAGCCGCGCATGGTGATTTGGGAACTTCGCTCGCGCTCGGACAGCCTGTGCGCACGCTGTTGCGCGATCGCGCGCCCCTCACGATGCGATTGCTGACTATGGGTCTTGGGCTGGCCTGGCTACTGACGCTGACCCTGGCGTTGAGTGCGGCATGGCTGCGGCTCTCCGTTTACGACACCATGACGACCGTGGTGAGCGGAACATTTCTCTGCCTTCCGGCCGCCGTGCTGGCGTTGCTTTCCGTGCTGTGGAACGTGCCCGGCTCCTTGGCGATTGCGCTGATCGTGTTCCCGCACACTTATCGGTATGCGCGCAATCTGCTGGTGAAGGCGTATTCCCGGCCTCACATCATCACCGCAAGAGCGAAAGGTTTGGGCGAGGCTCGCATCCTTTTCTGGCACGTCTTGCCGGTCGTAACGCCGCAGCTGTTGGCGGTGGCCGGAGTGTCGGTGAGTCTGGCGGTAGGAGCGGCCATCCCGGTCGAAGCTCTGTGCGGCTTGGCCGGCATCGGACAGCTGGCGTGGCAGGCGGCGCTGGCTCGCGATCTTCCATTGCTGGTTAACATCACGATCCTGGTGACACTGGTAACCTTGCTGGCCAATTCCGGGGCAGATGTAATCAGTCATGTGGTGCGAGGCCAGGAAGCATGAGCTTCTGTCGCAAACTGGCCTGCGTGGTTTTAGCGCTGGTGCTGGGCGCATCCGTGGCAGCGAACTGGCTGGCTCCGTCGGGATATGCAAAACAGTTCCGCGAAGCGACCGATGCTCCGCCATCGCGCACGCATTGGTTGGGAACGGACGAGATTGGGCGCGACCGGTTTGCTCGCGTACTTTATGGAACCCGCATTTCTTTGCTGTTGGCCCCGGCCGCGGCTCTGCTTTCAACGCTGATGGCGGCGCTGATTGGAGGACTGGCGGGATATTTGGGCGGGGCCTGGGCGCGGATGGCGATGGCGGTGACCGATTTGTTTTTGTCGCTGCCGTGGTTGTTCTTGCTGATCACGGCGCGGGCCTTGATGCCGCTGAATGTATCTCCACTGGTCTCGGTGCTGGTGACATTTCTGCTGCTGGGACTTCTGGGCTGGACTGCCGCGGCCCGAGTGTTGTGCGCCACCGCGGGAACGCTGCGGACGTCAGACTTTGTCCGGCAGGCGCGAGCAACAGGGCTTCCCGGACGGCGGCTGTTCTGGGTGCATGTCGTGCCGAACTTGAAACCTGTGCTCTACGCGCAGTTTTGGATTTCGATACCGGTCTTCATCCTGAGTGAGGCTAACCTCGGAATTCTAGGCTTGGGAGTCGCCGAGCCCCTGCCCTCGTGGGGAAGTTTGCTGAAAGAGTTGGAAGGTCTGGTCTCAGTGGGGGAAGAGCCGTGGAAGTTTGTGCCCTTGATTTTGCTCGTCGTAGTGGTGACGTCGTTTCAGCTTTTGCTTTCGAAGCAGGAGGAGGTGGCCGCATGAAGCGCCACGCGAGGATGTTAAGACAATCGGCAACTCCCTGCGGGAAGGCGATCGCAGTAGCGATGCTCTGCCTGGCATCTTTGCTGGGGCACGCGCTGGCTCAAGGCGGCGAACTGAGGCTCTGCCTGCGCAACGAGCCGAAGACTTTTGATCCGTTGAAAGTCGAGGACGATGCATCCGGGCAGATCCGCTATTTGACCGGCGGGGTTCTGGTCCGGGTGAATCGCCAGACGCAGGAACTCGAGCCGGAGTTGGCGCTTTCATGGAAGGTCTCGAAGGATGGGCGGCAGATTTCATTCCACCTGCGGAGCGGTATCTCATTCTCTGACGGCACTGCTTTTACCGCCGAGGACGTGGCTTATACAGTTCAGCAATTGATGGACCCGGCGCTGCATTCGGCCACCGGCGACGCTTTCCGTTCGGGAACCGGGAGTGTCGAAACCAAGGTGATTTCTCCGACTCAGATTTCGATTCGGTTTCCGGCCCCGGTGGCCGGGCTGGATCGCCTTTTCGACCAAGTGGCGATTCTTTCCGAGCGTTCGTCGAAAAAAGAAATGGCTGTGCTCGGACCGTTCATGGTAGCCGACTATAAGCCCGGGGCGTCGGTTTTGCTGAAACGCAATCCCAACTACTGGAAGACGGACGAGCAGGGACGGAAGCTGCCTTATCTGGATTCGATCCGGCTTGATATCCAGCGAAACGGCGACATCGAGATGCTGCGATTCAAGCGTGGCGAACTCGATCTGATCAATGTTCTCGACGCCGATTATTTCGACAAGCTGGCCGCGACTTCACCGCAACTGGTGCATGATGCCGGGCCGTCACTCGATAGCGAGCAACTCTGGTTTAACCAGGTTGCGAAGTCGCCGATCCCAGCCTACAAGAAGAGCTGGTTCCGCTCGGCTACTTTCCGGAGAGCAATCTCGGAAGCTATCAACCGCGAGGACTTAAGCCGCGTTGTGTTTCACGGGCACGCCCAGCCGGCCTTGGGACCGTTCTCGCCGGCCAATAAATTCTGGTTCAACAGCAATCTGAAGCCCCAGAGCTACAGTCCCGATGCGGCGTTGAAGGAACTACAGGCCGAGGGGTTCCGCATGGAAAACGGAGCTCTGAAAGACAAAGACGGCAACGAGGTTGTGTTTTCCATCATCACGAACGCCGGAAGCAAGATGCGCGAGCGCATGGCGGTACTGATCCAGGATGATCTGCAGAAGATCGGCATCCACGTAAACGTGGTGACGCTCGACTTCCCTTCCCTGGGCGAGCGCATGACCCAGACTTTCGACTATGAGGCGATCATTCTGGGACTGACTAACGTCGATCTTGATCCGAACGGTGAGATGAACGTCTGGCTGAGTTCTTCGGACAATCATCAGTGGAACCCGCAGCAGAAGACTCCAGAAACTCCCTGGGAGGCCGAGATTGACCGTCTGATGCGGGCGCAGGCCTCCACCAGCGATGCGAAAAAGCGGAAAGAAGCTTTCGACCGCGTGCAGGAAATTGTGGTCGAGCAGGAACCTTTTATTTTTCTGATCAACAAGAACGCCCTTTCTGCCGTGTCGACGACGGTGCACGGCGCTGCTCCCGTGATTCTGTCTCCGCAAACATTCTGGAACGCAGAGCGCCTTACTGTGGCGCCGCAGTAATCGAAAGCTGCTTTGCCAAGGATTTGCACTGATCACACGGATCTGAAAATTAGTTAGCGTGAAAGCTAAGTAAATGGCATTCGAGGCTTCGCACAACCCGGTTCTGCTGTCGGCGCGCTTCTCCGTGCGCTATACCGGCAAGCCGCCTGTTCTCCGCGACGTGCAGATCGACATCCAGCGCGGCGAAGTGCTGGGGCTGGTGGGGCAGAGCGGGTCCGGCAAGAGCACGCTGGCCATGGCGATTCTCGGACTTCTCGACCGGAAGCGGTCGCAGACTGAAGGCAAGATCCGGTTTCAGGATTCTGATTTGTTGCAGCTCTCGGAACGCGAACTGCGGGCGCTGCGGGGACGCGCCGTTGCGCTGGTGTTGCAAAGTCCTTTGTCGTCGCTGAATCCGGCGCTTAAGATCCGAACCCAGCTCAAGGAAGCATGGCGGGCACACGCTTCGGGTACGAGCACGGACTGTGCGAATGCAATCCGAACTTCTCTGCAAAGCGTCTCGTTGCCCACCGACGATGACTTTCTGCGGAAGTATCCTTCGCAGATGAGCGTGGGACAAGCGCAGCGAGTGCTGATCGCCATGGCGGTCATGCACCGTCCGGCACTGCTCATCGCCGATGAAGCCACCAGTGCACTCGATGTAATCACGCAATCCGAAATTCTGGCGCTGTTTCGCGAATTGAACCGCTCCACTGGGATGGCCATTCTCTACATTTCTCACGACCTTGCTTCGGTCGCCGGGATCTGCGACCGCATCGCCATTCTTCATGAGGGCGAGATCGTGGAGTGTGGAGTAACCGAGCAGATCTTCGCCAATCCACAGCACGGATACACGCAGCGATTGATGGCGGCGATCCCGCGCCCACTGTTACCGGGCGCGCAGTTGCAGATGAAAGCTGGAACCGCAGCCGCACGATAGCTCCTTCCACACCGTCACACTTGAGAATGCAACTCCGAACCGTACGGGTCCGCGTAGGCGACGTTCCTTCCCTGGACCATCCTGCGACAATCCTGCGAAGTAACCAAAACCACCAAACCGAAGTTAGTATGGCGGTCGCCGTGGACGGGACAAACTGTCCCGCGCCCCTGATGGATGGACAGACTGGCCCAACCCTCCCCCCAAGGACGGCTTTCATCTCCACTATTTACAATCACTTACAGGTAACGAATTGGCCCTCTCCGTGCACAACTGTAAGCGGGATGAAGCACGATTCTGCTCCACATTCGTTCGCCCCCCGTTTAGGAAGGGTGCCATTTATGTCGCAGACACGAAAGCCAAAGAGCCCGGATCGCAGCCAGCGCCAAAGCGCAGCCTGGGGAAAGCGCTTGAGCATGCTGGTGCTGATCCTGATCACGGAAGCCGCCTTCGCCCAGAGTGGAGGCGATGGCAGACTGATTGGCAAGTTCGCGCCGGACCTCGCACCCGTGGCGGCGCGAGCGCATAGCGCAGCGGCCAATGAGACCGTGCAGGTAATCGTGCAGTACAAGCAGCTTCCGCAGTCGGCACAAGAGGGGCGAGTGCTGCAGATGGGTGCGCGCTTGAACCACAGGCTCGGCATGGTGAAGGGCATCGCACTCACCATTCCGGTCAGGGCACTGTCCGCCTTGGAGGCAGATCCCGAGGTTCTGTCCGTCACCGTTGACCATCCCATGAAGGAACTGGACGACACCACAGACCTGGCGACGGGCATGCCCTCGGCCTGGAACGCTGGTTACAACGGAGCAGGTATTGGCGTGGCTGTGATCGACAGCGGCATTAATGGCAGCCATCCTGATCTTTGGAATTCGAGCGAGACTCACTCGCGCGTGGTCTATCACCAGGATTTCACCGGCACAGCTTCGTCGAGCTCCAGCGGAGCTCAGTACGACCTTTACGGCCACGGTACGCACGTCGCCGGAATCATCGGCGGCAACGGCTACCTCTCGGGCGGAAACTATGCAGGAGTCGCGTCGGGCGTAAACCTCGTCGACCTGCGGGCGCTGGATCTTAACGGCTCGGGCAGCGACAGCACCGTGATCGCCGCCATTCAGCAAGCCATCGCGTTGCAGAGCACTTACAACATTCGAGTAATCAACCTTTCGCTCGGACGCGGCATCTTCGTCAGCTATACACAGGATCCGCTCTGCCAGGCGGTGGAATCAGCCTGGAAAGCCGGGATCGTCGTCGTGGTAGCAGCGGGCAATTACGGCCGCTTGAGCGTCAACGGTAGCAACGGATTTGGAACTATCACCGCTCCGGGCAATGATCCCTACGTGCTTACTGTCGGTGCGATGAAGAGCAACGGTTCCACTTCTGCGTCGGCCGAGACAAAAGCTAGCTACAGTTCCAAGGGTCCCACCACTTTCGATCACGTGGTGAAGCCTGACATTATGGCTCCCGGCAACGACATTGTCTCGCTGTCGGCTCAGGGCGCCACCCTGGAAGCAAACTATCCCGGTGAGCTGGTGACCGGCAACGACGGGAACAACGATTACTTCACGTTGAGCGGCACCAGCATGGCAACGCCGGTAGTCGCCGGAGCCGTGGCATTGCTTTTGCAAGAGAACAGCGCGCTGACTCCGGATCAGGTCAAGGCGCGCTTGATGAAGACGGCGAGCAAAGTATTTCCTAACTCCACTAGTGCGTGGGTTCCGCATCTGTCGCAGAACTTTACCGACTTCTACGATTTGTTCTCGGTCGGTTCAGGCCTGCTCAATATGCAGAGTGCGATTGCCAACACCGACCTCGCTCCGGCAACGGTGGGCGCCGCTCTGTCTCCATCAGCGGTCGTCAACCAGTCTACCGGCGCCGTTTCGCTGGTTTACGGGAACAGCAGCGTCGCCGCGGGCTCGGTGGTCTGGGGAGCCTCTGTAGTGTGGGGTGCCTCGGTCGTTTGGGGTGCAAACATAAGCGGCAGTTCAGTGGTTTGGGGTGCTGCTCTGCCCTGGAATAGCAGCCAGTTGAGCGCCTTTAGCGTGGTCTGGGGCCCGGGCACGAGTGCCACTTCAGCCTTAAGCGTGGTTTGGGGCTCGGTCAAGTCGAGCACCGATGCCGCGTTCTCTGATGCTGGAGACGATGAGCAGTAGCCGTGTGAAATAACCAGAGAAAGGAGAAGATCATGAATCGCAACACACGGCTAACGAAAACCTTCATCGGCACAATGACGCTGGCGGCGATTGCAGGCACGGCCTACGCCTCACTGGCAAGCCACACCCTGCACCCGGCCTTCGCCCTTGCCGTGCTGGCACTTGCGGCGGCCACTTCGCGGATGAAGATCAAACTGCCGGGCATTGACGGCAACATGTCAGTCAACCTGCCCTTCCTGCTGATGGCAGTAGTAAATCTGAGCGCCCTGGAAGCCGTCCTGATCGCCAGTGTATCCACCATAGTGCAGTGCTGGCCGAAAGCGGGCAGCAAATCCAAGCCGGAACAAATGCTGTTCAACGTCAGCATGATGGCATTCGCGACCTGCATGGCGAACATGATCTGGAATGCAGGCTGGCTGGGAAAAGCGGCGTGGGCGTCAGAGCCGCTGATGTTGGCTTCGGCGACCGCTGCCTTCTTTGTGGGACAGACGGCTCCGGTGGCAGGCATCATCAAGCTCGCCGAGGGCGCAGCCATGCGCCGCGTCTGGCTGAGCATCGTACAACTGTCATTCCCTTACTACGTACTCAGCGCTGGGATGACCTCTATGGTGAACCTGGTGAGCCATCACTTCGGTTGGCAGGCAGCCTTGGTGGTCTTCCCAGTGATGTACGGTATCTATCATTCTTACCGGCTTTATTTCGGACGGACTACAGAAGCCCTGCCCACAAAATCACTCTCCAGAGCCGCTGGAGCGGGTGCGTAAGAAAACCGCAGTCTTAGAAAAAGCAAAGGCCGCCTTCGCAGGCGGCCTTTACGTTGTGTTTGTGTTCGCTCGACCGCATCAGTTGGGCATGACCACTGTGTCGATCACGTGGATCACCCCATTCGACTGAAATACATTCGGAATGGTCACCAGTGCGGTGCCACCTTTCTCGTCTTTCAGCATGATGTGAGTGCCGTCGTGCAATGACGCCCACAGCTTGCCACCTTCCACGGTCGTCAGTTCCGCCGTCCCGTTTCCTGCCTTGATCTGCTTTTTCAAGTCCGACGCGCTCCATCGCCCAGCAACCACGTGATAAGTGAGCACCTTGGTGAGCGTGGCTTTGTTCTCCGGCTTCAACAGCGTATCCACGGTGCCGGCCGGCAGTTTCGCGAACGCCTCGTTTGTAGGAGCGAACACCGTGAATGGCCCTGCGCCTTCCAGCGTCTCCACCAGTCCGGCAGCCTTCACTGCAGCCACCAGAGTGGTGTGATCGGCGGAATTCACTGCGTTCTCGATGATGTTCTTGGTGGGATACATTTCCTGCCCGCCCACTACCGGATTCTTCATCCCCGCTACTGCTGAAGTTACGGCGATGGCAACCATCGCCAGCACGACTGCAAGTTTCCTGTTCATTGTGGTTATCCTTAATCCTTTCAGAGTTGGGTTTCTTGGCCCTCGGTAACAGTACGAAGGCATTCTCAAATCGGATTTACTCAGATACCCTCGGGCCAGCCGTGCGCGCATGGTTTGCTTTCACAAGGCAAAAAGCCTAGATTTGAGCGCGCGTCAGCGTTTCAAAGGCGTGCCGTCGAGTGCGAACGAGCACTCGCGAAGGTTCAGAAAGAAAATTTCAGAGAGAAGATGCCGTTCATGCGAAAAACCCTGTTCTTGATTTGCGTCCTTGCCATCCCCTGCGCTTCGTCGGCACAAGGCGACAAAACATCCTGGACGAACTTGAGCATTCTGCATCCGGGGCAGAAGATTCAAGTCGTCGAAACCAACTCGAAAAAGCATTCCGGAACCTTTGTGAGTTTCTCCGAAACCGCGATTGTGTACGAGGACGCTGCAGGGGGACAGACCATCCCGAGGCAAGACGTCCGCCGAGTGAAACTCTCGGAAAACAAGCACCACTTGCGCAATGCCCTCATCGGCGGTGCGGTCGGCGCCGGTGTAGGAGCCGGGATCGGCGCAGCGGCGAAACCCTCATGCACGGGGAACGACTGCATTAATGTGATTGGTAAAGGTGCTGTGGCCGGGATTGGCGCGGCTGTTGGCTTTGGAGTGGGGGTTGTCGTGGGAGTTTCTCTGCCCAGCCACCACACCGTCTACAGCGTGAAGTCGAACTAGCGTGGACCAGCTCAGAATGCGCAACGCCGAGTCCGCCGATGCCGAAAGCATTGCGCGCCTCGTAAATGCGGCGTTCCGCCCCGAACGCTTCTTCGTCGATGCAGACCGCACCAGCCCCGATAAAGTGCGGGCGCTTCTCGAGAAAGGCAAATTCCTGCTCGCCGAGGATGCCGGCGTCCTGGTCGCCTGCGTTTATGTGGAACTGCGCGGCGAGCGAGGATATTTTGGCCTGCTAGCAGTCGATCCGGCGCGGCAGCGAACCGGCATGGGATCTCGCATGGTCGACGCCGCCGAAGACTATTGCCGGGCCGCCGGCTGCCGCTTTATGGATCTGACCACTGTGAACCTGCGAAAGGAACTACCCGGATATTACCGGCGTCGAGGATACGTGGAAAACGGAACGCTGCCTTTTCCCGCTGATCAGCATCCGCCCAAAATGCCTTGCCATCTGGTGAAGATGTCTAAATCTCTCGCATAACACGTCCAGAGGAAGCTACGGGGCCGGAGAGCGCACTCCGTCCTGATGCACGTAGCGAATCACTTCCACTTCCGACATCGCGATCAGCCCCTCAGCCACCATCTCATCGAGTGCCGGCAGTAACTTCTTGATGTTCTGTTCCGTATCGACTACCGAAACCATGATGGGCCGGTCGGAAGATCAAACCAGATGCTCCTTCCGTGGTATTGCTGCTCTTCAGCCACGTAGATGCCGACCTTCTTACCAGGTCCCGCTGTGAGCACGTTGCCCTCCTGACGTTAGAGTCCGCGCTGACCAACCAGCGATCCTTACCCCGACAGAAACTTCGACCTTCATGAGATTGCACGCCCCGCGATCATCCCTCCCCACACCGCCACGAACCCCACCACTACGCTAGCGGCCACGTAGAGCAGGCCCAGTCCGATCTGCCCATCCTGCATGGTTCGCAGCGTCTCATACTCGAAACTGGAAAACGTCGTATAACCCCCGATGAAGCCAATTGGAATCAGATACCGCCAGTTGGGACTCCACTCTGTCTTTACCGTCAACAATGCAAAGACCAGGCCAACCAGAAACGATCCCGTGATGTTGATCACGAAAGTTCCGTAGGGAAAACGAGTCCCCATTCTGTTGCCGATGTAGCTGCCCAGCCAGAAGCGAAGAATCGACCCGAGACAGCCCCCAACACCAACCATCAGATATTTCAGCAAAGTCGCTCCGTTCTTTTTCCCTTCATACTAAATCTCCGCAGGACCGCTTATCCCCGAAATGCTTACCATTTCTGAGCACGGCGGAGAATCTGCCTTCCTGGCCAGCATCCCGGCTCAGACCGTCATCTGCCTTAATTCAACGGTTCGTCAATAGTTTTCTGCGGATCGTTGCCGGTACCATGACTCCGCGACAAACAATCCGCTTGTCAGGAGTCATCAGCTGTGCCCGGCATGAAGAGTTGGGACAGCGGTTAGCGGTGAACTCCTTCACCGTAGTAAGGCTTAAGTACAGCAAAAGACGTGAGTTAAAGTCAACGATTTTCCGTCTTGTTTTGCCTTTCAGCTCCGCCCAGGATCCCCCTACCGGCCAAATTTATTTGTCGGAGTTTCTGTGCTTTGGCGCTACAATACCAATTGCGCGACTGAGACCAGCCATCCGCCGCCCACACCCGGCATCCAGACCGGATTGAGCCCCCCGGGCGTTCACCAGGAAGGAAGATAAATAACACTATGACGAATCGCACACTCATAACCCTGTTGTTATCCTTGGGGCTCGCAATCCCCGCCTTTGCGCAGCAGGCCACCTCGTCCACCACACCGCCCACAGCTTCTGCGAATCAAAGCGCTCCCGCTCCGCAATCCTTAACGGCCTCCGGCGATGAACCGTTGCAATCTCCTCCGCACCAGGATTTCTGGGACGGTGACGAGCCCAGCCTCACGTGGCTGGTGCTGCACCCCTTCGCCAGCAAGCAGTACGTCCGGCGCCACGTTCAGCCCATCCAGGACCGGGTCAATGAACTCGATGAGATCACTGCGGACAGCAGCAGAAAGATCAAGGACGTCGACACCCGCGCTCAGCAAGGCATTCAGATGGTATCCGCCAAGACCAGCCTCGCCGATCAACATGCGCAAGATGCCTCCAACAAAGCTCAGATGGCTCAGCAGACCCTGGCCTCGCTGGGCACTCGCGTCACCACTGATGAAACCGTGGTCGGAAACATCGATCAGTACAAGTCTGGCGCCCAAACCGAGATTCGTTTCCGTCCCGGCCAGACCGTGTTGAGCAAACAGGCTAAGGATGCGCTCGATGACTTAGCTGCTCAGGTCAAGGGGCAGCACGGATACATCATCGAGGTCCAGGGCTTCTCGTCCGGCCGCGGCCAGGCTGCCATCGCCAACTCCAAGAAGATGGCGGATTCGGTGGAACGTTATCTGGTCTTGAACCACGACGTGCCCGCCTATCGCATCTACGTGGTTGGGATGGGCAACGCTTCACAGGAAAAACGCGCCGTCGGCACGCGCATCGAAGTCAGCCTGCTGAAAAACGAGTTCGAGCAGGCTGCCAAGTAATAACCATTAAGGACCGTGTTGCACCTGCCGAGGGATAACCCTGCGGCGCCTTCCCGCTTCGACTTCGCTTCCAATTTCCGCGTCCCCAGAGACGTTGAGATGACGATAGTGACCGAGCCAGCACTTTCGGGCAGTTGTTTTCTCTCCCGATTGGAGGAGAATGGAGGAAGCAGGATTCAACGCGGACCGCCATCGCAGCATCCAATGCTGTGTGGAAGAAAAAACTGTGAGGCGAACAAGGGGCCAGCATGAACTCTGGTGAACCAGCCGATCATGAGAAGAATCCACCTCTGGCGGGGCAAGAAGCCGCAGCGTCACAGGATCAAAATGCAGACGAGGCTCGAAGAATCCGCCGCCTGCAAGTCATGATGAGTATGGTGACGTCGGTGATCAGCCAGGATCCCGGCCTCACCGTGGAAGAAGCGTCCGAACTCGCCGCCGGCGCCAAGCGAGCCGCGCTCGCCATGTTTCCCGACAAAGAACTAGCCTACGATCTCCTCTACAAACCTCGCCTGCAGCGGTTGATGCGAGAACGCTTCCGGCTGCAGTGATTCTTGATTCGGATCAGCGTATGCCTTCAGGCATGCCGTATATGCCCTGAGAAACGAATGCGCGTTCAGGCGCTGCGTGCTACAGCGTTACTCGTCCACCACAGAATTTCTCAGCGTCCCCACGCCCTCCACGCTGATTTCCATCACATCTCCCGCAACCACCGACCCCACGCCCTGCGGAGTACCAGTAGCAATGAGATCGCCAGGAAAAAGCGTCATGACCCGCGCGATATACCGGATAATCACGTCCAGTGTAAAGATGAAGTCCCGAGTGTTCCCCGACTGCCGCACTGCGCCATTGATGCGCGTCTCCACCCCAACCCCGGCCCAGGGATCGAGATCAGCCGCCTCCACCACCACTGGCCCCACCGGACACGACGTATCGAAACCTTTCGCGCGCGCCCACTGCCCGTCTTTGTTCTGCCAATCGCGCGCCGTAACATCGTTCAGGCAGGTGTAGCCGAGGATGTAAGGCCGCAGGTCCTCATCAGCCGGAGGCTGAAAACAAGTCTTGCCCATCACTACGCACAACTCGCCTTCATAATCGACGCGCTCCGAGCCTTTCGGCCGCCGCACCACGCCACCCGGCGCCAGCAGCGCCGAATTAGGTTTGAAGAACAGCAGCGGTTCCTTAGGCACCTCGTGGCCAAGCTCCGCGGCATGCTCGCGATAATTCCGGCCCACGCACACAATCTTCGACGGCCGTACCGGAGGCAGCAGCACCGCTTCCTCCAATGCAATCGGCTCGATCCGGCGCGTCCGCAAACCCTCCACATCGCCATCGGACTCTTCCGGAGCCGTAAGCAGAATTCGCAGAATCGCCTCGCGCCCCGCAACGGACTCGACCAGCCCGTAGTGAGCTTCACCATTCAGTTGAAACCGGCAATATTTCATCGCAATCTATCTAACCACGAGACCTGGAAATAAGGCCAACACTTTCCCATCCCCACTCTGTCATCCTGAGCGGAGCATGATCGTCTGAAGGACGGTCATGCGCAGTCGAAAGACCCCTTGCACCTATGCGCCGCCAGGACCTTTGCAAGGCTTTTCTACCGAACGCTGGAACTACTTCCGCTACGGCACACTCTCACTAGCCTCTTCCGACCGCGCACTTTCATTCCCGCGCTGATCCATGGCCGACACTGAATAAAAGTACTTCTTCCCCGAAACCACCTGCACATCGCGAAAAGCCGGCATCCTGATTGGTTCTGTATTCACTTTGACGGGCACGCCACCTGCCTCGTGACGATAAACGTTGTACCCCTCGAGGTCCGCTGCCGTCACGGGCGCCCAGATCAGGTCGATGAACGGCAGCTGCCCCGGCCCCGAAAACACGGCCTGCACCCCCGAAGGCACCGCCGGCGGAAACACATCGTGGGCAAACACTTTCACCTCAGGCGTGTCGTCGCCTTCGATCGACACTTCCGGCTTCCCTGGCTGCGCGACCACTGTGAAAGTAGTTACGCGGTAGTAGTATGTCTTCTCCCACTCGAAACTCTGATCAGTGATCGAAAGATCTTTCTCCACTCCTGCATCTCGCTCACCCACCAGAATCTCCTGCTGGCTGCCCTCGACTCGGCGATAGACCCGATAACTCAGGCGAGTGGGACTGGAGCCCGGCAGAGATAACAGCGCGCCGGTCCAAGTGAGTTCAACACCTTGTGCCGTGACCTGGGCGGCAAAATCCGTGGGCGGAGGCAAAGTCTCCGCTAGCGGAACATGCACTTGATTCGACAATCCGGCTGCCCGGCCGTCTGCGTTCAATACTTCCACCGCGTAGGTCGCCGAGCCCAAAGTATTGCGAACGCGCAGATCGAGCGGCAGCACGTCGATGTAGGTGGCCTTCAACTTCTGTCCCGCAGCGTTTTTCTTGCTCGTGAAATCCGAAGGCGGCGTCGCCTCGCCCACGGGCGCCCCACACTGAGGGAGACTCGCATCAAGGCTCCGGCAAATATTAGTCTTTCCCAGGTAGCGCATGCTCTGCCGGTCCATGGTCCGCGCCGGGATCGTCCAGGTAAGGGTAACTTTGGCGCCCTTCCGCACGGCCCGCAGATCAGCCGGCGGTCGCGGCAGCTCCAGCGATGGCGGCAGCGGCGGACCGATCGACGCGCAGCCGGTCAACCAGACCAACGCCGCCAGCGCCAGCCATTGTCCTCGTAGAAGCTTCATGCGTGGAAAACAACAGACTACATCAGTTGCGCGGCTCGCGTCGGCAGACCCTACTTCATGAGACGGTTGTATTTCTGCAACACTTCGCGCAGTCGATCATGGGGCAGCGCCGCCACCGTACGCCCGTTCACTCCGGTCATCGTCTTTGCGGCGACCATGGCATTGATCACGGCTTCCTCGGTGGCTTGCACCGTCGCCAGAAAAACTGGATTAATTTGTTCATTGGGCAGCATCGTGATCTGACTCGCCCGGCTCGCCAACGCCGTTCCCGGATTCGCCGTAGAAAAAGCGATGAAGATGTCCCCCGATCCATCGCCCGAATAACTTCCGTCCCTGCCCAGCCCCAGCGACACCCTCTTGGCCACGCGTTTCAGTTGGGTCGGGATCAGCGGAGCATCGGTCGCGACAATGACGATGATCGAGCCGACGTCGTCATTCCACACTGGCGCTCCTCCAATCTCGCGGCCGACCGGCACACCCGCGATCCGCAACTGATCACGTTGTCCGTAATTGCACTGCACCAGCACGCCCACCGTGTATCCACCGTATTTCGCATCGAGCACCCGCGAGGCTGTGCCAATGCCCCCTTTAAATTCGTTGCAGATCATTCCCGTTCCGCCGCCGACGTTTCCTTCTTCCACCGGACCTCCATGAGCGCTATCCAGCGCATGGAAAACGTCCTCGGGCTTAACATGAAATCCATTTACGTCATTCAAGTAGCCATCCCAGGTTTCAGCCACAACCGGCAACGACCACGAATAGCCGTCCTTGTCAGGAGCGTGGCGTTTCACGCGCCAGGCAATCACCGAATCGCGCACCGTGCCTACGCTGTGCGTATTCGTGATCATCACCGGACCTTCCAGAAATCCCGACTCCTCAACCCAGGTCGTGCCCGTCATCTCGCCATTCCCATTCAGCGTGAACCATCCGGCAAAAACCGAGTCGCTGGAATCCTTGCCGCGCGGGAAAACTGCGGTCACGCCCGTTCGCACCGGTCCCGTTCCTCTCTTCAACGCCCCATCTCCGGAGATCAACGTAGTGTGACCGACCTCAATCCCTTTGACATCGGTGATCGCATTCAGCGGCCCCGGTACTCCATCAAAAGGCACACCCAGATCGCGGGCCCGAGGGCTCGTCTGGCCACTCGCAAAAGGCATGAGTAGTGCCCAACCCGCCAGAACAACCGAAACCACGCATATCCTTTTCAGCGTCATGGCCTCCACAGTATCAAATAGTTCTATTCTTGTCTGACTTCTGATCGCATAAGCGCATCAGCCTCGACGAAACTCAGCTGGGAAATGTCCCAAATCTGAAATAACGATTTCATCTAGTGAGCACAACATCTTGACAAGCGCTCTCGCCCAGAAATAAAGTTGCGACACTACAGCCGTTCAGTCGCGCCATTCATACCGCAGGCCCGGCGCACCCAAGTGCATCAAAGGAGCGCGCAATGCACCGTTTAACGCGTGCGGTAATGGTCGTTCTGTTTCTCGCTCTCACCACGTTTGTCCAGGGCCAGTCCTCCACCACTTCCCTGCGCGGAACAATCTCCGATCCCCAGAGCGCGGTCTTGCCCGACGCCACCGTGACTCTTTCCAACCCGGCTACAGGTTTTTCCGAATCGAAGAAGACCGACCGCGACGGTGTCTATCAATTCCTGCAGCTTCCCCCCGGAACCTACACTCTCACCGTGACCAAGGCCGGATTCACAACTCTCAAGGAAGACAACCTGCAGTTGTTGGTGAATGTGCCGGCGACCTCAAACCTCTCCATGCGGATCAAAGGCGAAGCCAGCGTCGTCGACGTCACCGGCACCGGCGTACAAGTCAACAGTCAGGATGCGACGATCGGAAACGCCTTCGGTACATCTCAAATCGAGGCCCTGCCTTTCGAAGGCCGTGATCCCACCCAGATTCTAAGTCTGCAACCCGGCGTAACCTTCGTAGGAGCCCAGACCAACGCACAACAGGACTTTGACAGCCGCGGCGGATCGGTAAGCGGCGCCCGCAGCGATCAGACCAACATCACACTCGACGGCATCGACGACAACGACCAGGTCAAAGGCTACGCTTTCAAAGGTGCGCTGCGCTCGACCTTGGATTCCCTGCAGGAATTCCGCGTCACCACAAGCAGCGCCAACGCAGATCAGGGCCGCTCTTCGGGTGCACAGGTCTCCCTGGTCACAAAAGGAGGAACCAACAGCTTTCATGGTTCGGTTTACGAATACAACCGCAACAATGTTGGCTACGCCAACGACTGGTTCAACAAGCAAGCCGAGTTGGAGTCCGGCCTGCCCAACGTGCCCGGCCAGTTGATCCGCAACACTTTCGGGGCGACTTTCGGCGGTCCCATCCGAAAGGATCGCATGTTCTTCTTCCTGGCCTACGAAGGTCAGCGCACCCGGGAGAACGTGCAAACCACGCAGGTCGTGCCCAGCGCAAATCTTCAGCAGGGGATCATGAATTACCCCTGCACCCAGGATCCTCGCTGCCCCAGCAGCGGAATCCAGCAGTTAACCACTGCGGATCTCGCCGCCCTCGACCCCAACGCCGCCGCCAACGGAACCTGCCCGTGGGCCAACGCTCAGGGAAACTGCGGCGCCGATCCCAACGTACTCACCGTGTTTCAGCAGTACCCGGCCGCAAACACGACTGCCGGCGGAGGAGACGGTATTAATTTTCAGGGCTACACCTTTCCCGCGAAAACTCCAGGCGCGCTGAACACGTATGTCGCGAAGTTCGATTTCAATGTCACCCAGAACCAGCACGTGTTCGTGCGCGGCGGGATGGTCGGCGACAATTCCGGGCTGGGCCCCCAGTTTCCCGGCCAGCCGCAGAATACGGTGTCGACCGACAACAGCAAGGGACTGATCGTGGCTTATACAGCGACGTTGCGTTCAAACCTGATCAACAATTTGCGTTACGGACTGATTCGTCAGAGCATCGCCAACGTCGGCCAGTTGACCGCTCCCTACATCGCATTCGGCAACGGCCCTACTTCTCTCTCCGCGCAAACCTACACCACCACTGCCGCCGTGCCCGTGCACAACCTCGTGGATGACCTGGCCTGGGTCAAAGGCAAGCACACTCTCGAAGTCGGCGGTAACCTTCGCATCATTACCAACAATCGCAGCACCAACGTCGATTCCTTTTCCAGTGCCCGCAGCTACACGCTGTGGCTTTTTCCCACTTCTCTCATCGCCGGTCAGGGAAACAGCCTGGATCCCAGCGCGCCCCAATTTTCCTCCTTAAATCTTCCCGCCGTGGATCCCAATTTCCAGACCGGCTATGACTTCCCCGTGATCGCGCTCACCGGCTTGATCGATTCTGGTTTCGCTGCCTACAACATCACCAAACAAGGAGTCCAGCTTCCAGTCGGCGCGCCCTCCGTTCGTCATTTCCGCGCCACTGAGTTTGAAACCTACCTCCAGGACTCCTGGCGTGTGACGCCCCAACTCGTGCTCACCTACGGCCTGCGCTACACGCTTTTGCAACCGCCTTACGAAACCGGGGGAGAGCAGGTCGTGCCTTCCATCAGTCTGGAAAGTTTCTTTCAGCAGCGTGGGCAGGCCATGCTGGCCGGCCAGAACTACAATCCTCCCATCAGCTTCGAGCTCGGCGGCAAAGCGAACAACGGCCCACCTTACTGGGGTTGGGACTACGGAAATGTTGCGCCCAGATTGGCCTTTGCCTGGTCTCCCAAGGCCGATAGCGGTTTCAAGCAACGGCTCTTCGGTGGGACGGGGAAGACTTCCATCCGAGGCGGTTACGGCATGTACTACGATCACTTCGGTCAGGGCATTGTCGACAGCTTCGACCGGAACGGTTCTTTCGGCTTAAGTGGATCAATTCAGAATCCCATCGGAGAATTCTCCATCGATAATTCCCCGCGTTTTACCGGCCCGAATGCCATACCAGCCGGCGACCTTGTGCCAACCCCCCAAGGGCCATTTCCTAAACTCGCCCCCAGCGGAGTTGCCCAGGCGGGCGCAACTACCTACTGGGGTCTCGACGACAAGATGAGAACCCCCTACTCGCACGTCTTCGATTTCTCCGTCAGCCGCGAGCTCCCGCAGAACCTTGTTTTCGAAGTCGATTACATCGGTCGCCTCGGTCGCCGCCTCCTGCAGGAGGAAGACCTGGCTATGCCGGAGGATATTCGCGACCCCAAGACCGGCGTGGATTACTTCACCGCAGCCACCTTGCTTTCCAAAATGGCGGGGGCTCCTGCCGGCCCAACCCCCGTCGGCGCCGTCACTACAGCCAACGCAGGGACGTACTGGGAAGACATGTTTCCAGCCTCAGCCCAGTTCCCCGGCCTGGGAGGATTAGTGCCATCTTCACAGCTCTACGGTTGTTCCACCGTCCCTCTGGGCAGCGTGAGCGCGAGCGCGAACGTAACCGTCACCCAGGCCATGTACGATTCGTTCGCCTGCAACGTGCACAACGAAACTCTGCCGCTCATTTTTGCCGATGTTCCCGGAGAGTTTGGTACCCCAGGCTGCTTCCCGTTATGCGCCAGCATCGGCGGCCAAGTCACCCCCTATGCCTTCTTCAATCCTCAATTCACCTCGCTCTATGCCTGGCGAAACGCCGGCACCAGCTCGTATCACGCGCTGCAGGTGACGATACGTCGCGGCATGACCCACGGGCTGCAGTGGGACTTCAACTACACCTACTCAAAGTCGATTGACATCGGTTCGAGCGCCGAGCGAATTAACTCCTACGACGCCTATTACCAGGCTGACCAGATCATTAACTCGTGGTCCCCAGCCCAGCTTCGCGGCGTATCCGATTTCGACACCACTCACCAGCTCAACACCAACTGGGTTTATCAACTCCCCTTCGGCGCCGGCAAAAGATTCGCCACCTCTCCAAAGAGCTGGCAGAACGCCGTCGTTGGTGGCTGGCAGTGGGCCGGACTCGCTCGGTGGACCAGCGGCTTCCCCACCACTATCGAGACCTTCACGAGTTTCCCGACAAACTGGTATCTCCCGTCAACCGCGATTCTGAACGGCCCTAAGCCAAAGACCGGCGCATTTATCGACCAAAATGGCAATCCGGATCTTTTCCAGAACGCAGCCGCCGCACAGAGCGAATTTCGCTACTCCTACCCCGGCGAGTCGGGACAGCGCAATGAGCTTCGCGGCCCCGGCTACTTCGGCATCGACACGTCTCTCAGCAAATCCTGGATGATCCGCGAATCGCAGAGCCTCAAGTTTAGTTGGGATATATACAACGTGACCAACGCGGTTCGCTTCGACGTAGCCCCTTTGCCTCAGACTACAAGCCAGTTAGAGCAACCTTCGTCTGCCTTCGCCACCTACAGCAGCACTCTGACCAAACCTCGCGTGATGGAGTTCGCCCTGCGTTACACTTTCTAGGCCCATGAAAAAAATAACGCGGTCCTCCCTGTTCCTGCTCGTTGCCTGCTTTGTTCCGCTCGGCGTCGCCCAATCCCAGTCAAAACCCGCCGCCGACTTGATCATCACCAACGCCAAGATCTGGACGGTCGACAAGTCTCAACCCATCGCCCAAGCGGTCGCCGTTCTTGAAGACCGCATCGTCGCGGTAGGCTCAAACGCAGAAGTCGACCTGTGGCGCGGTCCCAAAACAAAAATCATCGATGCTGGAGGCAAGCTTCTGCTCCCCGGCTTCAACGACGCTCACGTCCATTTCGTCACCGGAGGCGAACAACTCGACAACGTCCAGCTAAAAGATGTAACCAATCCGCAAGAATTCGCCCGCCGCATCGGCGAGCGCGCGAAAATCACTCCCAAAGGCGAGTGGGTCTTAGGCGGCAATTGGGACGAAACTAAGTGGAACCCTCCCGACATGCCGACGAAGGAAATGATCGACGCGCTCACTCCCGACACTCCCGTTTTCGTCAGCCGCTACGACGGCCACATGGGTCTCGCCAATTCCCTCGCCCTGCGCCTCGCCGGCATCACCGCCCAAACTCCCGACCCGCCCGGCGGCACCATCGTCCACGATGCCCAAGGCAATCCCACCGGAGCTCTAAAAGACGCGGCCACCGACTACATGGAAAAAGTAATTCCGCCGCTCTCCCACGACCGCCGCGTAAAAGTAGTCAAGCGCGCATTAGCCTACGCCGCATCGGTAGGCGTCACCAGCGTTCAACACATGGTCGCCAGCTACAAAGATATCGAGGTCTATTCCGAACTATTGCAGCGCGGCGAACTCACCACCCGCATCTATGCTGCGCCGCTAATCACTCACGTCGACGACCAGGCCAAGCTCGGCATCGGCCACGCTTTCGGAGGTCCCTATCTCCGCATCGGCGCCCTGAAGGCCTTTGCCGACGGCTCACTCGGCTCAGGCACCGCTTACTTCTACGAACCGTTCCTGAATCAGGGAAGCAATCGCGGCCTGCTCTCCGACGAAATGCACCCCATTTCCCTCATGCGCGATCGCTACATGGAAGCCGACGCCGCCGGCCTTCAGATCTGCACCCACGCCATCGGTGACGAAGGTATATCGACCATCCTCGATCTTTATGCCGACGTCATCAAAGCCCATGGTGAAGCCGATCGCCGCTTCCGCATCGAGCACGCCCAACACATGGCTGCCAAGGATTTCGAACGCTTCGCCCAGTTGCACGTAATCGCCTCAGTGCAGCCCTACCACGCCATCGACGACGGCCGATTCGCCGAGAGCCACATCGGACACGACCGCGCCAGCCGCACCTATGCCTTCCGCACTTTCCTCGATCACGGCGTCCGCCTCGCCTTCGGCACCGACTGGGAAGTAGCCCCGCTCGACCCCGTCCTGGGCCTCTACGCCGCCGTAACTCGCGCAACTTTGGACGACAAGAATCCCAACGGCTGGTTCCCCGAGCAAAAACTAACGGTCGCCGAAGCCGTCGAAGCCTACACCATGGGCTCCGCCTACGCCGAATTTCAGGAGAAAGAAAAAGGCTCGATCACGCCCGGCAAACTAGCCGACATGGTCCTGCTCAGCGACGATATCTTCACCATCGCTCCCGCGAAAATCCGCGACGTCAAAGTTCTCAAAACAATTGTCGGAGGAAAACTCGTGTGGGACGCAACCGCAGCCCAAGCCAAATCCATGAATTAGCCCTCACTGGCCCTCGCTCTTCGTCTTCTGCGCCAGCCCGAAGATCAACACCACCAGAGCCACACCCATCAGGAAGCCGCCGGCAAAGTCCGAATAGCGCTCATGAGTAAAGTGCTGTAAGAAAATGCCTGCCATCAAAAGCAGTAATCCTACCGGAACAAACCGATTAATCTTGCGTTGATTCATGCCGTCTCCATGGCTTCATGACTCTCCGTCAAATAAGCCGTGACCGAATTCCATTCAAGCCCCGCCTGCGTCGACTCGTAATTGTATACTTGAAATTAACCTCAACCAGCGCCCATACGTTCTGGACACATTCGCAACATGACGAAAAAGCTCCGATTCCTGGTTTCTCTTCACACTCGCGACAACGACTTCCAGATGGCACAAGCGAAGTCTGCAGAAGAGACCGCGCGCAAGCTCGGCAGCGATGTCGAGATCGTCTATGCCGATGACGACGCGGTTCACCAGAGCACCGAACTTCTAAAGGTGATCCAAAGCCGGGTCGAGTCCCGGCCCGATGCGATTTTGGTAGAACCCGTCGGAGGCATGGCCCTGCCTCAGGTGGCCGGAGCCGCCATTGCCGCCCGAATCGGCTGGGCCGTCCTGAACCGCAAACCGGATTACTTGCCGGACCTGCGCAAAGCAACGACCACTCCAGTCTTCGCTGTCAGTTCCGATCACGCCGAAATTGGCCGGATCCAAGGAAGACAATTCGCCGCGTTGTTGCCTGCGGGAGGTTCCGTTCTGTACATCGAAGGACCTACGCACAGTCCCTCGGCCCAAAAGCGCACGTCCGGCATGCTGGAAACGAAGCCGCCAAACATCCAGCTTGTGCTGCTAAAGGCGCGCTGGACGGAGGAAAGCGCCCGCCGCGCGGTGCAGTCCTGGATGAAATTGTCCACTTCACAAAGCGCGTCAATCAACCTGGTCGCTGCGCAGGACGACTCGATGGCCATGGGCGCTCGCAAAGCTTTCCAGGAGATCGCCAACGAAGCCGAGCGCTCGCGATGGCTGAGCTTGCCATTCACCGGATGCGATGGTCAGCCCGCAACCGGCCAAGCCTGGGTACGCGACAAATTGCTCACGGCGACGATTCATATTCCGGCGCTTACTGGACAAGCGATGGAGATTCTCGCAAAAGCCCTTCAGGATGGAACCCAGCCGCTCGAACATTACTTGACCAAGTCCTCCTCGATTCCTCCACTCGAATCACTGGTTCCGCGAAAACCCTAGGCATCTCAGCCGCGTCCCCGAGCCTGCTACTTTGACTCGGAATGCTCGTCGGCTCGCCAAGTCGCGGCCGGAATCTCCACTCGGAACACAGACCCTCTCCCGATCTCGCTCTTTACACTGATGATTCCGTTGTGATGCTGCACGATCCACTGCGCAATGGCCAGACCCAGGCCGGCCCCGCCCAGCTCGCGGCTGCGCGCCTTGTCCACGCGGTAGAAGCGTTCGAAAATCCTGGCTTGATCCTCCGGCGCAATACCAACGCCGGTGTCTTCGATGTTCACGGCCACCCGTCCGTTCTTTTCCTCGGCCGAGAGCGTTATTTTTCCCGGCGAGGCCGAGTACTTGATAGCGTTGTCGAATAAAATATCGACCACGCGGCGCAAAGCATTTTCGTCACCCATCACCGGCAGCTGCCGGACTTCCAAATGCTCCTCGAACTGCAAATCACGCAGCGCCGCAACTTGTCTCCACTTCGCGGCAGACTCCCGCAAGGTCAAGAGCAGGTCGATAGGACGAATATCCAGCGCTTCCCCGCCCGAGTCAGCCCGAGCCATATCCAGAAGCTTCTCCAGAAGTTTCGCCGTACGCTCGGCTTCCAGAAGAATATTCCGCAGGGCCTCGCGGTATTCGACCTCATCGCGTGACCGCCGTAACGCCAGCTCGGCTTCGGTGTGGATCAGCGCAATCGGCGTTCGTAGTTCGTGCGATGCGTCGGCGGTAAACTCGGTGATCCTCCGGAACGCTGCTTCGATTCTCCCCAGCATTTCATTCAAAGTGTCGGACAGGCGTTGCAGCTCGTCTCCCGTATGCAACGGCTCAAGCCGGCTGCTCAGGTTGTGTCCGGAGATCGTCCGCGCGGTCCGCGCCAGGGCATCGACCGGCGCCAGCGCCTTGTGGCTCAGCCAATAACCAATGCCCGACGCACCCAGCAGCAGCACCGGTGCAAACCACAGTAAATATCCGCGGAAGGCATCCAGCGTCTCGATTTCTTCACCAATGGGGTGGCCGATTCGCACCACGTACGCTCGCCCGCTCACGAACATCAGCTCGCTCATGAAACGAAAATGCTCGTGCCCCAGGCGGCGATTCTCATACCGGGGCTTGACTAGCTGATCCGGCGAGAATTCAGGCAGCGGATGCTTTTCAAAAAACTTCGAACCATAGACTCTATTGCCGCTAGCATCGCTGATTTGCAGATAGTCCACTGATCGTTCGATCTTGTAGTCTTCACTGATCTCTGAATGCAACTGTGCGGCCGGCACATCTTTTCGCGCGTCCAGGAATCGCTGCAGATCAGCCGCCTGCCCTTCCAGCACCTCGTCAGCAATGTCCAACAAATTCTTTCGCAGGATCAGCCACATGCCCGCGCCAAAAACGAATTCGGCGAGCAGGAAGATGGCGAAATACCACAGCGTCAAACGCACGCCGATCGAGAGTTTTTTCACTCCGCCGGCTCCTCACGAATCATGTAGCCAATGCCCCGCACCGTAAGAATCAACTTCGGCATGCCTTCCCGGTCCACCTTCTGTCGCAAAAGCCGGACGAACGCGTCCAGCGTGTTGTCTTCAATTTCACGATCGAAACCCCAGACGGATTCAATCAGCGTGTGCCGGGGAACCACTTTGCCGGCGCGGTAAATCAAGCGCTCCAGCAGACTATATTCCGTGCGCGTCAGCGAGATCGGAATTCCAGCGCGCGACACTTCCCGCGATTCCGGATCGAGGATAAGATCGCCCACTTTCAGCCGGTTCTCCGGCCGAGACGTGGCGCGCCGCTGGATCGCACGCAATCGCGCTGTCAGTTCGTTGAAGCTGAACGGCTTTGTAAGATAATCATCGGCCCCCGCGTCCAGGCCGCGCACGATATCTGGGACCGAATCCTTGGCGGTGAGCATCAGCACCGGCGTGGTGATTCGTTCTTTGCGCAGCCTTCTCGCCAGTTCGAAGCCATTCATCTTCGGCAGCATCACGTCCAGCACTACCACGTCAAATTCATAAGCCTGCGCCAATTCCCAGCCGTGGCTCCCATCCGAGGCGCACGTCACGTTGTGGCCTTCCTCCGTCAGGCCGCGGCGCAGCAGTTCCAGCATTCGAGGTTCATCTTCAACCACAAGCAGTTTCACAAGGTCTCGTTGTACCACACTCCGCGTTACCTCACTGGCGGTTGCACCACTTCCTAATTTATGTGGCCCAACCTGAAGATTGGCTGAAGCTGAAGAGGCGGGCTTGGCCTCAACTGACGAGCATGACGGAAGATTCGTGACCCAGGCCCAAACATTCCCAAATATTAACGTCGTTTTCAGAGGACCTTCAGGTTCGCTGGGTAGTATCGCTCCATCGCCCGCATCGTCGCCGCAGAGTAAGAAAAGGAGTTGTTCATAAATGATGATTAGGATGAACTCGCACGGCCAACAGCTTTCCATGAAGTTCGCAGTTTTCGCAACGGTCTGCGTATTGGGATTCGCTCTCGTAGGCGCCAAAACCGCATCCGCCCAGGGATTCGCCGTCACCAAGAAGATCCTGATTCCCGGCCACGGCAAGTGGGACTATCTCACCATAGATGAGGGCGCACGCCGTCTCTACGTTTCTCACGGTGCCCAAGTGGAAGTGATTGACCTGGACTCTCTTACCCTCGTCGGCAGCATCCCCAACACTCCGGGAGTGCACGGCGTCGCGGTTGCCCCGGATCAAGGGCGCGGGTTCACCAGCAATGGCCAGTCTTCCACCTCTACCGTTTTCGACCTGAAGACCCTGAAGACCATTTCGGAAATCAAGACAGGCCAGGAGCCCGATGGCATCATTTTCGATCCTGCCACTTCTCGAGTATTCGCGTTCGATGGCGGCGACAATAAAGCGACAGTCATCGATGCCGTGACCGCCAAAGTCGCCGGCAGCGTCGATCTCGGCGGCGGCCCCGAATTCGCTGCCGCTGACGGCAAGGGCTTCGTTTACGACAATCTGGAAGACCAGAGCCAGGTCATCAAGATCGACTCCCGCAAACTCACCATCGAGCAGCGCTGGCCCACCGCTCCCTGCGCTTCCCCCAGCAGCATCGCGATGGACCGCGCCAACCGCCGTCTATTCCTTGGTTGCCGCAGCAAAGTGATGGCCGTCATGAATGCAGACACCGGCCAGGTCATCACCACCTTGCCGATCGGCGATCACGTCGACGCCACCGCCTTCGATCCGCAAACCAAACTGATCTTCAACTCCAACGGCGAGGGCACAATCACCGTCATTCGCCAGGACAGCGCTGACAAATACTCCGCAGTCGAGACCGTCAAGACTCTGCCGCGAGCCAAGACCATGGCCCTTGACCCGAAAACCCACCGTCTGTTCTTGTCTACCGAAGAATCCGGACAGTTCGAAGTCCTGGTCGTGGGAAAATAGCTGATACTCAGTTCAGGGGATTCAATGATGAGTTCGCACCGCAGATCTTTCACGCCCGTGGTGTTGCTGTTGTGCCTGGCGCTGGCGCAACTTGGACTGATTGGTTGCACGAGGAAGTCCACCGCCCAAACGTCAGTAGATCTGCAGCTCAAGGTAAGTGTCCCGTTTCGCTTCGTAGCCTATGGCGACACTCGCTTCCACGATCCGAAAGACACCGAGGCCGCTAATCCCCCCGTGCGCGTGGCTCTGGTGCAAGCCATCGCAGCGGCTAATCCCGCATTTATCTGCTTCACCGGCGATATCGTCTACAACGGCTATGACGCCAACGATTGGAAGGTCTGGGATTCAGAAACCAGCATTTGGCGCGACAAGAATATCCCCGTCTATCCCTCGCTCGGCAACCACGACCTGCATGGCGACGAAAAGATTGCCCTGGGCAATTATTTCCAGCGCTTCCCCGATCTGAAAAACAGCCGCTACTACTCGATGCGAGCCGCCAATACACTCACGCTGGTGCTCGACAGCTCGCTGGACGAAACCTCCGGCCCACAAGGCCAGTGGCTGGCCAACAAGCTCGACAATATTCCAGCGGATGTGGACTTCGTTTTCCTCATGTTCCACCATCCCCCGTACACCAGTTCCTCCGACGCCAAACTATTCGGCGGAGGGCACTCCGCCCGAGCCGGCGAACAACATCTAGCCATGATGCTGGAGGAACGCCAACCCCACGCCCGCGCCCGTTTCGTCGTTTTCTCCGGGCATGTGCACAACTACGAGCGCCACGAACACGGCGGCGTCACTTACTTCGTCTCCGGTGGAGGCGCCGCCCACGCCTATCCCATCTCCCGTGCCCCGGACGATCCATACCAAAGCAAGGAAATCAACTACCACTATCTGCTCGTCGAAGTCGATCATCAGCAACTCAAGATTACGATGAACCGCGTCGAGTTGAATAACGGCAAGGCCGTGTGGACGCAACCAGATTCAGTGAAGATTGCGGTTCCCGCCTCAGCCTCCGTCGCGGCGGCCGCGCAGTGACTGCCGCGGGTGCTGCAAGACGCTGGGTCCTCTGTTAGGAATTCCTCCGGTTACTCTGAGTACGCCGAATGGCCCAATCGGAGGACTTTGCTTGATAAACTTCATGTGCCGATTCCAGTTCGTACCCGCCCCCCGGGCGCAAAGGAGATTAAAGAATGAGGAAATGGCCTCTTGTGCTGTTGGGCTTTGTAATTGGGATAATTATCCTTCCCGCCCTAATGTGTCTCTATTTCCGCGTTGGCCAGCCGCCGGTCGCGGTCGCGGACAATCCCCTACCTTTCGAGGCGCAAATCGTGAGCGTTCCGTTACACGCGCGCATCGACCGCGAAATGCCTAAGCAGTCGCCGCTGGCCATCACCGACGACAACCTGACGGCAGGAATGCAAATCTACCGTGAGCAATGCGCCTCGTGTCACGGTCTGAAAGTCCCGTCGAAGTTTGGGCCAAACATGTTTCCCATTGCTCCGCAACTGTGGCAAAGACACAAGAACCACCCGGACGTCGTCGGCGTTAGCGACGATCCCGTGGGCGAGACCTATTGGAAAGTAAAAAACGGAATTCGCCTGAGCGGCATGCCCTCGTATAAGGCGTTGTTGACCGAGGACCAGATGTGGCAGGTCGCAACGCTTCTTTCCGTCGCCGACAAGCCCCTGCCGCCCGCCGCCGATAAAATCTTGGTCACACCGTTGCCGTAAACAAACAAAGCGGCCAACCCGCTTTTGATAACCTCAGCTTTTGATAATCTGAAAAGAAAGACAAACTGTCCGAGGAGACGCGTGGAGATAACCGGGAGTTCACAATGCCGCGGTGGGCACGCCATGTCGATCGCTATTCCGCTGCTGACATTCCTCGCCGCGCTCCTGCTCTGCGCCTCCGCACCCGCATTTGCTCAAGGCGGCCCGCCCTACTACACCAATGATCCAGGCACTCCCGGGGATCTCAATTGGGAAATCAATATCGGCTACATGCCCTTTCTCTACAGCAACCAGTCCGTCTCCCACACTCCCGACGTCGACATCAATTTCGGAGTCGGCGAACGCATCCAGCTCACCTACGAAAATGCCTGGTTACGCGTCCACAATCCATCTTCCGCAACTGCGTATGGTCTGGGTCAATCCAATCCCGGCGTCAAGTGGCGTTTTTACGACGCCGGCGAGTCCGGCCTCTCGGTCTCGGTTTTCCCCCAGCTCTTTGTGAACAACCCTAACGACGCCGTCCACCGCGGGATCACTCCCCAGAGCGATACGTTCCTCCTACCCTTCGAATTCACGAAAAAAGTCGGCCCTGTCGACGTGGACTACGAACTCGGCTACCAGTTCGTCCACAAAGGACCGGATGGCTGGCTCACCGGCCTGGTCATCGGCCATGATTTCACTCCAAAACTCGAAGGCGACATGGAGCTTTACGCTCAGGGAACTTTCCATCCTACCGAGAATCAGCCCACCATCGATTTCGGCGCTCGCTACAAAATCCGTCCGTCACTAATCCTTCTTCTAATGGCCGGACGCAGTCTCGAGCCGACGCGCAGCAATCAATCCTATTTCCTCGGTTATTTCGGCATGCAATTTCTGCTCTCCAGCAAGCACCACAAATCCGACTAATCCTCCTGACTTAGCCGTTTTCGACACGGTCCTTTATATCCGCGTACGCCTCCTCGATGAGCCTGCTTAGCTCTGCTGCGTTCGTAGCCGATCCCGGTTTCAACTTCACATGGCGCATGAACTTGCCGGTGCCTTGCAGCAACCGCGCCGGATCGGGCAGCGTTGCTCCGTGAAAGAATCCCACATTTACGTGCGAAGTGAATACATTGACGTAGCCGAAGGGCGCATCTCCCAAACACGCAACCGGACACCCGTCATGCAAAAGCTCCCTGACTTCGTCCCCGCATTTTCGCATCACCTCAAACCACTGATGCGCGATCGCTCCCAATCCACCTGCGTGCGCTTTCATCCACGCATCGATAGCAGGATCCCGCTCGACAGCTCCGTCGAATCGCAGCAATTCCGTTCTCATCGTCGCTCGACTTTCTGTTTTCAGCGAAATCCCTCATCCGGAACAGGGCATACCGCGATAGCCCTAGCAAATGAACGCGCCCTTAGGCGCTGGACTTGACCACAGCAGATAACTGCCTCCGTCTCCAAAGCCCCACACCCGCCAGACAATAAACTCCCACGGCGACCAGCAGCAGCGCCCGCATTCCAAACAGCAGGGAGAGATTTTCCAGGAGTCCTCCCGCCACCGCGCCCAGCATGTTAGCTCCCAGCGCCGCGCTGGGCGACTCCGCCGCCCGAAATTCAGTAGCGAAAAGGATTCCGGCAAATACCACCGGCACAGAAAACACAACCACCGCAATCATCCCTACAAACGTCGGTGATCCGCCAATCCATTCAAACGGAAACCAGTACGCAATCCCCAACCCCGCAACCAAACCCGCCCAGATCCAGAACGGCGGCCAGCCCTTCCAGCCGCGTTCGACCACCGCGTTTGCCAGCAACAAAGCAATCAGTAATGCCGAAATCACAATCCCATTCACCTGCCAAACAGTTCCGAAGAACAGCGCCAACCGGCTGATCACCTGCGTCTCCAGCAAAAGAAATCCCGCGCCCATGCTGAAAAAGAACAGCGAAGGAGCTGCCCGGCGCGCGCCTCCAATCTGCGCATACAGTCCAAGCGCAATCAGAATCACCAGCATTCCAATGGAATAATAAGTCCGCGGAATCCACCGCCCTTCCTGATAAAGATAAGGCCAGTCGTCGGTCGTAATCGGCACCGCTTTCTCACCTACGTCGAACGCGTTCTTGCTGGCAAACTCCGCCAGCCGCGGATCGGCGCCCATAGCCTCTTCCACCCGGTTCCCCGGCGAGATGACAAAACACACCGGCGAGACTCCGTAATTCGATACCGCCGTGAACGCCACCGCGGACTTCCCAAACGTCTGTTGCAACATCTCGACCAGCCGCATCGCCAGCCAACGGTGGTCAACCACGAACTTCACAAAAATCACGCCATTCGGGTTGAGATGCCGGCTAGCCTCGCGAAACGATTCCTCTGTGTAAACGAAGTTATCGATCCGCATATTGGCGTAGTCGGAAAACTGAGAGTGCGAATCCAGCAGTCCGAACAGGATCAGGTCGTAGCGCTGCGTTGTGCGTTTCAGAAACGCCCGCGCATCATCCAGATGAATCGACACTCGCGGCGAATCATAAGGATGTTCCGGATGTTTCCGTTTCCCCAGCTCCAGAATCGCCGGATCAATTTCCACTGCATCCACCAGCCTGCTGTTATGGCGCAATGCCGCTGCCACATCGTTCCCCGTGCCCGAGCCCACGATCATCACCGCCGGGTTCGGAGCGGCAAAACGGAACGGCATGTTGTAGGGATTCTCCTCCGGCGCTTCCTTCATCAAACCCGGATGTCGCGCCAGAAATTCATCCGACAGATTCACGATCTGCTGGTAGAACTTGTGGTTCACCTGCATGGTTCCCCCGAAAATCTCGCCGTCCGGGGTATGCTCCGGCGTGTACTGGATTTGCTGATACGGCGTCCATACAACTTTGGTTTCCGGACCAGCTTCGCCATGCAGCAGCAGAACAAGTGGAACAATCAGGCTTGCCACCAGCCACATATCTCTTCGTGAACTCTGCAGAAACGCAAAACCCAGCAGCACAACTCCCAGCCAGATCGCCGGCGGCAGCATCAATCGGCTGACCGCAAGAAACCCCACCACTCCCAACAGGCTTCCCACAAGATTCCACGAATACGCCCGCAGCACCCTCGGAGCCCGGTCCATCTGCCTGCTCACGCTCTGTCCCAGGGGCACAAAGACGGAAACGATCAGCAGAAAAAGCGCTCCGGCAACCAGCGCAGCCGTCCCGTACCGGGTCCAGTCCGGCGTGT
>Ga0206878_10128_pt1 | contig 33486 bp, 25 predicted proteins | sample Alteio_BWOrgCont_8_FD_152621 | JGI IMG/M metagenome (GOLD analysis project Ga0206878, IMG submission 152621) | Enriched cells from forest soil in Barre Woods Harvard Forest LTER site, Petersham, Massachusetts, United States -... | ecosystem: Environmental > Terrestrial > Soil > Temperate forest >... | reverse complement strand
CATCAAAAGACAGATATTTTCAGGCGCGTTATATTTTATTCTTATGTAGATGCAATGGATGTTTTCATTGCCCTAAGCGTTGAAAGGGTAAAGATCATTATAGCGGATAATAAAATTGGAAAGAAGCCTGCTGAACTGGATGAAGCGAAATTCCAGGAAGTAAAAGAAATAGGTTATGTAGTGGGCAAGCACCAACAACAAAATCATCCAAGAGGCAATAACAATAGAGGGAACAGAGACAGAAGGCAAGGAGACAGGAAGCCCCGGCCCAAATAACGCACCTTTATTTTTTAGATGGCTATCCAATCTAAGCTAGGCAAGTTCGACCTTACGATGATCATCGTAAGTCTGGTCATTGGTGTAGGTATATTCAGAAACCCAAGCGTAGTAGCAGAAAAAGCAGGCACACCTTTGGTGTTTTACGCTGCCTGGATATTGGGCGGCCTGGTCGCCATATGCGGTGCGCTTACATTTGCTGAGATAGGGTCGCGTTTTCCTGCGGCCGGAGGTTATTACAAAATATTCTCACATTGCTATCATCCTGTTTTTGCTTTTATGTTCAATTGGGCCTTGGTGTTTACCAATGCAGGTTCGGTCGTAGCGGTAGCTCTTGTAGGCGCTGAATATATACAGCCTGTAATCATACCTGCTGATTGGTTAAACATATTCACGCCTAAAGTCATTGGTAGCATTGTGGTTGTCATTTTATATGCGGTTAATTACCTTGGCATTAAAATGGGAGCCAGGGCCCAAAACATTTTAAGCGGACTTAAAATAGCCATGATACTGGTTCTTTGTCTTCCCTTATTTTTTTGTAAGTCTGCGGTGATTGCTCCTTCGCCTCAAGTTGTCCATCAATCTTTCAAGGATGCCTTTTTTGCTCTCGGCACCTGCCTGATTTTTATCTTTTTTACTTATGGAGGCTATCAAAATACCATGAACCTGGGGGCAGATATTAAAGAGCCACGCAAAAATATGCCCATAGGAATATTGGCTGGTCTCACTATTGTACTTGCCCTTTACTTGCTTTTAAATGTTGCCTATTGCCAGGTTTTAGGCTTTGAGAATATGAAAGGTAACCATCTGATCGCCTCTGATCTGGCCAAGAGTTTCTTCGGAGCGGCGGGATACAGGATAACATCTGTTACTGTATTTATTTCAGTGTTGGGATATATTAATTCAGCATTCATACATAACCCACGCATGTGGTACGCCATGGCAGAGGACAAGACCCTGCCGGCCATATTTAAAAAAGTAAATGAAAAAACTCAGGCACAGGAATTTGGAATAACCTGTTTTTTTCTCATCATTATAGTTTCATTATGGATAGCCAATGCTTTTGAAAGCATTGTTAGCTACACCATGTTTATAGATAGCAGCTCTATGATATTTGCAGCGGCAACCATTTTTATTTTGCGCAAACAAATGAAGGATACCGCATACGATGGTTTTAAAATAAAGTGGTTCCCCTTAGTGCCAATATTCTTTATGTTGGTACTGCTAATTGTTTGTATTAGTGACTTGGCATCTGATTGGTTCTCTGTTATGGTAAGCTTAGGTGTATTTGCTGCAGGGTATCCCTTATATCACTTGCTTAAGATGAGAAAGACCACCTAGTGGCGTAAAACTGAATTAGACCAGCCACTTTTCATCCGAATATTATTAAAGTACAAGGTATTCTCACCAAAAATGGTTGCAATGTCTTTTGTTAAACGGAAGTTAAAAAGACTATGCGCCAAGACACAAAAGATATATTTTGCTAAATTATTTAGCAATTTAAAAATAATAATACTTGATAATCAGTTTATTAGCACAAATAGCAACATAATTAACAAGTTATTAACATGGAATGAATTTCAATTCAGCCAATAAAGTTCATGTTTCATTTTTGGTTTAGCAGTATATTTCATATATTTGCATAATAATTATTACGTAATCTAATGGCTGACTTAGAAGATCACAAAGAAAAAAGTTTACTTGACCTTCCTTTAGGAGAATTGATGCAGTTATATAAGGCCCATCAGTTAGCAAAAATTGAAGAGGAAGTTAAACAGTTGCAAGAGAGTATTGAGCGCAGGAAAAAAGAGATTGAAGCTATTGGTGGCGAGAATTCACTAGTAGGGATTAGAAAGGAAGAGCCAGTAATTCCAGCTAAAAGAAAAAGAACAAAAAAATGGGCAGGGCCTGCATTTTCTTTTTTGCACAAAAATCCTAATGTAAAATATAGAACATCAGAAATTGCAGAAAATATAATTGAAGGATTTTCTACAATGGATGATGAGTCACAGAAAAGTGATAGAGATGCTATTTCTTATGCCCTATCTAGACTTGCAACAAAATTAAAGAAAATAAAATCAGAAGAAATAGTAGGTGAAAAAGGAAATTTTTGGTATTATGAAAAACAAGAAAATGAATAGATAGAAAAAGAAACGCACCTACTCGGTCGGTCAACTTTGTTAGGTGCGTTTATGTTTTAGTCCCGTAGTTCAATCGGATAGAACGGCTGCTTCGTAAGCTACAAATTCAGGTTCGATTCCTGGCGGGGCTACTTAATTTTACTAATACAAATCTAGTACAAAATGTAATATGAAATGCAGTTGCAAGCAACAAAAATAATCACCAGATGTCTTAAGCCTTTATGAAATAGGGGTTTCGGACAGGGGGATAAAAAACTCCCAACTAGTTCACAGCTAGTTGGGAGAAAAAGTCAACGGCTGGACTTAAAATCAGCCCAAACATTCAAAATAAAAAGGAGGTTATCATGTCGATCACAACACGCGACCCGAATGAATGGGAGGAAATTTTCTGCCGCTTCATCGTTCGCAAAGGTAAAAGAATTTACCCCAAGAAGGCAAAATTCTTTCACTTTTGGGTGAAAAAGAAAAAGTAATAAACTTTTATGGGGCGGATAATTCCGCCCTTTTTTATAGCATAAATAACCAATCAATATACCGATCGGTACCGGGGTTCTTAAATCTTCGGCTTTTCGAATACCCAGGCATCAGCCTCAAAGTTCTTGCGGAAGTTGGCAACATTGGTTTCGGCTTCTTCCCTGGTATTGAACTTACCGTAGCCCACCATATATAAGCCATTAAGAGTGGTGCCGATAATAGCTGCATTCATATTTTGTCCCTGCATCCTCTTAATAAGAGTTTCTGCATTTTCCTTGCTTCGGAAGCATCCGGCAATGATATGGTAGTTGCCAGTTTCAATATTGCTTGTTATAGGCTTAGGTAGTGCAATTGCAGTGCTGTCCTTTACATTTGGGGTAGCAGGTAAAGGTTCTCTTTGTGTAAATGAATATTGCCTTATATCCTTTTTGCCAGCTATGTTAAAGCTTGAATAATCTATGCCTAACCTGTTTTGATTAAGCGATATCCAAAAAGCAGATGCTATCACTGCACCTATGGCTGCCGCTGCTGCGTAGGTCCTTACGTGGTTTATCTTTTTGGGATAAAGTTCAACAACCTTGCTTTCTTCAGCTCCATCTTTTACAGCAGGCAAATGATAGAAAGCTGAAAGCCCAAATGATCCGGGCAGGTAATTTATTTTTTCATCTTGCTGGAAGAGAAGGTTACCTTGTTCGTCTGTGTATAGAACACCTATATTATCCAGCGAAGCACGCTTGCTTTGTTTAATAGCTGACTGGTAATTCTTTACCGCCTTAGATATTTCATTGAGAGCTTGTGAGTACGATATCTTTTCGCGCTTGCACAGGTGGTTTGCTAATAGCCCGTCGTTTTGTGTAAGGCCTTTATTGAATAGTATTTTTTTGCGTGGAGGCTCTAACAGGTGCTTAACAGGATCGATCTGTGAAGGAGAATAATTGCCAATAAATCCACCAAAATCGGGGATTATTACGCAATCATGCTCAAACAGCAATTCGCTTATGTATTCTTCTATCTGCACTTGGAAACAAAAACCAAATTTACAATAACTTTTGTAAATCTTCAGGGGTATCTATGGCTTGTGATTCTTTATCGGTCACTTCCACATAAATTGAGTACCCATTTTCAAGCCAGCGCAGCTGTTCCAGAGATTCTGCTATTTCTAAAGAAGAAGGGGGCAGTTTAACTAATTTCTTCAATACATCGGGCCTGTAAGCATATATACCAATGTGCTTCATAAACTCAAACTTTTGGGTCAGGGTTTTCCCGCCGGCATCCCTTATAAACGGAACAGGCGAACGGCTGAAATAAAGAGCTTCTCCGTTTGCCTTTCTTACAACCTTTACCACAGAGGCCTGCTGTAACTCCCTTGGTTCCTCTATCTTGCGGACAAGGGTAGCGATGTTAACTTCTTTTTTCTTAAAGCAGTTAACCACACTTTCTATTTGTTCCGGATGGATAAAAGGCTCATCGCCTTGTATATTAACCACTACATCCCAATAACCTTTGCCATATTTCTCGAGTGCTTCCAGGCATCTGTCGGTTCCGCTTTTATGATGTATCTCAGTCATGATTGCTTTGCCACCATGCTTTTCTACCTCATCCAAAATTCTCTTGTCGTCGGTAGCCACAATAAGTTCATCGAGTGCCTTGCTCTGCTTGGCTTGTTCGTATACCCTGCGTATCATGGTCTTTCCCTTGATATCTGCTAGAGGCTTGCCCGGGAAGCGGGATGAGCCATAACGTGCCGGTATTATTCCAATTACTTTCATGAGTGTAAAAGTAAGATAAATTATCCGGTTAGCCCCAAACCCCTAAAGGGGCTTTGACGTGGGTTTGTTAAGTTGTTTGATAGCGATTGTAGCCTGTTGGCCCCAAACCCCTAAATGGGCTTCCTGATTGTGGCTATAGTCTTTGTTCAAAGCCCCTTTAGGGGTTTGGGGCAGATTCGCTAAGTTTGTGTTTTATGGCAAGAAGAACCTTATCTATATTTTCTTTCACATCTTGATTACGAAAGCGCAAGATTTCTATACCAAAGTTTCTAATCATGGCTTCTCTGCCCTGATCTCTTTCTGCGACTTCTTCTTTTAAGTGGATTTCGCCATCCAGTTCAATAACCAATTTTGCCCTATGACAATAGAAGTCAACAATAAACTGATTTATAGGATGCTGCCTTCGAAATCTATATCCATTAAGTTGTTTGTGGTTTAATTTATTCCAAAGCAATTGTTCTGCTTCAGTCATGTGATTTCGCAATATTTCAGCTCTTCTGAAAATTTCTATTGAAGCACCATAAAATAAAGGCAAGTTTATGTTCTCTTTCACCGCGAAATTTTTAAATAAATTGTCTTTTTTCAAAGCCCCTTCAGGGGTTTGGGGCTGAATTTCTTTTATTGCCGAGAATTAATTGTCTCTTTAGGGGGGCTGAATTTTGATTTCTTTATCTAAACTGCTAATATTTCCTTTCTTAACAAACTAAGTGCAGTAATGCCGGTGACATGTATGTTTCTTTCTCGGTTATCGCCAAACTGGAAACGTCTGCTTATTACTTTAGTAGGTGTTTTGATGGCTATCCAAACGGTCCCTACCGGTTTGTCAGGTGTGCCGCCGCTTGGGCCTGCAATACCCGAAACAGCAATGGAGTAATCGGTTTGCATTTTTTTGGCAACACTCTTTGCCATTTCTTCAACCACCTGTTGAGAAACAGCTCCATGCTTTTCTATGCTTTCTGCTTTTACATCAAGCTGGCGCACCTTAATATCATTGGCATAGGCTATAACAGAACCCTTAAAATAATCTGAACTGCCAGCAACGGAAGTCAGCAAATGGGCTATATATCCGCCTGTGCAACTCTCCGCTGTGCTGATCGTTTTCTTTCTTTCCTGCAGTAATTTCCCTACAACACCTTCGAGTGTTTCTTTATCATACCCATAAATATGATTCTCGGCAAGAGGAATAAGTTCTTGTACTTTTTTATCCACCAGAAGTTTTAAAGCTTTTGCATCAGTACCGCTTACGCTTAGTCTTAATCTTACCATTCCTGCTGATGGCAGGTAGGCCAGTTTAATATTGTCTTTAGCCAGAGAATCTTCCCATGCTTCTATTTTTTCTGCCAGCATAGATTCTCCTATGCCCTGAGTAAGAACCGTTTTATGCAGTATGACAGGCAATGTAAATTTCTTTTTCAGGAGAGGAATAACTTCTGTTGTCATCAGTGCTTTCATCTCATATGGCACACCCGGCATAGAAACATATACCTTGCCTTTTTCTTCGAACCACATACCGGGGGCAGTACCGTTTGTGTTCCTGAGCGGTTTGCAATTTTCAGGTATCTCGGCTTGCTTTTTATTGATATCAGTTACCTCTCTGCCCCGTATTTTAAATATGTGTTCCACATCTTTTAATACCTCGGCATCAAACCTCAATTTCACCTTAAAGTATTCACATAAGGTGTTCTTAGTAATATCATCCCTTGTTGGCCCCAAGCCACCGGTCATTAGGATAACATCCACTCTTTTTGTGGCATCATCAAGAGCTTTTATAATGTGGTCTTTATTATCAGATACCGATGTTATTTGGTGAACCTTTATGCCATTCTCATTCAGCAAGGTTGCTATCCATGCAGAATTGGTATCTACTACTTGCCCGATAAGTAATTCGTCTCCTATGGTTATAATTTCTGCCAGCATAATTAAGTACAAGTTTAGAAAAAAACTAACTTGCAAACTAATTATCGATAGTTGAATACCGGTACAATTTACACCACAGATTACACCGATTAACACAGAATCTGTGAATATCTGCGTTATCTGTGGTAAAAAATCAATACTGCTTAAACAAATTCCATGAAAAAGAAATATAGTGTTATACTGGCCTTTATAATTTGGGGATGCCATAATGGCAATAGCTCGTCCAATACCAATACTACCTCAACTGTAGCCACTGATACTGTTAAACATACTCAGGTTAATGCAAAGCCTATTGATAAGGGCATGACGGATACAGTGATTTGTGCTTCCGACCCATCTCAAAAATATACTGTGTATATACCATCTAACTATACACCAACTAAAAAGTGGCCTGTTATTTATTTCTTCGATCCTCACGGAGCAGGTAATTTCCCACTGACCTTATATAAGGAACTTGCTGAAAAGTATGGTTATATCATTGCGGGCACTTATGGCTCTAAAAATGGCCAGCAATGGCCAGTTACCGAAAAAGCAGCACAATCTATGATGCAGGATTCCTGGCAAAGGCTTTCTATAGATAATAACCGCATGTATACATTCGGCTTTTCAGGTGGAGCAAGGGTGGCATCTTCAGTGGCTTTATATGATGGAGGTATTGCCGGTGTAGCACTTTGCGGAGGTGGATTCCCTGAAAGAAGTCCGAACTTTCGTCAATCTTTTGCATTCATAGGTTTTGTGGGCGACCGAGATTTTAACTATACCGAGCTTGAGCAGCTTAACAAACAATTGGATGGATCAGAGCTACCTCACCAGCTTATAGTTTATCATGGTAAGCACCAATGGCCTCCTGCGCCTGAGGCAGAACAAGCCTTTCAGTGGTTTGATATGAGCGCCATGAAGTTGCACCTTATTTCTAAGAATGATTCTTTGTTAAAAGTGTTAGAGCAGAAATTTGTGAAAGAAGCAGATAAAGCACACAGGCAAAATAAAAGCGTGGATGAGTATTTCGCGTACAAGAAAATGATAAACTATTTGGGAGGATTGGTAGACATAGCTAAGTATGCGGATATTGCCAAAGACCTTGAAAAGTCTGATAAGGTACAGCAGTACCTGCGTGATGAGCAAACAAACGAAGAGCAGGAAATGAAGGTGCAATCCCAATTCATAAACTACCTTTCTGATAAGGAAACTGATTGGTGGGTGAGTGCAGTTAAGCAAATGAAGGAATTTATAAAGAAAGACTCGCTGGCTCCTGTGGCTCTGCAAAATCAAAGATTGTTAAGCTATCTTAGCCTGGCTTCTTATATGGGGGCATCCCAAGCATTTAAGTCCCAGAATGATGTGGCAACTGCCCACTTTTTGGATATCTATAACATAGTAGATCCAACTAATCCAGAACATAGCTACTTGTATGCCTGCCTGTATGCAAAGGAAAATAATACTGCTAAGGCGTTTAGCAGTCTAAGTGATGCGGTGAGACTTGGCTTTAATGATGTGCGCCGTATGGAACGTGATTCTAATTTCGTGACTTTAAAAGATGCTCCAGCCTTTAAAGAACTAGTAGAAAAAATAAAAGCCATGCCGCCCAAGGTAGATATGGCTAAGTAGTATTTCGTGCAAATTCTTTACTTTATTAATAATATGGACTTGCCCCCAAGCTTCGCAAGGGGTCGGGCTGGCCCGCTGCAAGTCCTCGCTACGCTGTGGGCTTTTCGCTTGCATCCCTCACGCATTAGGCCTATTGAAAAATCGATTTTTGTTCGTAATAACAAATGAATTTCGCTCCTCCCCTCTCTACCAGTAGAGAGGGGTCGGGGGTGAGTATATTACTGAAAGGTATAATCGCCCTTGGCATCCACCCCAACCTTAGGTATGGTTTTTTTAGTTTCGAAATAGGTGTAACCAGTTTGCAGGTTCTCCCAAAAAGCAATCTTGACAGGGTCTTTAAAATTATCCTTAAGCCAGTTCATGCCCTTATCATCAAGCATAGTTGGGAAGATATGAATTGGTATAAGTTGTTGTCCATTGTCTCTTGCTTCTATTGCCATTAAGTATACCTCTTTTATTTTATCATCCGTAAGAGGCATGCAACCTATGGTAACACAGTTGCCATGTATCATGATGTCTCCACCCGGATGTGCCTTATCGCTCTTTATCCTGTCAGAGCTATTGGGGTAGCTCACTTGCAAAGCAAGGTAGAACTCGCTGGTAGGCTGGAAAACGCTAACCTGATAAAAGCCCTCGGGTACTTGCAGATCGCCCTCCATACGCTTGGGGCCTAATGTGCCGGATGAACGGCATATAGGATATGTTTCTATCCATTTAAAACCGTTACTATTTTTCGATCTTGCCCAGACCTGCAATTGTGCATCCTGCTTGAATACACGAATAAATATTTCAAAGTGAGAGGTATCCACTCCTGCTTTGGTCAGCTTGCTTTTTATCAATGCCCATTTTTCTTTATAGGCAGCTTGTACATGGGGGTATTTAAGCTGTTCCTTTTTAAAGGGACCACTTGTAAAGCTTAGGCATAAAAGTGCTGCAAAAAGAAGTATTATGTACCCGCCCCTCCATTTTGTGGCAAGGGGTGGGTATTTATAAACAAGTTTCATATACCAAATTTAAGAAAAATCAAGGGCCTGTAACACAGGGTGTTTAATGGTATACCTATGGTAATACAGGCCTAGGGTATTTTACGCTAAATTTGCACATATTTTTAAAAAGAGGGACAAGCCTTTGAAGACAAAAACGCTAAAGAAGAATAAGGTAAACGTAGTCACCCTGGGATGCTCCAAAAACCTGGTAGATTCCGAAGTGCTTATGGGCCAGTTACGCGCCAATAAGTTTGAGGTGAACCATGAATCGGAGAAGGATGATGCTTCTATAGTAATTATAAATACCTGCGGATTTATTGATAACGCTAAGCAGGAGAGCATAGATACCATATTACGTTATGTAGATGCCAAGCAGGCGGGCAAAGTAGATAAGGTGTATGTTACGGGCTGTCTCAGCCAACGCTATGGTCCCGAATTAGAAAAAGAGATTCCCGATGTAGATGCATATTTCGGTACCCGCGATCTGCCTAAACTGCTTAAAACTCTTAAGGCAGACTACAAGCACGAGCTAATAGGAGAGCGCCTTTTAACCACTCCATCGCATTATGCCTATATGAAAATATCAGAAGGCTGCGATCGTAAATGTTCATTCTGTGCCATACCCTTAATGCGCGGTGATCATATTTCTGTTCCTATGGAATCTCTGGTGAAACAGGCACAAGGATTGGTAAAGAATGGTGTTAAAGAGATCATGCTTATTGCACAGGATCTTACTTATTACGGTCTGGATATATACAAAAAGAGAAACGTAGCAGAACTTATCCGCAAGCTTTCAGACGTTGAAGGGCTTGATTGGATGCGCCTGCATTATGCCTTCCCAAGTGGCTTCCCTATGGATATTATAGATGCCATAAAAGATTGCTCCAATGTCTGTCATTACTTAGATATGCCCTTGCAGCATGTGTCTGACAATATGTTAAAGGCTATGCGCAGGGGAACAACTAAAGAAAAATCTACACGACTGGTAGAAGCCATTCGAGATAAGGTCCCTGATGTAGCTATGCGTACAACCTTTTTGGTGGGTTACCCTGGAGAGACAGAAAAAGATTTTGAAGAGCTGATTGAGTGGGTTGAGAAGATGCGTTTTGACCGTGCAGGTGCTTTTACCTATTCTCACGAAGAGAATACCCATGCGCATAAAGCTGAGGACAATGTACCCGACGAAGTGAAGAAAGAACGCGCAGAAAGGCTTATGGCAGTACAATGTGAGATATCGAATGAGCTTAACCAGAAAAAAGTGGGCAAGACTTTAAAGGTATTGTTCGACCGCAAAGAAGGCGGATATTATATTGGCCGCACCGAACATGATTCACCTGAAGTGGATAACGAAGTACTCGTAAAGGCGGATAAGAATACCTACTTGCGTATTGGTGATTTTGCAAACGTTAAAATAACTTCTGCAGGTGATTACGATCTGTATGGTGATGTAGTTAAATAGGTATGGACTTTAAAATAGCACATCTTACTTTTGAAGATACCAAGTTGTTCCCCAAGGTAATGATGGACTATGTAAAAGGAGAATCTTATTTGACTCCTTTCTACCCTTATAAGCTAGCCATTGCAGAGTTTAAAAAGGTAATGGAAGATAGGGCGCAAAAGTCTGTAGACCGCAAAACACTGGTAAAAGTCCTAAGTGAGAGATACAAAAAAAATGCCCCAGATGCTACTGAGTTTACACTTAAGAACATCAAACTTTTAGACGACGAGAACTGCTTTACAGTAACCACAGGCCACCAGCTTTGTCTTTTTACCGGCCCGCTTTACTTCCTCTATAAGATAGTATCAGCTATTCGTCTTTCACAAAAACTAAGAGATGAATATCCTGACAAGCACTTTGTGCCTGTATACTGGATGGCAAGTGAAGATCACGATTTTGCTGAGATAAACCATATTTATGCTTTTGATAAGAAAGTTGAATGGTCGCTGGATAAGTCTGAAATTGGCGGACCTGTTGGCAGCATTCCTACTAAATCTCTCAAGCCTGTTTTAGATAATTTATTCTCCCTTATGGGAGATGGAGAGCATGCTGTGGATCTAAAGAAGATCTTGCAAGAAGCATACACCAAATACCCTAACCTTGCCGAAGCTACTTTTTACCTGGTAGATAAGTTATTCGGTAAATACGGCCTTGTTGTTATAGACCCGGTTAATGCAGAACTTAAAAAGAGTTTTATTCCCGTTATAATCGACGAACTGCTTAACCAAAGCTCTTTTAAACAGGTTACAGAAACCAATGCACGACTAGAAAAGGCAGGCGTTGAGCCACAGATAGCAACCAGGGAAATCAACCTTTTTTACATAGATGCAAAGGGCCGTAACCGAATTGAAAAGCAGGGCGACAAGTATATAATTGTTGGCGCTAATGAATCATTCACCCAAGATGAAATTATTGTACTGGCAAAAAAATCTCCTGAGAGGTTTAGTCCTAATGTGGTACTAAGGCCTCTCTACCAACAAATGATATTGCCTAATTTGGCTTATGTAGGTGGCCCATCAGAGGTGCATTATTGGCTGCAACTGGGCGAGGTTTTCAAATACCATAAAGCTACCTTCCCTATACTTATACCGCGCAATTCAGCTACTGTGGTAGATAAGGGAACTATGAACAGAATGGATAAGCTAAAACTTACCGTTAAAGATATGTTCAGAGATGCTGAAGAGCTGATAAAAGAGCATGTGGTTAAAGAATATTCTATAGGATTTGAAAAAGAAAAGGAGCAATTGGCCAAGTTATACGAAGGCATAGCTAAAAAGACTGATACGATTGATCCTACCCTTTCTGTGATACCCAAGGCCGAATTGCAAAAGCAATACAACGCTTTAAAAAGCATAGAGACCAAACTTATCCGTGCCCAAAAACATAAGGATGAAACAGCACTGAACCGGATTAGGAACATGAAGGACAAGCTATTTCCCGATGGAGTTTTACAGGAAAGACACGATAATTTTATCCCTTTTTATATTGGATATGGGTCAGGATTTATAGATGCTCTTAATCAGTACCTGGACCCATTAGACTTTAGGATGGTGGTGATGACAGAGGAATAAGTATTACTCACCCCTGCCCTCTCTACCAGCAGAGAGGGATGGACTTTTGAATCTTTTTTATTGAACGAACAATCCAAAATAAATAATACTTCCAACCCTCTCTGCTGGTAGAGAGGGGAAAACTCCGAAAGGAGTAGGGGTGAGTAAACATAATTATGAGAGCAAAATCTTTTCTTTTCTTTTTTCTGATTTGTTTTCTGGGCTTCCAGTGCACCACTCCCCAAAACGGTTTTACGGATAAGCGAAAAGCCAGGAATCAGATAAAGGATGCCCAGCTGACTGGTAAGTGGCTCATGTTCCTGGATGCGGATAAAAAACCTACAGGAGATACAAATGCTCCATACTACAGACTCATCATTTACCTTGCTGGAAAGCCTTTTGGCATGGTGCGGGACTTTTATAAGGATGGTAAGCTGGAAGGTGAATCGCCTTACCAAAATGGCCAGGAAAATGGTATACAGAAGAACTATTATGAGGACAAAAGATTAAAGCAGGAAGCTTTATTTGTCAATGGCAAGCTAAATGGCATGTTTAAGGAATATTACGAGAGCGGGCAGGTGCAGTTTGAGACAACCTATATGGATGATAAGGAAAATGGTCCAGCCAAATTGTATTACGAAAACGGCCAGGTACAGGGTGAAGCCGCGTATGTGGAGGGCAAAATAAACGGCACCAAGAAAGTATACTATGAAAATGGCAAACTACAAGGAGAAGCTACTTATAAGGACAGCATATTGAATGGCATGCAAACTATTTATTACGAAAATGGCAAGGTGCAGGAAGAGATCCCATTTAAGAATGGAGAAAAGGAAGGAAATGTAAATGTCTACTATGAAACAGGAGCGATGCATATAACAGCACCCTATACGGATGACAAATTAAATGGAGTAGAGAAGAAATATTATCCCAATGGTGAATTACAACAGGAGGTATCCTATCTTAACGATAAAGAAGACGGAGTGGCAAGGCTCTATTACGAGAGTGGCAAGGTGAAAACAGAAGGCACCTTTAGCGATGGGCATCTTGTCGGTTCTATGAAGTCATACGATGAGCAGGGGAATTTGAAGTAGAGCCTGACCTATCAAGTCTATATGATGCGCCCAAGTCAACCGTATAAAAAAAGAGCTTGAAAACAGGCTTTTTTTCACATCTTTGTACATCAATTAATGGCCATGCAGGATAGCATTTTAATACTCGATTTCGGTTCTCAGTACACCCAACTAATAGCCCGCAGGGTGCGTGAACTGAATGTGTATTGCGAAATACACCCTTATAATCAGCAAGATAAAGCCTTTAAAGACATGGCCAATGTAAAAGGGGTTATCCTGTCGGGTAGTCCTTTTTCAGTGCATGACAAAGATGCCCCACTCTCCGATATAAGTGCCATAAGAGGCAAATTGCCCTTGCTAGGGGTATGTTATGGAGCACAGTTAATGGCATTTAAATGGGGTGGCAAGGTTGGCAAATCTAACACCAGGGAATATGGCAGGGCGCATTTGAAGGTTCTTGCCGAGAATGAATTGTTAAAAGGGTTGAGCGCTAAAAGTCAGGTATGGATGTCGCATGCCGATACCATATTGCAAATTCCTGAGAAGTCTAAACTTATTGCAAGCACTGAGGATGTAGAAGCCGCCGCTTTCTCTTTTAACGGAGAACTAGTGTACGGTATTCAGTTTCATCCGGAGGTTTACCATACCACGGAAGGCACACAGCTGCTCAAGAATTTTGTTGTGGATATTTGCAAATGCAAGCAAGACTGGACTCCTTCTTCTTTCATCGAAACCACAGTTGCTGAATTAAAAGCCAAGATAGGTAATGATAAAGTGGTTCTTGGTTTGTCTGGCGGAGTAGATTCATCAGTTGCTGCCGTATTACTTCATAAAGCTATTGGTAAAAACCTCTATTGCATATTTGTAGATAATGGTCTGTTACGTAAGGACGAATTCACTAGTGTGCTGGATTCTTATCGCCATATGGGGCTGAATGTAAAGGGGGTTGATGCATGTAAGGAGTTCTATTCTGCACTTGCAGGAGTGGAAGATCCGGAGAAAAAGCGCAAAGCCATAGGTCGTGTTTTTATAGAAGTATTCGATAAAGAAGCTCACCAAATCAAAGATGTAAAATGGCTTGCACAGGGCACTATTTATCCGGATGTGATAGAATCTATTTCCGTAAAAGGTCCTTCCATGACTATTAAATCACATCACAATGTAGGTGGCCTGCCCGAATACATGAAGCTTAAGATTGTTGAACCGCTGCGTTCTTTGTTCAAAGATGAAGTGCGCAAAGTAGGCAAGGCACTCAAGATAGATGATAATATATTGGGTCGTCATCCCTTCCCTGGTCCGGGATTGGCAATAAGAATATTGGGAGATGTTACTGCAGAAAAGGTAAGATTATTGCAAGATGCCGATGCTATTTTTATTGAGAATTTAAGGAGTAGCGGACAATATGATAAAGTGTGGCAGGCTGCAACTATATTATTGCCTGTGCGCTCCGTAGGTGTTATGGGTGATGAACGCACTTATGAAAATGTGGTAGCATTAAGAGCTGTTACTTCAACAGATGGAATGACAGCTGATTGGTGTCATTTGCCTTACGAGGTTTTGGGTAAAATATCGAATGAGATAATAAATAGAGTAAAGGGTATTAACCGCGTGGTATACGATATAAGCTCTAAGCCACCTGCAACTATTGAATGGGAATAAGAAGAATGAGGCAATTAAAAGCATTCTTATTTTTTATTGTTCTTTTCAATGCAATTACTGCCTTTGCCCAGCCCGATAAGGACAAGGTAGTTAAGTTGCATGGCAAAAAGTATTACATACATATTGTAGTAAAAGGCGAAACAGTTTACGGAGTTTCTAAGGATTTTAACCTTGCTGTAAAGGATTTAGTGCTGGAAAATCCAAAGGCTATGGATGGCATTTCTCCAGGCGACACGTTGGATGTGCCTTTTGCTGTTCCCGTGGTTCCGGCTACTGCTGGCATACCCCAGCAGGACACCCTAAAATATATCTATCACAAAGTTCTCCCCAAAGAAACGCTTTACTCAATGACCAAGCAATATGGGGTAAGCATGGCAGTGATAGATAGCCTTAATCCTGAACTTAATGACAAAGGCCTCAGAATCGGAATGATATTGCAAATTCCCAATCATCATCTTTCTGTTTCGGGTGCACCTCCTATCACTACTATAGTTACTCAAAGTTCACAACCCAAGCCAGATAGCGCTAAACAAGCTCAAGCTTTTAAGAACCTTGTAAATGGCTTAAATACTGCCATTGCTCCACTTCCACCTAAAGTACAAGGCCAATTATTAAAGAGATATAACATTGTGGTAATGCTAACCTTCTCTCCACAAGAGGCAGATAGTGTTAAAATGAATCATATGATGGATGGCTCTCAACAGCTGCCATTGCTCATGCAGATAGCCACCGATTTTTATGCCGGACTTAAAATAGCCTTTGATTCACTGGCTATGCAGGGCTTTGATGCAAACCTGAATGTGTATAATGTACCGCCTGATAGCGCAAGTCACAGAATTGACTCACTGCTTACATTGCCGGCTATTGCTTCAGCCAATCTAATTATTGGTCCTCCTTACCCGGGTCTGCTTAGCCGCGTGGCCAAGTATGCCCTGCAGCATCAAATACCAATTGTGTCTCCTCTATCAGGAGAGAATAGTGTTTTAAAGGACAATCCATTCGTAAGTAAGGCCGTACCATCGGCTATGACTGAAATGGAGCAGACAGCAGATTACGTAGCTCTGCATCATCCCAAGGATAATATCATTATGGTGCGTAATGCAGATGCTCCGGATGATGATTTTTACGATGTGTTCTGGAAGCGTATCAGGGCCTCTCTTTCTATTGTAAATCCGGGAGCGGATAGTGTTGTAAAGGAAGCAAGGTATACAGATGAATTGGATGACCTGGGGCATACTATATCACCTATAAAGGACAATGTTATTGTTGTACCCTACCAGGGAGCATCTTTCGTACCAAAGCTGGTTAACCAACTGGCAAATTCAAAGTATAACGACGAAGATTCTATTTGCATTTTTGGCATGCACAACTGGTCAAATATGGATGTGCTCGATCCCAATAACCTTGACACTCTGCATCTGCATTATGCGTCCAACGAATACGTTGACTACAAGGATCGTAATGTAATTCGTTTTATACAGAAATACAGGAATCTATACTATTCAGAGCCAATGTACTATGCCTTCCAGGGTTTTGACCTGGGCTATTATTACGGAACTATGCTTAAGAAATACGGTACTGCTTTGCAGGATAACCTGATCAATGAAAAGTATAAAGGTGTTCATACTTCCTTTGATTTTTATAGGCCTCTACCTGGTGGAGGGCTCGAAAATAAAGCTGTTTACATGCTGGAGTATAGAAACTATAGTATAGTTAAAGATTCACTATTAGCGAGGTGAAAATACTTGATAATTGATTACTGGTTATTAAGTAGTTTAAGTATCTCGCTCAGCTTGGGGGTAAGAATAATATCCGTTCGGCGGTTCTTTTTGCGGGCATCAGGCGTTGTTGCAGGATCGATAGGATCATACTGGCTAACACCAGACGCAGTAAGCCTCTTAGGATCGATCTTGGCATCCTGCAGTAATATCTTTACTATAGAGGTTGCACGCATAGCGCTGAGGTCCCAGTTATCCTTTATCTCGCCTTTGCCATGCATAGGTACTTCATCAGTATGGCCTTCTACGTTAATACCTATGTCTGGATTTTGTTCCAGGGCTTTGGCAAGTTGTTGCAATGCCTCAACGCCATCGGCCTCTACAACGGTACTACCACTTGGGAAGAGCAATTTCTCTTCCATAGATACATATACTTTGCCGTTCTTTTCATATACGCTTATCCCTTTGTTGGCAAAGCCTACAAGCGCGTCCGTAATGCTCTTCTTCAAAGAATCAACCGCGGCATCCTTTTGCTTTATTAAGCTTTCTAGCTCTGCCACTTTAGCTTCACGGTCCTTCAGCACTGTGGTCAAAGAATCGAGGTGTACTCTTTCTCTTCCAAGTTGGGCTTGTAAAATATTTAATTGATCCTCTTTCTTTAATAGGTCTTCCTGGGTCATTTGGAGTTGCCCCGATATCTTCTTGGTGTCTGCTTCATTGCCTTTTAGCAGCATGTTATATTTATCCAGCAGCTCTTCGCTTAGTTGGTTTATCTTTGTGTACTTGCTAGACAGGTCGCGGTAGCTTGTTCCTGAAATATTGGTGTCCTGCCTTAGGCCATTAACATCACGTTCATCTTTATCGTACCTGGTTTGGAGCTCTAATAGCTTGGTTTGGCAATCTACATTTGATGCCTTTGCCGCATCTATCTGGCTTTGCAGGTCTGCGTCTTTGGTTTTTAGCGCTTCAAACTTGTTTTGTGACACACAAGACGAAAGACACAATATTACAAACAGAGCATATGCTGCAAAGACGCCTTTTTTCATGTTTTTTGAATTAATTTTATAATAAAAAAGCTCGCCAAAGGCGAGCTTTTTTATTTATTTAAGACAAATCGCTATCGACACTCCTGTTAATACTCGTGTGGCGCCAATAGGCATATTTGGTTTTTTACTTATTTCGTCTTCTCTTTACTTGTTTCCTTTGTTTTGGTTGTTTCTTTGGTTTCCGTTGTAGTGGAAGTTGTAGAATCAGCCTTCATAGAAGCAGCTTTGATGGAATCATCCATGTGTTGCTTTTTTGAAGCCATTGCCATAGAATCAGCGCGCTGTACAGCTGCTACTGAATCAGATTTTGCTTTTTCTGCAGCTGCTTTCTGTTCTGCACTTGGTCCGCAGGCTACTAAACAAGCCATTCCTGCAATTGAAACGAATAATAAGGTTTTTTTCATGTCGGTTTTTATAGATTGTGTTATTTGATGCAAAGGTAAAAAGGTTTTAATACCAATCAACCTTTGAACATACTTAAGGCGAAGTTTTCTTTTTGTCTCATTTCTTCTTTTTGAGCTTTCGTCTTGTCGGAATATCCGCAAAGATGAAGCACTCCATGAATTAACGTGCGTTTTAACTCATCGTTGAAAGGTTGTTCATAAATAGCTGCATTTTCTTTCACACGCTCAATACTTATGTATATTTCTCCTGATATGGACTTGTCAGCAGAGTAATCGAAGGTTATTATATCAGTATAGGTGTCATGGTTCAGGAATTTTTTGTTTATCCCGAGCAAATACTTATCTGTACAAAAAAAATAAAGAAGCTCTCCACACTTTTTGCCTTCTACCGCAATTACCTGTTTGATCCACTTTTTAATGGCTTCTTTGCCTTTAAAAGGGAAGCTGAGCTTTTCTTCTTTCTGAAAAGTGATAAGAGAAGAAGACACAATCCTTAATTCGCTGATAATTGAAATTGGAGGGAAACACAGCGTCCCTCCTCAGAGAACTCTACGCTATCTGCAAGTCGGTGCATAAGAAATACACCTCTTCCGGTGGGTTTTTCAATATTCTTAGGGTCGGTAGGATCAGGCAGACCATTAAAGTCAAAACCTTTTCCCTCATCACATACGGAGAATGTTATTTTTTTTGGATCTGATTTAAATGCAATATAAATCTTCTTATCTGGGTCGGCTTTATTGCCATGGTAGATAGCATTATTCACGGCTTCTGTAATGGCCACTAGTATATTGCCATAATGGTCTTCATTAACTTTGTAATTGGAGCAAATAGCATCAATTAGCTTTTCAACTACATGAATACTCTCCGAACAGGAGTCAAGTTCCATTTGCTGAGACATCTTAGAAGTAGTTTTGCGTTTTTTCTCGGGGCTTTTAACAGATTTTTGGGAGGAGTCTTTTTTCATTACTATTGGAAAGAATTGAAGTAGTCGTTTACTTTATTTTTATAGAATGAATTAAAGTCAGGCGGAACAGTTTTAAGGAGTTCATTCTGCTGTGTTTTTTGCATATTATACTCGAAAAACGGGTTTGGGTTACCAAAAAATTGGTTTTTCGCCACATGAGATTCGAAATTAGGGTCCTGACCCTGTGTCTTTTCTGACTTTTCGAACTCTAATAAATGTTTTAAAATTTCTTGCTGCCTTTGCAGAGTGGCCTCCGTTATCTGCTTATTTATGATATCCTCCTGGGTCTTGTTCATTTCCTGGGCAATATTACCTATTGTGCCTCCGCCTTTCTTATTTTGGTCAATTTCATCCTGGGCTTGTTGCATTTGGTTGCGTATATATTCCTGTTGAGCTGCCATTTTGGCCAATTGTTCACTCATCCCCTCTTCACTTTGGCCAGGGTTATTACCCTTTTGCCCTTTTTTTTCCAGTTGGCTTTTCATTTGGGACAGCTGTTGCGAAAGTTGCTCTTGCATTTTCCTTAATTGGGCCATGGATGGCTTACTGCCCATGCCACCAGGTTTGTTGCAACTACCAGCGCCTGGATTATGGTTTTTTGCTCCATTTTGCATGCTGTTAAGTATTTCACTCAACATTAGAGAGAGGTTATTGACAGAGGTCATAGAGAATTGCTGGCGACTCGAAGCTTCGAAACCTCTGCCTGCCTCCATATCAGTAACAGCCTGTTTCATATTGTAATGAATAGAACTCATTTCCTTATTAACAATGCTATGCATCTGAGGTACTTTTTTGCTTAAATTATAAAGGCTGTCTTCTATAGTTTTGGCATTGTCTTCCATTTCATTTTGCTTTTTTGCAGCCTCTGTAAATGATGTTTGGTTGAGCCTGGCGTTGCTTTGAGATGATACTTGCTTCATCAAATCCTCTTGTGAAAATGAAAGCTGAACCAAGTTGTTAAGTATAGCTCGCAATGCGGTTGCATTTACTTCTTCTTGTTGCTGCTGCATGGCAGCCTGCTGGCTTTCCATTTCCTGGGCCATTTTCTCCATTCCTTTCGAAGCATTTTGTTGAGATTGAGAGGCCTTAGTATTTTGTTTATTGGCTAATTCCTGTTTGCTGTTTTGTTGCTGCTCTTGCACATTTTTCTGCTCTTGCTCCGGGTTCTTATAGCTTGTTGGCTCCTCTAATTCACTATTTTTCTTTTCCATGTCCTGCATGTCTTTACTTAAATTCTGAAAATCTTTGTTCAGGGCATCTTGTTTTTTTTGTAATTCTTCATTCGAAGAATTTTTGGCTTTCGTTTGCTCACTTAGTTTTTGCTGTTTGTTTGCAAGCGAGTCCATGCGTTGTATGTTCTGGCTCAACTTTTGCTGGAATTCAAGTTGCTTGAACAACTCAAGTGTGCGCTCAAGCTCTTTCTTCATGTCCTGGTTATTTAGCGATAGCTTTTCCAGTTCTTGCTGAACCTGGTTCTTATCCATTTTATCAAGCATTTTCTGCAGGTCCTCCAGTTTCTTCTTCAGGCTATCGCTGGCAAGTTCATTGAAAAGGTTTTGTAATTGCTGCTGCTTATCCATTAATGCAGAATCCTTTTTTTGAAACTCCCATTGTTTTTGATTCTTCTTTTCGTTCTCTTTACTTATTTGTTCTGCTTTCTTTTGCAATTCCTGTTGTTTCTGAAGCAGGTCTTTTATCTTCTTTTTATCTGCCCAGTTAAGCTCTTTTTTATTAAACATGTCCGCCTTTGCCTGTTCCAGTTGGTTTTGAATGGCTTCAGATTGCTGGACGGTTTGACTTATTTCGTTCTGGACTTTATCCGTAGCCTCATTGGTGGCCTTTTGTATTTCATCCAAAGAAGGGATCTTAAAATACATTGGATTGCTTTTTGTAGGCTTGTTACCATTGACTTCATCGTTATCCCACACTTCAAAATAATACTCTATCTGCTGGCCGGGCCAAAGATTTAACGTGTCCAGATCCCAATAAAAATAAAAGGGCTGGGCAAGTGTATTCTTCGCTATATCAAGCTCTATTCTTTTTGTAGTGCCTCCACCAGCTGATGAATCGGTAGCGCTGTAGATCCTGTATATAAATGCAAGATGGCTAAATCCATAATCATCTTTCACTGCACCGTTAAAGTAAAGACGCTTTGAAGACATTGAATCTTCCTTTTTTTCTACTGCTATATATGGGTAAAGATCGGGTATTACCTGCACTGCATACTTAACAGAATCCTGACCAGTTAAATACTTGTTAGAGGCTGATATGTTATAGCTCTGGCTTTGCATAAACCTTTTATGGTAAGCATAATTGTTATCACCTGTTGCCTTAAGCAGAACAGTAGAATCATTAAAGCGCAGATGCATGTTATCGGTATTGCGGGTGTTAAATTCCCAGCTTACAATTGTCCCTTGTGGTATTGACATGTCTCCTGTATTATGCAGCAATTCATCTTTACGGTTTATGTATGCAGGATAATGAAGTTTAACATCGAAATTTACCAGGGTAGGATTAGGAATAACATTCAAATGGTATTGTTCAGATTCAAAACCTGCCGCCGAAAAAGTGAAGTTTACACCGTGCTGAACATCCCTGAATATGTAACTAAAGGCAATAGTATTTTGTTTGTCGAGTTTAAACTTGTTGCCTTCATATTCTACATAAACCTCATCCGGTACTTCGTTGCCTGTTAGTTTAAGATTTAGTGTGAAGTCTTTTTGTTCAACGGCGTTAAGAGTTTTGTTCTCAATTACAAACTGAAACGGAGCCAGCTTAGGATACAGAGAGGAATAATGGATCATTTGTTTTGTACCCTGCCTTAATAAGATAGGCCTTACGAGCCATATGAATAAAATTACTAAGATGGGGATCCCTAGAAAACGTAAGTATTTTTTATTTTCAGATATATCGATAGCTACAGCAAAAGGTATAGTTCGTATATCTTTTATTTTCTGTTCTATACCTGCTTCAAGCAATGCTAAGGAAACAGGATCAGTTTCTTGCTTTTTAAGTTGAAGTATATTAAGCAACTTATCTTGCACCTCGCGGAAATGCTTGCCCACTAGTATGGCAGCATCCTCATAACTGAGCGTGTGGCCGATACGGTAAAGCCTAAGTAGGGGGATAACTATATACCTGGCTAAAATGAATAGGTTGCCGGCAATAAACAAAAAGAATAATGCAGCCCTTAGGGGCAGGTTGAAGTTGCCATAAAAAGCCAAAACAACCATAGATATATAAAAGGATAGACACAGTGTAAGGGCATAAAGAGTGCCTCTTATAAGCTGGTTCTTATAATACTTCCGGATAAATTCATCCAGCTTGGATAATATGGTCTGGTACGAATTGTTCATTTACATTTCAAATATACTCAAGTAAGGGTTAAGATTCCAGTGTTTCTTTGTTAAATCTTCCTAAACGAGAGAAGATCTATTTCATAGACTAAGTTCAATCCAAAGCACTGGGAATACCGTATGTAAAGATGAAGCGGAAAGCAAGTGTTATAAATTTTTATATTTGCTTGAAATCGGTTAAGTGTGAAAAAGAAGGTAGCCACGGTTTTCGGAATATTGGGATACATGGCAATTGCTATTGCTATGGTTTACCTATTCAGAGATAGAGAAAAGCTCTTCCAGGTATATGCTTTTTTAACTATTGGTGTAATATGCAGTTATGCCTTTCTTCTTTATACTCAGTCTAAACTAGCAGTTTTCGCTGCATTATTTGCTCATCTATTAGGTATAGTAAGCCTCTATTTTGGAGGCAGTATGCTATACTTTTCCATTCCATATATCCTATTGCCTTTCATGGCTTTAATGGTGCGTGCTATTTGGATGGAACAGTTAGGATATACACTTGGTTTATGGATAGAGCCCAGCCTGATAGTAGTGTCCCTTATTTTGTATTTCCTTGAGGTAAAGACAAATCCTGCAATAAATACAGATACTAAGCTATTCCCCATAGTTTATTTTGTTGTGAATGGCATGATGATGGGGGATGTTTTACTGGATGGGATAAAAATAAGAATGCGCATGAAAAAAGGCCATGGGCTTGCATCGGGTGAACAGGCCCCAGTATTCTGTCTTCAGAATGAGAATAACGAGAATATATGCCTGGAGGATTTTAAGGGCAAGCACAATTTGCTTTTGATCTTCGTAAGGGGAGAATGGTGTCCTCTTTGCCATATAATGCTTCGTGGCTATATGAAAGAAAGTGCCCAGTTCCGTGAAAAGAATGTCTTTCTTTTGGTGATAGGCCCTGATCCGACAGGAGTAAATAAAAAGATGGCGGAGGACCTGAAACTCGACTTTCATATATTATCAGATCCTACTCTTAAAGTTACACATTCATATCGCCTGAAAATAAAGGCCGAACACTTGTTACATGCCGATAATTACAATGATGAAAAAGAAGTGCCCTTACCAGCATCTTTCCTTATAGATAAACGTGGAGTGATAAGATATTGTTCTAATCCTGCCAAGATGGGTGAAGTTGTTAAACTTAACGACATATTCCCTGTATTGCAGAATATAGATAAAGCCATATAATGATAATTCTTGCCTGCATATTAATAGTACTGGTGTTAGTATTTGCAGGAATTACGGCTTGGCAAATCGCAAGAGCTTCTCGTATCAAGAAAGAAGTGACCAGTTACCAAAACATATTTAATCATACCCATGATGCCTTTATGCTTATTGATATACTTGATGGTAAGATATTGTTTGCTAACAAAGGATCTGAGGACTTGCTAGGATATCCATTGGAAACTTTACGTACCAAAACCATTTTTGATCTTCATGAAAAAGAACAACTCGCAAAAAGCTCTGAAGTAATTGCCAGGGTTTATGAAGAAAAAGGACTTATATATACCGATATGCCCTTTATCAGTGCAACAGGTGAAAAGATAGCAGTTGAATGCAGTGCCAGGGTGGAAGATTTCGGAGGTAAGCCAGTTATATTTATTTCAGCCAGAGATATTCGTGAGAGACTCAAATTGCAGAAAAAGATCAGCGCACAGAATGCCATTATAGAGCAAAAAAATAAAGACCTGATAGATAGTATTAGTTATGCCAAAAATATACAACATGCTGTTCTGCCTTCAATAGCATCAATGCAGGAAGCTTTTGGTGAAATATTTGTATTATATATTCCTAAGGACATTGTAAGTGGAGATTTTTATTGGTACTCAAAAGTTAAAACAGTAAACGAAACACAATTCGCAACGCCCCGTACTTTATGGGATATTATCGCAGTAGTAGATTGTACTGGGCATGGGGTTCCAGGCGCATTCATGAGTCTTGTAGGAAGCACGTTACTAAACCAAATCACCAATATCCCGGAAATAAATACTCCAGCGGAGGTAATTGCTTATATGCATACTGAGCTTATTAATACCCTCAATAAAAAGAAGGATGAAATGGTCATCAATGATGGTATGGATATGTCGGTTTGCGCAATTGATTGGCCAAACATGAAACTGATCTTCGCTGGGGCAAACCATGAAATGTACCTTTTAAGAAATGGAGAATTGCAGGTGATTAAAGGAGATAAGCAAGCGATTGGTATACAAAGCATCGATACCTTTCATCCATTTACCAATAATTCTGTTGATATTCAAAAGGGCGATACATTATACATGTTTACTGATGGGTTTGAAGATCAGTTTGGAGGTGAAAAGGAGAAAAAATACAGAAAGGCTCATTTAAAAGAGTTTTTTATAAGCATACAGGGAAAGAGCATGGAAGAACAGAGAAGTGCTCTCCATAAAGAGTATATGGATTGGAAGGGTAGTTGTGAGCAGGTTGACGATGTTCTTATAGTGGGGATCAAGATATAGTTTGTGCCTTTTTGCTTAAAGCACAAAATGTATGGTAAGCTTAGCAACAAAATTATCAATAGGTGTACTTAAAGTATAAGGCCCATAGCGATAAAAAGCACCAATACCAAGATTCATAAAGTTCTTACTGAGAATATTATTTATTTCAAGCCCGGATTCATAATATCCTTTATCCATAGTTTTAAAGGCGAAAAAATAATTGCTGTTTGGATAGTCAAGATGCCCCCAACCCTCGTTACTAACTAATTCTAAGTATGGCTTGAAGCGGCGGTCATGGAAGAATGATTTAAAAGCATAGGAATAGAATATGTTTACGTAACGACTAGACGCGAATTCATTTATCCGCATAGTTTCGAATGTATTATCTGCTACTACTGTGTTTGGAACATAGCTCGCGGGGGCATTATATAATAAAGTATAGGGTACATTTCCGTTTACATAACCAGCCAATACTTGTATGAAGGAAGTGCCGGCTTCGCCGAGGTGGAATGTTTTACTCATCTTTATATCATACTTCATATAGCTGAACTCACCATTTAGTAGGTTGTTGAATCCTTTTGTGATATTGGCCCATATTATTGGATATTTTGTACCCAAAGATATCATCCCAAAAGGTCCCTTAAGAAAGTTTTCCTTGTATGCAAAGCGCATTCCTATACTTAATTCTGTAAACTGAAATCGGTTATAAAGAATCGTTGCGTTCGCATTCGAGATTCCGAACTCATAGCCATTTGTTACCTGGCGCACTTGCTCATCTCCGAACAAGTTAAATTGAAAATACCTTAATGCATCAAATGAAAGAGATGCTTTTTCTTCCACTATCTTATCCATATTTGTGATGAAATAATTAGAATAAGATTGGGGGGAAAGGAGCCCCGGATTATCATTGTAAAATGATGTTCCTCCTGCAGCAATAACATCATTCTTATATGCAAAATCAAATTTAAATTCGGAATAGGGGTTAAATAGGAAACCAATGTCACCTCCATATTTAAATGCATTATCCCCCGTTCCATAAGCTCCATATCCTCCGATGGACACAAAGCGTGATAATACATCATTAGTATGCAGGCCCGCTCCTAACCTGAATTTTTCATAACCGTTATAGGTCAGCACTTTGTCAAGGTCCCAGTTTACGAAACCTTCCTTTAATTTACCTGTGGTAAGGGTTTCGAACCACTTAACTTTCTTGTCTAGGTTAATGGCGTGTCCTATGCTATCAATCACATGATAGGTTTTCTTTTCTTTTGCAGATAGTGTGTCGTTACGATACTTATTCCAAAATTCGTCTTGTTTTTTTGACGCATCTGGTGCTATTTCAACCTCTACCCTTCCAAAATCTCTTTTACGAAGAGCAGTATCCAATGTAATATCCTTTATATAACTTCTTGTTACTACTTTAATTTTATAGTGGGGAGAATTAGGGTCTGAGATACTATCACTTAGTGTTATTCGGTTATATATCCAGTCTGTATTCAACTGTACAGGAAACCATTGCTTATTATCTATATATTCATATTTCTGTTGTATATTTATCTTAATAGAATTATTTGCCCGTATTGGCTGAGCTATTACATTTTGGATAGCATAACCATTGGTATTAATGTATAGCACACCTTTCAACGCCTCGAAGTTCTTGTTCTTTTTAGGATGGAAAGAAATAATGAATACACTATCCTTGCCCTGAAACAAAGTGTCTTCGATAATATAATTATAGCGTTTCATCCCTGCAGCTGAAAGAGGGTTTAGGCAGTCCTCTCCCAATACGTTTATATATTCCGGATAAAATGAGAAGGATTGCATTTGCTGTGCCAGTAAAGCAAAAGGCGAATCTTTAAGACCCGAAGTGCGCTGTGCAACCACTTCTTCATAGTTATGAGATGGATACAAGAATCTTCGCTTGCTCACAGATTCTATTAAAAAGAGATACTGGCTCTTAAAGAAATCATATAGCCCCTTTTTCTTTTTTGCTGTGTCTTTAATTTGTTCCCTAACATGTATGGAGTCAAGTGAGTTTATAGTATCAGAAGATGCTTTAAGATCGGAAGTACAATACAGTTTATTATAGGAGTAGTAAGTAAATGAATGCACCTTTTCCGGGTTGTTCTTATCCTTATTATTAACTGCTGTTTGTATTATCCTTAATGCAGGATTAATACCCGGCAATATTTTTATTTCTCCAAGCTGGTAAGACACCTCCTGGAGAGGGACAACCAAATAAGCATTACGAGAACTATCTTTTAAGGGGAGTACCAAATCGTGGTATCCTACATAAGTAAAACTAATGGATCCTATGGGGAAGGGGGCAGAGAGTTTAAAATTTCCGTCAATATCTGCAGTGGTGCCTAATTGGGGATGACCTGTAACTGTGAGATTTACAAAGGGTAATGTAGCTTTTGTGTTTTTATCAATTACTTTTCCCTTTACAGTATAAAGTTGTGCAATGGCGGTATAAAAGAATCCTACAAAAAAATATGCAAATAAGAATGCTTTTTTCATCAGGGTGTATAAATCAACCCCCACAAAAGTAAAATCTTAAACTTAACCGGGCTATTTATAATTAAGGAATAAAAAAAGCCTCCGTTTTAAGGGAGGCTTTTCGAATAAGAAAGTATACTTTACTTTTGAGCAGGTGCAGCAGGTGTTGCAGTATTAGCAGCAGGGTGAGCAGCCATATTCCTTTTAACCATCGCTGTGTATTGAGCCATTTGGGCATCACTTAATACAGTTTTGAGATTAGTCTTTAATGTCATGGCATTGCTGTGATTAGCGGTTTTGAGATTGGTAGGATCATTAGCAAATTTTTGCATGTTTGTAGTTCTGGTTTGCACAAACTGCGCAATAAAAGGTGTTACCTTGGTCACCTGGTCAGATGTAAGATTACACGCCTTGGTAATTTTACCGGTAAGTGTGCTTGTTTTCTTATCTACGCTGGCAGTTGCGCTTTGAGCTTGTACTAAAAGAACTCCTGATAAGAAGATACCTAAAGTTAGAATTAGTTTTTTCATGATTTTGTTTTTATAATTTGTTTTGTTTGCGTTTAAGACCATAAAGATATAAACATTTTTGAATTATATACTATTTAAACCAAACAATATTACAGGATTTTCCATAAACTGCTTAAAAGTCTGTAGAAATGCTGCTCCAGTGGCACCATCTACCACTCTGTGATCACACGACATCGTTACCTTCATGGCATGCCCTGGCACCACCCGCCCATCTTTTACAAGCGCTGCTTCACGTATTCCTCCCACAGCCATAATGCATGCATCAGGTGGATTAATGATGGCAGTAAACTCTTCTATACCAAACATGCCCAGATTAGATATGGTGAATGTATTACCCTCCCAATCAGATGGTTGTAACTTCTTTTCTTTAGCTTTTTGGGCGTAAACCTTGGTTTCAGAAGATATTTGGGATAGGGTTTTGCGATCAGCAAATTTTATAACCGGAACAAGCAGGCCTTCATCTACAGCCACAGCTATACCTATATGTATATGCTGGTTAAATCGTATCACATCTCCTCTCCACGAAGCATTTACCTTTGGGTTATTACGCAAGGATTGTGCAACTGCTTTTACAATTATATCATTGAATGATATCTTAACCGCAGCAATAGCGTTAATAGCTTCCCTGGCCTTAATCATCTCATCCATTTCTATTTCCATAGTAAGGTAGAAATGGGGTGCTGTAAATTTGCTTTCTGCAAGTCGCTTGGCAATGGTTTTACGCATTTGAGATACAGGCTCTTCGGTATATTTCTCTACTTCCGAAAACGTTGCACCGCCCCCGTTTCCTCCAAAATTTTCAATATCTCTTTTTATAACACGTCCTCCATCTCCCGAGCCCTTGATAAATCCAAGATTAATATGCCTTTCACTGGCAAGCTTTTTGGCCAGGGGGGATACCTTAGAACGGCCATCAGCAGATTTAACCGTTGTTGCAGGGATGGTCTCAACTTTCTTTTCCACAGGCTGCGGAGCAGCGCTTGCTGCCGCCTTGGGTTGTTCTTCAACTTTAGGCTGCGGTTTTGGCTCTTCCTTTTTTTGTTCGGGCGCAGGTGCTTTCTTTTTGTCCGATTCTATAAGTGGATTAATATCTTCCCCCTTTTTACCTACAATAGCCAGGATTGAATCTACAGGGGCAGTTTTGCCCTTTTCAACGCCGATGTAAAGTAGGGTACCTTCCTGGAAGGATTCAAACTCCATAGTGGCCTTATCTGTTTCTATATCTGCCAGCAATTCCCCGCTTTTTACAGTATCGCCTAACTTTTTATGCCATTGGGCAACTACACCCTCTGTCATGGTATCGCTAAGTTTAGGCATTCGTATTATCTCGGCCATAGTTAAGAGTAATTTTTTGGTTAATCCATTAAATAAGGATAGTCCTTTTGAACATAAACATCGTGATAAAGTTCAGAAGGGTCAGGATACGGTGATTCTTCTGCAAATTTTACCGCATCTTCAACAATCTGCTTTACCTTTTTCTCAGCAGCTTCTATATCCGCGTCCGCGATCCACTTATTCTTTTTCAAAACATTTAAAGCCTGTTCAATTGGATCCTTTGCCTTGTATTCTTCAACTTCTTCCTTCGTACGGTAATTGGCCGGATCGCTCATAGAATGGCCTCTGTAACGGTAGGTTTTAACTTCGAGCAAAGTTGGTCCATTGCCTTTTCTGGCATTCTCTGCTGCAGCTGAAACAGCTTCATGAACAGTTTCACATTTCATACCGTCAACAGGGAAAGAAGGCATTTCGAATGCCCTGCCTAATTCGTAAAGATGTGTAACGTTACTGCTCCTTTCCACAGAAGTCCCCATAGCATACTCGTTATTCTCAATGATAAATACCACAGGCAGTTTCCACAACATGGCCATATTAAGGGCTTCGTGAAAGGCGCCTTGTCTTACCGCTCCATCGCCCATATAACATAGAGTAACCCTGTCCTTTTTGTTGTATTGGTCAGCAAAAGCAAGTCCTGCTCCTAAAGGTATCTGTCCGCCTACAATGCCATGTCCTCCAAAAAAACGATTCTTTACGTCAAATATATGCATGGAGCCACCCTTGCCTTTGGAACACCCTGTCGCCTTGGCAAAAAGCTCAGCCATTACATATTTAGGCTCTAAGCCCTTAGCTATAGGATGAGCATGATCGCGATATGCAGTAATAATATTATCATCCTTTCGTATGGCGCTTACCGAGCCGGCAGCAACTGCTTCCTGCCCGATATACAAATGGCAAAATCCACGTATTTTTTGTTGTATGTATGCCTGTTGTGCCCGTTCTTCAAACCTTCTCATGAGTAGCATGGTTTCATACCAACTCAGGTATTGTTCTTTGCTAAACTTTTGGGCAGACTGTTTTTTTTCGGCTACTTTTTCCATAACAAATGCTGCATAGTAAGCAACAAAAATAAGAAAATGAACCATATTATATAAGGAAAGACATATTTATAGCAGCTGAGAATAAGTGTAATTAAATTAAATAAGTTTGTAGGCAAGTTAATAAGGCCTGTAAATTGTGGTGTATCAATAGGAATGAATAAACTTGCATCTGCACTAAAGAATATAGTATTCAAGGATCCGTACAAGTGGAATTTTTGGCTAATTATTGCTTTTGCGGTAAGGTTAGTAGTCTTTCTTACGGAGCTTAATACAAACAAATTTTCTCACGGTATCACCGGAGTTTGGGGCGTTGCCGATAATGATACGTATGGATATTTAGGCTCTATAGATAACCTTATTCAAAAAGGCACTTATACCCCGGACCTAAGAATGCCAGGGTATGGTGTTTTTTATTTACCCCTGGCTCTTGTTTTTCCTAAGGTTGTAGCTTGTAATATTCTTATTCTTGTCCAGTTTCTTTTATCAGCGATATCAACCTATCTTTTGCCGCTGATTGCCTTGCAATTATTTAAAAAGAGGGTCTTCTTTTACGCCACATTCTATCTTTATGTAACAAATATTTATTCGGTATCCGACGATATTTTTTTACTTACTGAAAGCCTAACCACATCACTGCTGATAGGCGCTGTTTTTTGTTTTGTCACTTATTTTAAAAACTATAATAAGAAAAGGCTTGTTATGGCAGGAGTTTTGTTGACAGGAGTGATTTTTATGAGGCCCGTGTTCGCTGTATTATTAGTTTTCTTACTGGCTATTTTGCTAGTTAATCTTATTAAAAACAAAAGGGCTTTGATTTTACCTGTTGTACTTTTTACTTCCTTTTTTGTTTTGTGCGATGGTAGTTGGATAATTAGGAATTACAAGCATTACAAAAGAATAATTCCCTTAACCAAAGCATTGTTTGATATAAAACAGGCAGAACCTTACTTAAGGCCATTAATTGATTTTACCCGTTCTTTTGGCGGCAGTATCGAGTGGTGGGATCCTCGAACAGAATCACATTGGCTGGTTAAGGACGATACCATAGCACTTGATATGAATGATACTGTTTTTGTATTAAGCAAGGATACTGTTTATAACGGCAAAAGAATACCGATGGCAAAGGGAATCCCCTTTGCGAATGACATGTATACCTCAAAATTTAACCTGGATAGCTTAATGCAGTTGAGAAAGCAGTTGTTGCAATATAAAAGCGATATAAAATTACCTGAAGCCAAGAGAGCAGAACTAATTGAAGTCATTAATAATAAATTACAGGTATACACGCGATCTATTGAAGATGAAAAGCCTCTGTCTTTCCATATAAAAGCCAGATGGAAATTGTTAAAAGGATTTCTGTCCGAGTCATCGTATGAAATCCCTTATATAAAATTTACTTTCAGGATATATCACATTCTATGCCTGCTGATCCTGGGCTTTGGAATATTGGGGATTTTATTGATGTCCGGATACTGGATTAGGTTGTCTGTTCAATCCATTGTACCTCTTATCCCTTTATTCACAATAATAATCCATCCTCTTGTTTTGAGGCTTACAGTAGGAAGGTTTTTTGTTCCGGCCTTTCCATTTATGATCATTTGTGCCATATATGCAGTAGTATGGTTAAAGGATAGATTCCTTAAAATCGCACAATGATATAGGATTGATTAGTAAATTGTCCTATAAGTTTCTATCTTTGTAGGAGGTACATGCCTCTTTATGAGAAAACTACTACTTCTGCTAATTATATCTATTGAGGCTTTCCCACTTTATGCCCAGCAAAAGTATTGGATAGAGTTCACCGATAAAAACAACAGCCCCTATTCTATAAGCAATCCTTCGGCCTACCTTTCTGCAAGGGCCTTAGCGCGACGCACAAAGTATAATATACCTGTGCAATTTAATGACTTGCCTCCTAATCCGGCTTATATAGATAGCGTAGTTTCTAAAGGTGTTTCCCTGCTTAACCGCAGTGGCTGGTTAAATGCAATAAGTATTTCCGCCAGCGATACAAACGATCTCGCACTGGTAAGGTTGCTTCCTTTCGTAAAAGGCACCAGGCATATTACAGTAGCAGGCCCGGTGAGAAAACCGTCGCAAAAATCTGCTTTTAGAGAAATAGGAGGAACAGCACGAGTACTTGGAGCTGATACATTAAATTATGGCCTTGCATACGCTCAATACCATATGATAGGTGTCGATTGCCTTAATAATATGGGTTACCGTGGCAAGGGTAAACAAATAGCGGTTATTGATACCCGTTTTGGAATTGCCAATACCTTGCCTGCTTTTGATACGGTAATGCAGCGTAATCAGATATTAGGCACATGGGACTTTGTATTGGAGAATTCAAACGTATATGATGCGAGTAATTCTGATAATCATGGGCAAATGGTATTTGGTTGCATGGCAGGAAATCTGTCTAACTATCTGGGTGACGCTATGGATGCGGACTATTATTTGCTTCGTACTGAGGATATCTCTTCGGAATATATTATAGAGGACGATAACTGGGCCTCGGCAGCTGAATATGCTGATAGTGCAGGAGCAGATATTATTACTTCTTCTTTGGGGTACTCTACTTTTGATGACCCCGCTACTAATTTCACTTATGCTGACATGAATGGCAGGACTGCTAATGCAAGCATTGCAGCCACTATAGCCTCGGAAAAGGGAATGGTTGTTTGTGTGGCCGCCGGGAATGACGGAGGCGATTCGTGGCAGTACATAGATTCTCCTGCGGATGCGGATAGTATATTAACTGTGGGTGCGGTAGATATTAACGGTACCTATGCTTCCTTTAGTTCTACCGGTCCTACATCAGATGGCAGGATAAAACCAGACGTGGTGGCCCAGGGAGAATACCCTGCCGTGTGTTGGCCAACAGGAGGCGTGAGTTATGCGAACGGCACCTCTTTTGCTACACCTATTATTGCGGGTGCGGTAGCATCTTTATGGCAGGCCCACCCCAATGCAAGTAACTTTACCATAATGCAAGCCATTAAACAAAGTGCAAGCCGCTATAACTCTCCTGGTGACTCTTTGGGCTATGGGATACCCAACTTTTGCCTTGCAAGTACAATCATTGCAAATGGGCTAAGTGTAAACAACCTTGCTCCACTTATTATACTGAATAAAGTATATCCTAACCCGTTTGACAATAGTATCACCGCAGATGTTTATT
>Ga0206878_10127_pt1 | contig 33504 bp, 30 predicted proteins | sample Alteio_BWOrgCont_8_FD_152621 | JGI IMG/M metagenome (GOLD analysis project Ga0206878, IMG submission 152621) | Enriched cells from forest soil in Barre Woods Harvard Forest LTER site, Petersham, Massachusetts, United States -... | ecosystem: Environmental > Terrestrial > Soil > Temperate forest >... | reverse complement strand
CTGTCACCCGTTATATCCATAGAACAAAAAACCACCAATCGCAACCCTAGGTCAACAGTGGGTACGGTTACAGAAGTTTACGACTTCATGCGCCTGCTATATGCCCGCGTTGGCGAAGCCTTTTCTTACAACACAGGTAAGAAAATGACCAAATTCTCAGAAGAGGAAATCGTAAACCACCTGCGGGAAAATTTCAATGGTAAAAAAATATCCCTCCTTGCACCCATAGTACGTGGTCGCAAGGGGCATTACCGCGAGCTGTTTGAGCAATTCAGGAAGCAGGGCTTTTTAAAAGCGCGTGTAGATGGTGTGGTACTGGACCTGAAGGAGCGCATGCAGGTAGATAGGTACAAGATACATGATATAGAGCTGATAATAGATCGCCTGCAGGTACAGCCCGATGCCCAGGCCCGCATGAGCCAGAGCATCCAGAAAACACTACAAATGGGTAAAGACCTGATGTTTGTGCTGGATGCCGATACAGAAAAAATTACCCAGTACAGCAAGCAGTTGATGTGCGTGGATACCGGCCTGTCTTATGAGGAGCCATCACCCAATACCTTTTCTTTCAACTCACCTTATGGTGCATGTCCAAAATGTAAAGGATTGGGCACTGTTTACGAGGTCAACATGCAGGAAGTATTGCCAGACCTCACAAAAAGTATTAATGATGGAGGTATAGCCCCGTTAGGAACCGAGCGTGACTCATGGACATATCAGCAGGCTACTATCCTGGCCAGGAAAAATAAAATATCACTCACCACTCCCATAAAGAATATACCCGCACCGCAGCTAAACATTTTGCTGTACGGCAATGAGGAGGGTGTTATAACATATGTAGATGATGAAGCCAGTGCCAAAGCCATAGAGCATATGGGGCAGCATCACTACGAGGGCATTGTAAACATGGTATTGCGCTGGTTCAGCGAAACCACAAGCGAGGCCATTCGCACCTGGGCCGAGAGCTTCATGCAGTTGAGCACATGCCCCTTATGTAATGGTGCAAGGCTCAAAAAAGAAAGCCTTTGGTTCAAAATAGACAATCTCAACATTGCAGAAATATCTGCCAAATCGCTTGCCGAACTAAGTTCGTGGTTTAATGCTCTGGAAGAAAGGCTCGACAAAAAACAAAATGTAATAGCCAAAGACATTCTAAAGGAGATCAGGGATCGTTTGTTGTTCCTCTTAGATGTTGGCCTGCACTATCTCACTATAGATAGGCAGACGCGTACACTCAGTGGCGGCGAATCGCAACGCATCAGGCTGGCCACACAAATAGGCTCACAGCTTACCGGCATTACCTATATACTGGATGAACCCAGTATAGGTCTGCATCAACGCGATAACGAACGGCTCATTGATGCACTTAAAAAACTACGCGATAGCGGCAACTCTGTATTAGTAGTGGAGCATGATAAGGATATCATGCTGGCTGCAGACTATCTCATAGATATAGGGCCAGCCGCAGGCATACATGGCGGCCACATAGTAAGCCAGGGCACACCGGCACACGTTATAAAACACGATAATACTACTACCGCAGGCTACCTCACCCATAAGTTGCAAATAGAGGTACCGAAAGAAAGAAGGGCTGGCACAGGCAAAAAACTGGTACTCAAAGGTGCTACAGGCAACAATTTAAAGAATGTCTCTATAGAGCTGCCTTTGGGCACCCTCATCTGTGTAAGTGGTGTAAGCGGCAGCGGCAAGAGCACACTCATAAACGAAACCCTGTACCCCATCCTGGGCAGGCATTGCTACCACAACTTCAAGCAGGTGCCCATGCCTTACAAAAGCATAGAAGGGTTGGAGTTTATAGATAAAGTAATCGAGATAGATCAAAGCCCCATAGGGCGCACCCCACGCAGTAACCCTGCTACATATTGCGGGTTCTTTAACGAGATAAGGCAATTGTTCTCCATGGTACCAGAGGCACGTATCAGGGGGTATAATGCGGGCAGGTTCTCCTTCAATGTAAAGGGTGGCAGGTGCGAGGAATGTAGTGGTGGAGGCATGCGGGTCATCGAAATGAACTTCCTGCCCGATGTGTATGTCCCGTGCGAAAAATGCAATGGACGTCGTTATAACCGCGAAACCCTGGAGATCAGGTACAAAGGCAAATCAATTGCTGATGTGCTCGATATGACCGTAGATGAAGCTGTAGAGTTTTTTATTAATGTCAGTTTCCTGCATCGGCGAATAAAAACACTGCAAGACGTAGGCTTGGGGTATGTAACATTAGGGCAAAGTGCGGTCACATTAAGCGGTGGAGAAGCACAACGGGTAAAATTAGCCACAGAATTATCTAAACGCGATACCGGGCAAACAATTTATATCCTGGATGAACCCACTACAGGGCTGCATTTTGAAGATATAAAACATTTGCTGCAGGTGCTGAACAGGCTTACAGACAGGGGCAACACAGTCCTTGTTATAGAGCACAACATGGATGTGATAAAAGTAGCAGACTATGTTATAGATATGGGACCAGAAGGGGGCGCAGGTGGGGGGAAATTGATTGGCGCAGGAACCCCGGAAAAAATTGCCAAAATTAAAGAAAGCCACACAGCTAGGTTTTTGAAACTGGAATTGCCATAATGGGCCAATTATACCATAGACCGATATGCAATTGTTATAATTGTGTATTGGTGATTTTTTTTAAGAACATTATAGTTTAATTTTGACAGCGCCTTATAACCGGGTGGTTTACAACCACATCAAGCACCTAATATTTACCTATGTTTAATAAAATTAATGCTTCAGGGTTGCCTTATTTCGGTTTTAATGCCTTATTTTTATATTCTTGAGAAAAAAGGAATGGAAGAGATTTTTATACTGATAGCAGAAGATGATGCAGATGACCGCTTTCTATTGCAAGCCGCCTTTGAAGAAAATGGCTTTAAAGACCGGCTGCAATTTGTAGAAAATGGCGTAGAGGTAATGGACTATCTGAATAATTTAATTGAAAATAAAGAGGAAAACACGCAGCTTCCACGTTTTATACTTTTAGATCTCAATATGCCTAAGAAAGATGGCCGCGAAGTCCTGAAAGAACTAAAACAACATTCCGAACTCAAAAAAATACCGGTCGTTATATTTAGCACTACTAATAACGAGCACGAAATGCGCAGATGCTATGAACTGGGCGCAAATTCATACATTACCAAACCTCATAATTTTGAAAGTCTTATAAAGACTGTTGCTGCACTCCGCAGCTACTGGATGCATGCTAATGATATCCCAGCCTCAGCACACAACAACTGATTTTTCTTAGGGCATAATTTTTGCAGTGTATCCACCATGCAATCTAATTGTGCTAAAGCATTATCCTTAAGTAATAATGTGTATAGAATCAATCAACAGCTTTATATATTTTCGTATAATTATTGCATCACTAAAGCCTTAATTATGTAAAACATGCCCGATGCAAGGAAAGTATTGATTATTGATGATGAAATAGACTTGTGCCTTTTACTAAAAAGTTACTTGCTCCGTAAAGACTATGAGGTATCTATTTCCCATAGCCTCAAGGAAGGTGTGCCCCTGGTACAAAAATTACACCCCGAAATTCTTTTCTTAGATAATAATCTTCCCGATGGTATAGGTTGGACATCGGCACCTCAACTTTCCAAAGATAATCCTTCTATGTTTATTGTACTTATAAGCGCTTTTCATCCAACAGTACCACAAATGCCCGATCAAGCAAAATATAAGTGCATAGAAAAACCAATAAGCATGGCAGACCTCGATACCCAACTTTCAGATATTGAGATCTAATTTTTTCTCCAAATAAATTCCGCTATTAATCTATTGACCCTCTTCGGATCATGCCCAACAGCAATGATATAACTGCCAGTACAATGAGTATATGTATCAATCCTTTTGCACTATAAATAAAAACACCTAGTGCCCAGCCAATCACAAGAACAATGGCTATAAGATAAAGTATCGACCTCATTATCAATTATAAACTTTAGATGGAAGAATGATTACCTGTACAAGGTATTTATTAAAATCCAATTGTTTTATACTTCAGGCAGTACCCGGGGTTAATTTTTGCATAAAATAACGTTAACATAAAAAGTGGCTGCTCCTCATTACGGAACAGCCACTTTTTATATAACTACATTCATTATTATCTTTTACCATTTGGCTCTGCACGCTGTGGTGCTGGTGCAGCTTGCATTCTTGGAGCCTGCATAACTGGCGCCGCCGGGCGCTGCATTTGTGGTGCAGCTGGCTGGCTGCGTTGTATGTTTTGTTGCACTGGTGCTTGCCTCTGTATCTGTGGCGGTGCTTCCTGCCGTTGCACCGGCTGTTGACGTTCTATATTTTGTTGCTGGCGTTCCTGTGGAGCAGCATTTTGCACAGGGGTCCTTTGTGGATTATACTCGTATCTCTGTGGTTCTGGCTGTGCTTTAGGCATTGTTGGCGTACGCGCTGGTGCCTGAACAGGTGCTGTACGTTCTTGTTCCTGCTGCTGTTGCTGACGGAAAACCGGGGCGCTACCCGCTCCTGGCGATTGTGGAGTGCGGCTCACAGGGCGTGGCGCTGTGGTTACTACAGCTGGCTGTGGATGGCTACCATATTGCGTCACAGTTTTCACCTCCATGGGGTGGTACATAGTTACAGTTCCATTCTTTACACTGGTACCCTTCACTGCCGATGCACTCTGCAGGTGGTAAACAGTTACAGGTTTGCTGGTAACTCTTTCTATTTCTGATGCACGGGGTCCTACTGAATATGTATTGTGAGTGCTATTATCTATATAGGTATTGTTAACAATGGTAGTATTATTGATGATGGTCCTGTTGTTTTCAGGGCCATACCAGTAGTGGTAATAATTATGGTGATATATGTATTGGGGTGGTATAAATGTCCACCAGGTATCGGGGCAGTAATATCCCCCGCCCCACGATGCGCTTACACTTATACCGGGGCCTAGCGGTGCCCAGCCATAATAACTGTCGCTCTGTCTCCAGCTCACCCAGGCAGGCCCCCAGGTAGTACCCGGTATCCACAGCCAGCCATAGTAGTCATCATATGTCCAGCGGCCATAGTGAAAAGCAGCCCATCCCCACGGATAGTCTGATACCCAGGTATTACCATAGTCGGTCATCACCCAGTATCCGTTAGTATAGTATGGCCTAAAGTTGCCATCCACATTTGGCACCCATACATAACCATATTGCGGGTCTTCTACCCATTGGCCATACGGGGCCAGGTCATCATAAAATGTTTGTGTAGATATAGGTTGGTTCTGCGCATTGTCGTCATAATAGTCCTGCGCCCTTGCATTCTGGGGTGTTGCAGTCATCAGCAATAAAGCTACAGCCAGTAGTACCTGTTTACATAGATTGTTCATAAAGCTTTCTTTAGGTGGCCTATACAAAATCAAATAAAGAGGATATCCAATTTACAGACCTGTTATGCTCAACACACTGTTAAAAAAATTGTGGGCTAAAAATAAGTGCATTTTTCGGGAAGTACACTATAACAGTAATTAAATGTTTGGCTCCTTCGGTATTGAAAGCCATAACATCATTACAAAGTCTTGTCTGTTACTAACCCTTTCTAAACTCCTTCGGCTTATTAATAGTAAACACCCTCGATATATTGAATCCAAAATGTATCTCTCCCTTGGTCCAGTCATCCTGTGTCCGCCCTATAAATTCAGATTCCGTCATAGCAGTGCTATTCGTAAAATGCAACTGAAAAACGTGTCCCCCTGTTTCTATATCCACTCCTATCGATGCTGTATTGTGGCATCTTTCCTCCACACCATTGCCGTTTATAAAGTGTTCTTCTGTACCTGGTATCACAAAATAATATTCACCAGTTATTGCTATTCTTTTCGATACTTTTATCCTGCCCCCTACTCCTATTGCTATTACATCATTTTTATACTTCACACTATCCACCAGGTTATAGTGTACCAGCGTAGGCATCAGTTGCAAAGATAGTTTGTTGCTAAACTTGCGCGCTATCAGCACCTGGTTCACAAAGCTCAGCTTATTAGTAAAGTAGTAGGTATCACCTGTAGGCACAGTAGGTGGTGGGTCGGTTTCCACACTTATACTGCCCTGGTAGCTAACCGTCACCGGGCTGCCTTCATCACTTTGGCGCAGCAACTTTACCTTCGCAAAGCCATCGTCCATTTTCTTATAGGTGCTGTGCGCAAGGCCCACCATCAGCCATGATGTTATACCATAGTCAAGTGCCAGCTTGGTAGTGGCATCATCTATACCAAACAGGTTGCTGGCACCTTGGTTTAGTTGTCCAAAGCGGTGCAGTATTCTAAAATCAAGTATGCCCGCCCCAAGGTTTTCCACACTGCTCCCGTTTATTATACGTGTGGCTTTAAAAGTCGCAGTCACATAATTGTTCTTCTTCACCGTACTGTCGTTTAGCAGCGTTGCAAGGTCGGTTTGACAATAGGCCCTACTGGCTACAAACAAACAAAAAGGCAGTAAAAGTGCAGTGCATATATTTTGCTTCATAGTGCAGTTCCATTTGGAGGTCATTACTCCTGTCGCAATATTAATTATTTAAAGCGCCTGCATTTACCCAGGCTGTTATTTGTTTTATCTGGCAAGTGGTCAGCGATCCCGATAGTGGCATAGCCGGGTAGTTGTTTGCATGTGTTATAGTACCCACCAGCTGCCCGTTGGTTGCTTGTGCTTGTACAAGTGCATAATCATAAAGAAAAAAACCGTTGCTCGAAGTAGCATCATGACAACCACCTATAGCGCAGTTTTGGGCTATTATAGGCTGCACCACAGCACTATAGGTTACATTGGAAAGTACACAGGAATCATTACCCGTAGAAGGATACAGATTCTGGGCCTTGTCATAATAACAACCAGAGATGATACAAATAATGGCAATAAGTATTAAAATACGTTTCATGATTGAAAACATTAATTGTAATTAGGGGCTACTACTGCAATAGTGATTGATAGACAAGCTTTCGCCAAATAAGTTTAACAATAAAAACTGCATATTTATAAAAGTAGATGTTACTACATGAATTATGAAAAATATTTCAAAACGCTAAACAGTTAACGCAACACAGATATATTTATAAAGTCCAATGGCTTTACAAAACATTTTTTGGTACGCAACTTGATTTATATCTGTCATGAAAAGGAAACTACTTCTTCTGTTTGCAATTATCATGTTGAATTTTGCTCCTGCAAATGCACAAACAATAGCAGATACTGCATACACCATCAAACTGAAAGAAGTTGACATTACTGCCGATCGTAATTGGACGGATGACAACGCACGGTACCGCTATAACCAGATGCGGTTTTACGTAACCACCATACTCCCTTACCTCGATGCCGCAACAAAAATGTTCACCGAAATAAATACCAAACTCGCCGATCCAAATCTTAGTCGGAAAGATCGGAAGCAATATATTGACAGCCGCGAAGAGGAAATGCGTACAAAGTTCGAAGATAAGGTCGCTGCACTCAACATAACACAGGGCATTTTGCTTACCAGGCTTATATCACGCCAAACAGGTGTGAATGTTTATCAGATGGCGCTCGAGATGAAGAACCCCTTTAAAGCTATAAAATGGCAAACCTGGGCACGACTAAATGGCCTTAACCTCAATCAAAAGTATAACCCTGCCAATGAACCTGATCTGGAACATATTATGGAAGGCTTGGGGTATCCATTACCTTCTTTTTACAACTATGATCCTCATAACACAACTGTGTCAAGATAATATTCATCCCTGTTATTTAATTAACTTCGCGGCGTGATCTCCCCCCAATCCATACAGGAAGTACTCAGCCGTGCCGACATAATTGATATTGTCGGCCAGTTCGTACGCTTAAAGAAACGGGGGGCCAGCTACATTGCCAATTGTCCTTTTCACAACGAGAAGACACCATCCTTCAACGTTTCTGCAGCAAAAGGCATCTACAAGTGTTTTGGTTGTGGCAAAGGGGGCAACGTCGTCACTTTCATCCAGGAACACGAAAAGCTCTCTTACCCGGAGTCTATCCGCTGGCTGGCAGACTATTACAAAATAACCCTTGAGGAAAGCGAGCGTACCCCTGAGCAGCAGGTGCAGCAGTTAGCAGAAGAGGGCTTGCGCATACTCAACGAGTATGCTGCACAATACTTTCACGAAAACCTGTTGCAGACTGAAGAAGGGCAAAACATCGGCCTCTCCTACTTTAAACAGCGTGGTTTTCGTAAAGATATTATAGAACGTTTTAGGCTGGGTTACAATAGCGAGAGTGGCGATACATTTTACAAAGCCGCAATCGCAAAAGGTCAAAATGCAGCCATGCTTGATAGGGCTGGGTTGGTAAAAAGCCGTAACGATCGTTTTTATGATGTCTATCGTGGCCGTGTTATCTTCCCCATCCAGAGCATGACGGGGCGTATCCTCGGCTTCGGTGCACGCATCCTCAAAAGCAATGAGAAGGCCCCCAAATATATCAACACGCCCGAGAACGAGTTGTATGTAAAGAGCCGGGTACTCTACGGTATGTACCAGAGTCGCCAGGCCATTGGCAAGCTCGATGAATGTTTTCTGGTAGAAGGCTATACCGATGTTATATCCCTGCACCAGGGCGGTGTGGAGAATGTAGTGTCCAGCAGTGGCACCTCACTTACAGAAGATCAGCTGCGCCTCATAGCACAGCTCACCAAAAATCTTACCATCCTGTACGATGGCGATGCCGCTGGCATAAAGGCTGCCCTGCGTGGGCTCGATATGGCCTTGGGTCAGAGCTTCAATGTGCAGTTAGTATTATTACCCGAGGGCGAAGACCCCGATAGCTATATACAGAAATCAGGAGCAGCGCAGTTTCACGAGTATGTAAAGGGGCACAAAAAAGATGTCATTGGCTTCCGCCTCGAGGTAGGCCTTAAAGATGCCGGCGATGATCCTGTAAAAAAATCAAAACTGGTAAATGAGATAGCCGAGAGCATCTCGCGCATCAACAAGGCCGAAGATTTTGCACTCCAAAGCCACTATATCCGCGAAGCTTCGCGCAAGCTCGATGTGGATGAGAATGGCATGGTCACCCTCATCAACAAGTACATTCGCGACCGTATAGATAAAGAGAACAAACATTACGGCAAAGAAAAAGAACTACCTGCCCCCATACCAGAGTACCAGCAGGAGCAGGAACAAACTGTAGCACAGGCAACAAAAGACGAAGAGCAGGAATGGCAACTCATACGCATTCTGGTGGAATATGGTGACAAACCTTTTGAAGGCTATATCGATGCTGCCGACTTTGTATATCAGACCATCGATCCCGATGTGATCGAGAACGACCAGGCCCGCAATATATACAAGCACTACTTCAATCTTGCGCCCATACGTCCCGCTGCCAGTTACTTCACCAACCACCAGGATACCGCCACCCAGCAGCGCGTTGTAACCCTGTTGCAAACCAATAACGAGATAAGTCCTAAGTGGAAGCTCAACTACGGCATAGAATCGCAGCACGGCGAAATGAACTATATAAATGATGTAGAAAGCACCATCGCCTACTTCGAACTGAAAAAGATCATTCTCCTGCAAGAGCAGGTGGCCACGCTTTTAATGAAAGAGCTCGATCCCCTAAAACAAGCCGTCATCCAAAAACAATACTTCGAGCTCCGCCAGCTCGAAAAAGAGATCGTAAAAAAACACGGCACAGTAGTATTTAAACTATTGAAAAAATAAATTACATATTACTGCATATTACATAAAAAGGTGGCCACTAGTTTAGCTAGTGGCCACCTTAAAATACAATCTTTCTAATTCTTAATTATTTTTCCGTTCGCTATCATTCCATTATCATCTGTAATAGTGAAAACATACAATGCATTAGGAAGATGATTAAGATCTATAACAACAGAACCAATGCTATTAGTTACATTTTGCTGGTTTACGATCTCTCCAAGTTCATTTTTTATCTTTAATACTACCCTGCCCTCAGTATTTGTAAGTTGATACTTAAACGTCACAATATCGCTTGCGGGGTTTGGAAATACCGATACTTGACTTTTACTCCTTATACTATTTATTGCATTTATAGGCGTATTCGCAACCTGCGTAGGCGCAGCTCTGCCCCCGAGCGAAGGGAAAAAGCATGGAAAATGCGATACTATTGGTGGCTTCGTGATGCTGAAAGAACCTAGCACTAAACCTACAGACCCTGTATTTGTTGCGGTATATGCCATTGCGCTAGGTACACTTGGAGTTGTAAATGCGGCTATGCCTGCCAGTGTAGTACTGTCTGTACTGCTCATGTTCTGAATAGCAACACCTGTTGTGCGCTCCCCCTTCAATACCGTCCATAAAGTCTGGTAATTAGAATATTCATTTTGTGCCGGGGTATCTAATGTTGCTATATACGTAGCGGCATTACTTAGTGCGTTGTCTGCATTAGTAGTACTGTCCACATTATGCACATCGCTATAGTAGCCAAGCAGTTCATATTGTGCCCACAAAGTACTCACACCATTTAGCCATGTGCCCAATGCAGCCATATTAACGTAGCGCGCATTGCTATCTAACCCGTAATAGATGCTGGTACTGTCCGTACCTACTGCTGTCCCTGTTGAGTCTGTCGGATCTATCGCGTTTTTCATACCTAGCAATATCTCGTTCGCTGCAAGCGACATCGCAGTATGCTCATCGCCAACTGTGCTCTCCTGGTATGTACGGCCGGTCATCACCGCAGTCGATGCCGTTTTTAAAGCAGAGACATCTGACGGACTTAAAGGGTAATAACTGCTGGCACTTAGTGTAGCAAGGAAGCCATCATCGCGCAGCGATTCTGGATTGGCATCTAAAATACTAAGATAGCCACTACGTGACAACACAGAGGTATTAGATAATGCAAGCAAAGGCTTTTGTGAAATATACGGCGATATGCCGCTTAAAATGGTCGTTAATGCACTTTCATCTGTTGTAGTGTTAATAATACCAACTAGTGAATCGGTATTGCCCGCATCCATCAATCCATACAGGTTTCCCGCATCTGTAGCAAACGACGCCGCACTTGTTGCATAGGCACTAAGGTTAGCGTTAATATTACCTTGCACTACATATCCCGGTTGCAACGATGCCCCCGCACTCCCGCTTCCCAGCGTTGTATAACAGCCCGATGCTGCACTGGCAGACATATAAGCTACATTGTAAGTAGCAGGGTATGGGGTGCCAGAGCCATTAAACCAATACGTAAATGCCGCTCCGTTATTAACAATATGCGCCGTACCACCCGTAAATGTATTGCTGGCTGAGCTGTAAAAACTGCCTTGGCTCGGTCTAATCCCGCCTGGCGCAGGCGTTACAACATAAATATCATTCGTATTGCCGTTGTAAGTATTGCACAAATAGCTTAATCCATGGTTGGCTCCATTACCACCGTTGTTTCCAATAGCATAACAAGCAAAGTTCAAGGTAGTAAAGGTGCTTTTATATATCTGGTTGTCCAGCATGGTCGCATTAAACCTGATGGGTGTACCGGGCGATGAAGAATTCTCTACCACACTACCAAAGTTTGTCCAGTCACTATAGGCGCTGTTAGCCGTGCTGGTGTGACCCGAAAACGAATTCGACTCCTGCTTGAACTGCCATGTATTTTTGCAATAAATGCCTATGTTCTGGTGGCAGTAAGTGCCGCTCGTAGCTACCTCATACACATAAAATCCACTGCCTATACCAAATGTATTATTAGTCATAGCAACATTCCTTACAGTATTCACAAATATCCCTACCGAGTTAGCCATAAAATCAGACTTATCAACCGTTATGGTAGGGTTGTAGCTCAGGTCGCCACCTATATTTACACCGGTTGCAAAACCGCTGAAAGTACTGCGTGGTGATGTAGTGCAAGGGATTGAAAGGTACGATGAGCAATATACGCCTACGGTAAACCCTGCATCATACGATGATATTCCGGTACCTGCATCTGCCATGTTGCTGTTACTGTTGGTAAAATAACAGCTTTGAAAGCTCACACCTTCCACATTCTGCAGCGATGCCATACAGTTAAATGGCTGGTTAAATTGGTCGCCCCTGTAGTTATTATCCAGGGTAAAATTGCAATTCTTAAAATAGCTCACATTAGGGTACTCTACGCTCCCCTGGGTGTTGTGGTAGGGTGCAAAAACTACCCCACGGGTATTGTTTGCAAACGTGCTATTGGTAGCCTGCACTATACCCCCATTTTGTGTGCTGTTTGCGTCATTGCTCAATATCACTGCATTTTTTGCGTTTTCTACAGTGCTATTGGTTATAGTTACTGCCGCTTGGTAGGTTGGGTACTGCTGCTGACTACTATTGCCCTGTGCCTGTATGCCATACCACATACAGCCCTGGCAGTCGTTGGTAAGTGTAGAGTTAGTTACTATAAGTTTCCCACCGGGTTGTACCATAATCTGCCCGTTTTTAGGCATATGCACAGTTGTTCCAGTTATAGTTAGCGTTTTGCCGCTGTTTACTGTTATACATCCTTTTATATAGAGCGTTGAACTCCATATTGTATTTGTGCTGATCACATCGCTTACAGGGGGTATGGTAGTGCTGGTTGGGTACAGGTCTGTTGTCCATATAGAACGCCCATAAGTGGAGGCAAACAGCTTGCCTTGACATCGGTTTATTTCCAGATGGGTCACTATTGCATTGGGGAAATCCGGGCCACCGCTAATGCCCTTGTTAAAGCATGTCCAACTTGCAGATTGGTTTACACCATTAACTACAGTACCGGAAGCATTGAAATTATTGAAATTATACGTATATATACCAACATCGGTGGCACAATACAATACATTAGCAATCTCATCATAAACGATACAGGATACAGGCATACCTCCAGGTAAACCGTAAGATATATCATACCAAGTAGTTCCGCCATTGGGCGAATAATTAACCCTATACTTTGCTCCCGAATATCCTATACCCCCTTGGGCTATCCAAACACGGTCTGTGTTTGCCGGGTCTGTTGCAATTTCATTTATAGGGTACGCCGGCAGGCCTGTTCCATTTTCAAATGCCGTAGTAACAATTCCAAAAGGAGCACCGCTCAACGCATTGTATTTTCTATAATACACTTGCTGATGCCCTCCTGACATTTGATATACAACATAGCCAACCGGTTTTGAGGTATAGTAGTTTGGGCTAAAAGCTATAGTTTGCGCCTGTGTTGATGTGGGCAATCCATAATTTAATGGCGATGCAGTTTGAGATTTCCAATATGGAGATGTCGATGGTGTATATAACCATAGGTCGTACAATCCCATATGATGATGATTAGTATTATCCATAGTTAGTACAGGCATAATATGATCTTCAGCAGGATAATGGCTAACGCCTAAGGCTCCAATTGTGCGACCACCTGAACCACCTGAAGAGGTTGTTTCATAATGATGCTCATATTGTCCTGGAAATCCATCCGTCATGTACGCTTTTGTTGGGTCATCATGATCAAATATAGCTCTGTAGGCATCTGTTATTGCTAAATTTATCCATGGTGGATTGGCGGTAGGTTCATAGGCAACATCGCCATCGTGCTGCATGCCACCTGCTGCAAGACCGCCTGCTTCTGATGTTGCTATATTCCAAAACTCACCGCAGGCAAGCCCTGTGCCACTTATATCAATTGTTGGGTTAGTAGTCGTACTTATATCAACACCACTAGGTTTTTCACTAACACCGCCATCAGTAGCAATGTATAAAATATCATTATTGCCATGAGAGCCTGAAGTTGCCTGAGCTGATATTTGAATATCGCGTGTGTCAGAATGTGTTATTGGTATCGGGGAGCCATTTATTATTGTATAACCATTCATAATATAAAAATGTACCCCACCGTCATATGATTGCCAAAGGTTAGTACCGCCAATATAAATATTGGGCGCACCTGCGGTATTACCAATACCTTGGGTTACAGCTATTTGTATTTTTCCTTGGTCAAATTCGGGGTAAACATTATAACCACCGCCAGGTACTGTAGTAGTATTAACTTGCGTCCAGGTTTGTGTGCTTATAGTATAAGTAAATAAAAACGAATGCCGGTAATTTGTTTGAGTAGATGAATAGTATATTGATGTAGATGGAATGTTGACAGATATATCATTCCCTAAGACGTATATAATATCATTTGTGTACGCGGCGCATCTTAGTTGATATACATTTGATTCTGTAAGCGGGCTGTGGTAAGAAGTACTTATAGCCGAGGGATCAAAACGTGAATAGGTAAAGCCTGTATTATTTGTAATCCTGCTCCATTGGGCATTTGAGTATGGAAGATCACCGAGACATTGATATATGCTGTAACTAGGGTTTCCCAGCCCCGCGGTAACAAAAAATTGGTTGGGATGTGCCGTAGTGGAGACGAATAAAATATCGTTTATATTTACAAAAGAAGTTGAACCAGATGGGGCTGCTGAAAGCATTGCCGATGTGATTTCGCTCCATGTGGTCCCAGTAATCGACCTATACCATATCCTGTTATTATTCAATGCAAAAAGCATTGAATTGTCTGGTGAGATATAGACCCTTTGCACTCTTGCCGCTTCTTCATTAATTAGTGTAGATGGGTCGTTGGGTAACAACTCCTGTTGCCAGGTTGCGCCCCCATTCGTTGATTTCAATATTGCAGCGCCGTTACTGCCACCCATGTTTAAAAAAATAGGCTCAATAAAACTATATGTACCAGAAGTGCCCAGGAACATTTTATTAGTATCCGCTGGGTCAATAGCAATGCTCGATATTCCGGCTATGCCTGCAGCCAACACGGTGCCATCTGTTTTACAATGCCAATTTACGCCTCCATCATAAGTCACAAACAACCCTCCTATAGTACCTGCCCAAATAGAATTTTTTCTAAGAGGGTTTATACATATTGCATCTACCCTGCCTATGCTTTGTGTGGCTGCGGTAAGCGGCCCCAGCACCTGCCAGGCACCCTGGTACCCACCGGTTCCACATGTTGATGTTGTGCGTGCAAGTGCGGCATTGTATAGTGCGCCATAATACTGGCTGAACATATTAATGTGTGTAGTACTGCTTGCTGTACTATCATTTACTACTGCCCTGTTTTGCCAGAATTGCTGGAGTTGTATAAGCTCGTCATGCTGGCCACCCTCTTCCGAATCACTTGGGTTTAAATGAACCGTGAGCGAGTCCATTATCTGTTCAAGGGTCACGCCCGGCTGGTAAGCATTTACTGCGGGCAGGGAGATAACTTGGCCGGAGCTTATTTCCGCTCCCAACAATACAATGGCGAAAAATATGAAAAAATTACGTTTCATAATGATATTTGTTTATAGTGGTTTTATTCTATTGTTATTTTACAACTTATCGCTTCCCCATCGGTACTCCTATATGCTACTATATATCCCCCTCTTGCCCACTTCCTTGTCTCAATATCTAAATATGCTGCAGTAGTTTTTTGCGCAAACACTTTTCTCCCTGCATTATTCACTATACTTATATCTCCATTTAAATTTCCCCCAGCTAACTTCACCCTTATCTTATTTTGCCCGGGATTGGGATAACAAAGCAGTTGCCTGGTTTCTTCCCGCACGTTTTGCAACGCTTCAGGCCAGTATTCAACATAACTAACAAAAGAGTTAAAAGTACTTGGAGACTGGTTGATATTAATACCCTCAGAAAACACATGCGATTGTGTAGTGCCTATTAAAGCATAACCATTTTTGTAACCTTCTATTCCATACGCCATCTCATAGTCTGTTCCGCCTACCATCTTATTGCTTATTACATTAGCCTGGCTATCTGTTATAAATAGCCTTACGTCTTCGCTTCCAATATTTCCATTTACTATATTTCCTAGTACTGCATATCCTCCATTGGGTGCAGGCGTAATCACTTTTGCCTGGTTAAGGCCGCCACCTACATTGGTATCTATTAGTGTAGTTTCCCAAAGTAATTTCCCGTTCTTGTCTGTTTTTATTACCCAGCAATTTTCGTCACCTGCATAGCCTTGATGGTCATGCACCATGTAGTCCGATGACAAAGTCGACCCAACTATTTCTATACTACTATCCCGTATATCAAACATTGCGCTAAATACACTTTCATAGTTACTGCCACCATAACTACTGTCCCAAACCACATTGCCAGCGGTGTCGGTTTTTATAAGATAAACATCAGTATGGGTGTTCACACCCGCGTGCCAAGTTGTGTCACTACAATCATGGTCAGTACTTGTAGATGTACTGGCTATATAGTAGCCATTGCTGACAGCCAACACGCTGCCGTAAGGCCCTTCATCTCCTGTACCACCAATGGTTCTCGACCATTGCTTATTACCACTACTGTCTGTTTTTATCAGTACCCAGTCTTGCAAAAATGCAGTATTCACATATATAAAGGGCACATCAATACCACTACCATTTACACTGCTCAGTACCACAAAACCATGATCAGGTGCTTCCGCTACAGACATTGCGCTCATAGATCCATGACATCCAAATACAGTGCTCCAAAGTTTATTACCATTGGCATCCGTTTTTATTAACCATGCAGTACCGCTCCCAGCGCCATTTAAGGCTGGTACATCCCCATTGCTTGATGCAGTACCTGCAAGTACTGCATACCCCCCATCGCTTGTTGCGCATACACTTATCGCATTGTCAACCTGTGTGCCACCATATACCTTTACCCAGCTTACATGCATATTACTGTCCATCTTGCATATCAGCACATTCAGGCTTAGCGCACTGTCATTTATAGGTGCTATTATATCACCAACATTATTACAGTCTGTATTGCCCACCATCAGCAACCCACGGTCCTTAGTGGTAATGGTATAGTATATACCATTACCACAGGTAGAGTCCCCAATAATAAAGCGGGTTTCATTTACCCGCAATTGCTGTCCCACAGCCACCGTAGCCATGCACATACTTAAAATAAAAAAAGAAAAATTCCTCATAGCTTAACACCTCACATATAGGTCTTATAAATCTATGCAAATAATTTGTTAATGCAAATAATTTCTAAATTAACCTTCAATAATCCTTTGCCCTACCCTCTGTGAAACACTCTACCTCGTGGAACTGTGCACATCTTGTTGAGGCAGTTAACTTCTTTCTTTCTTAAATTGCCCTGTTAAAACTGGCTAGGCATATATTGTCGCAGAACGCCTTCCCCACCACCTGCCAGTTACCTTGGAAACCACCGCTACCACAGGATGAGGTTGTGCGTGCGAGCGTAGCACTATTTAATGTTGCGAAATACTGACTAAACATATTAGTCCTGGTACTGCTGCTCGCAGTGGCGTCGTTACTAACCACTCTATTTTGCCAAAACTGGTTAAATTCATTCATCTGGTCGCGAGGCCCACCTTCCCCGGTGTCGGCAGGACTTAGGTTTGCAGTTATGCTATCAATTGTTTGCTGCAATGTTACACCGGGGGTATAAATATTAGTTGGCACAGGAACTACGAAATATTGCGCTTGTGCATCCTGCATGGTCAGTAATGCAAAAAATAATGCAAAGACATAAATACGATTCATATGTATAGATTATTGGATTACTACTCTAATGATAATTTGGCGCTAATTACCTGGCCACTATCATTCACAAACTGTATTATGTACACTCCCCGGCTCCAATTTTTAGTTGCTATATCTAAGTTTGCGGAAGCTACATGTTGTTCATAGATTTGTTTGCCGTTGTTGTAGATCACACGAATTACACCTTCCAATTCGCCGGTAGTTAATTGTACTCTTATTGTGTTTTTAGCCGGGTTTGGATAACATACTAATTGGGGAGATGTTAGATGTATATCTTCAGTTAATTCTGGCCAATAATCCACAAAACTTACAAAACCGCTGCTTGTTGCCGTGGGCACACCAATATTTGTACCTTCAGCAAAGGTTGTAGAAGTAGTATTGCCACCTACAACATAGCCATCCTTACAGGCAGCTAACGCATTATCCCATTCATACCCCGTACCTCCAACATAATTATTAGCCAGTACATTTCCGCCGCTGTCCAGTACAAAAAGCCGCCCGTCCTGTTGCCCTATGCGTCCAACATATACATCCCCGTACACCGCATATGTATTATTAGGGCCAGGGATCACCGCCTTTGCTTCGTTGTACGAACCAGATGCTGTAGTGTCTATTAACGTCGTAGACCAGATCAGTTTGCCATTTTTATCTGTCTTTATTACCCAAAAATCATCCCAAACGATTGTACCTTGAAAATTATGGACCATATAATCTGGAGACTTCGTAGAGCCTGCTATAACAATGGAACTATCCCTGACATCGAAAATGGCGCTATTCACCACATCATCATTGCTTCCTCCGTAAGTGCTGTCCCAAATAACATTGCCTGCGGTGTCTGTTTTTATTAATATAAAGTCGGCATTGGTATTTACACCAATATGCCAGTTACTGTCTGTGCAGTCATAATCTTTGCTGTCTGTACTGCTGGCTACGTAATAACCCGTAGGTGTGGCCAGTACAGCGCCCCTGGTATTTTCATTTCCTGTACCACCCATCGTTTTCACCCATTTTTTATTGCCCGCACTATCCGTTTTTATCAATATCCAGTCATTCGAAAAAGGGGTATTCACATAGGTAAAAGGTACATCGTTACCAGCTGCGTTGGTAACGCCGAGAACCAGCAGATTGTGATCTGGTGTTTCGGTAACAGATACCGGCCCGCCAGCGCCTGAGCCCCCGAAAACGGCACTCCATAATTTATTGCCATTCCTATCTGTTTTGATTAGCCATATATCGCTTGAACCTTTTAGGCCGGGTACATCTCCGTCGCTTGATGTTGAACCTGCAACTATAGCATACCCGCCGTCAGATGTAGCACAAACGCTTACAGGGTTATCTGTTTTTGATCCCCCATATACTTTTGTCCAGCTAATATTCAAGTTGCTGTCCATTTTCATAACCAGCACATTTAACCCCTGCGCAAGGGGATTGACCGTACTGTGTATATCACCCATATTAAAACAACTTGTGCTACCAACCGTAAAAAAGCCGGGGTCTGGGGTGGGCAGCATACAGATTATCTGAGCGCTGCATGTACTATCACCAACAATAAAGCGGGTTTCATTTACCCGCAATTGCTGTCCCACAGCCATGGTAGCCATGCACATACTTAAAATAAAAAAAGAAAAATTCCTCATAGCTTAACACCTCACATACAGGTCTTATAAATATATGCAAATAATTTGTTAATGCAAATAATCCCTAAATTAATCTTCAATAATCTTTTTGTTACCCTACCCTCTATGAAACACTCCACCTCGTGGAACTGTGCATATCTTGTTGAGGTAGTTATCTTCCTTCATTCCTATATTGCGCTGTTAAAGCTGGTTGGGCCGAGCTTGGCATAGAACGTTTTCTCCAGCACCCTGTCCGGTCACCGGACAAGTCGGACACCCAACGCAAATTCATCCTAGTACTAAACCCCTATCACGTAATACCTCATAGTAAATCATCACCATCAAAAAAATCATAGTTCAGACAAACCATAGCGCCTCATTTTCAAAATCGGACAAGACACCCCAACCAAAGCCCTTATCACCAAAGGCGTTCCCCCAAACATACCTGTCCGGTACCGGACAGGCCGGACACACGATCGCCTCAAAATCCCTCGAATATCAGCAACATGTCTGTCATTGTTACCTCATCAATTTTCAACAATCCATCCAAGACATTTTTATTTTTTCTCCCAAACAGACATTTACACCTCAAACCCGCACCAGGTAAGGCTTTACAGTTCCAACCCCAATGTCCATCAACAGACATTTCAAGACATTCTTAAAATACACACAAACAAAAAGCCGACCCTGTTCTGGGTCGGCTCTTAAAAACTATAACAATATGAATAACTATCGCAGCAACGTCACATTGCCCTTTATTTTTTCTTCTGGATAACCATTTATCTGGGCATCTATACTGTATATATATACACCTTCAGGTTCAGCTTTGCCGTTAAACATCCCATCCCATCCGCGGCCACTAATGTTATTAGTTTGGAAAATAACTTCTCCCCAACGGTTAAATATTTCCATATGGAATTTTGTCACCTGCTTGGCCAACAACTGGCGCGGGAAGAAATAATCGTTAGCGCCATCACCATTCGGCGTAAATGCATTAGGTATATCCATGTAGCACGACTGGAAAACCTGGGCGCTGTCAGCAGCAAAACATCCGCTTGCATTGCTGATCTGCAGCCAGTAAATACCCGGCTGGGTGGCTTGTGTGTAACTCGTTGTATCGCCGGTGTTCCACAAGTACTGTACATTGCCGCTGTTAGCAACTGTGTTCACCAGTGGTACCGGGTCAGAGTAAGGGCACATGGTTGTATCCGGCCCTATATTCACATTAGGCACATTAAGCACAGTAATGTTTTTAGTATCAGTTATCGCTGGGCATTGCTTATAGTTTGCAGTAAGCGTCACCACATATTTGCCCGCCATATAGTAGGCATGGTTAATTGGCCCTGGGTTTACTATCTGGTCACCGTCTCCAAAATCCCAATTCACAAAAGTGGTACCCGATGTGTAAGCCCCCGAAAACAAAGAGGTTGTACCTTGGCAAAGCACACTGTCATTTACCGTAAGCTTTATTTGTGGCAATGGTTGCACCAGTACAGTTTTAGTTATGGTATCACGGCAAGGTATCTGGTCGCTTACAACATGCGTTACCAGGTAGGTACCCGGCTTGTTATATTGGTGCACAGGGGAGCCTGTCACGTCTACTGCACTGCTATCCCCAAAGTTCCAGTAGTAGGTAGCAGGCCCCGTGGTAGCATCAGTATTGGTAAATGTAATAGACTGGGTGGCACATATCGTATCCTTATCCACAGTAAACCCAACCGACATTGGGTGACGGGTATCTATCTTCTTGGTTATAGAATCACCACAGCCCGCGTTAGATGTTACAAGCTTCAAAGTATATTGTCCCTGCTGTGCATATATGTGCTCATTATTTGCCTGGGTACTGTAGGTACCATCTCCAAAATCCCACTTGTATTGGTTAGGTTGGTCACCGGCATTATTACCTGCGGTCACGTCCACAGTATCCTGCATGCAACCTAGCTTTATGTTAGCATTAATAGCAGGTTCCATATTAGTAACATGAATATATACAGAATCTGTCACTGTGCATATCTCACGAAACGATATATCATCAAGCGCAAAATCATTCCCGCTCAAGGCAGTCTGCTGGTCATGAATGCAAATAGTTATGCTTGTATTAGCACCGCTATACCATACTGTATGAAATTCTGTCCATTGTCCTGTTGTCGAGGGCAGCGAAAGTGTGGTACCAATAAGTGCTCCATTGATCTCAAACTGTACTTGAGCCGTATTGGTTGGAGTGCAGCTGGCTCCCCAGGCAGAAAAATCGTATTGTGTATTTGGCAACACTACTATAGTTTGGCACCATATGTTTACAGGTGCACCAGCACCGTTTATAACCATCATATTTCCGGTACCACTGGTATGGTCCCCAAAGCTGGCAAAGTTAGGATGCACAAGAAACGGATTAGTGGTAATAGCATAATAACTTTCAGGCCAGAGGGAACCTGGGCCTGTGGTATCTCGGTAATCGCTGGTAAAGTCAACATTACCCTGGCTAAAATCTCCGTTAGCAACACCGTTCTGTTGCGTTATAGAAGTAATACTCAACTTGTACTTTATAGAAGCAGTACCCAAAGTAGCCGTGGGGTTCAGTGCACTGGTACTGGAAAGATTGAAGGCAGGTGTCCAGGCAGTATCAATATTTACAAAAGCAGTGGATGAGCCTATAGGTATAAGCGTAGGAGAAAGGTTCACCGTAGTATTCTTGCAGGTATTTATGGTGTCTGGCAAGTTGCCAATGGTAAGCGCGCACTGGCCATAGGCAGTGGTATTTAGCCATCCCATAAATACCAGTAATGATAATGCTTTCAGTGTGTGTGACATTGTAAATATTTTCTTTGCTAAAATATCAATTTAAACCAAGTTTGATTGTATAGCTTCGCAGCTGCATACAGATTCAAAAGACGGTAAAATGACTATAAACGTTTGTAAGATATGCAAATAACACCAAATTTCATATGGCTCGCATCTTAGCGCTCGATTTTGGCAAAAAAAGAACAGGAATAGCGGTCACAGACCCCCTTAAGATCATAGCCACAGGGCTTGATACCGTGGATAGCAATGAACTGATAGGATACCTGAAAAAATACATGCTTAAAGAGCCTGTAGAACTGATCTTAATTGGCTACCCGCTTAATTTTGATGATACGCCTACAGATGCTACCCCATTGGTTGAAAAATTCATGAAAAAATTTGGCGCCGTATTTCCCAACATGCCTATATTAAAAATAGATGAGCGTCTTACATCTTCCTTGGCAAGCCAGGCAATAGCCGGCATGGGACTTAAAAAGAAAGATAGGGAAAAGAAAGAGCTGATAGATGTAACCAGCGCTGTCATAATGTTGCAGGAACACCTTGAAAGCCGGCTTTGAATATATAACTTTGCAAAAAAACCATCAAAATAAATGGTACTACCCATAGTGGCTTATGGACATGCTGTGTTGCGTAAAGTAGCAGATAACATAACTCCCGATTACCCTGAGCTGGAAACACTTATAACAAATATGTGGGAAACCATGTATAAAAGTAATGGCGTAGGCTTGGCTGCTCCGCAGATAAACAAAGCAATACGCATGTTTGTTATTGATACCTATCAGATTGTGGAAGGTTTTGACGATGAAGATAAAAGACTGTATCCCAACGAAAAGCCTATAAAACAAGTATTCATAAACGCTCACATTACAGGAACAAGCGGTCAGCCATGGGACTATAATGAGGGCTGCCTGAGCATTCCCAAGGTAAGAGAAAACATAACCCGCGATGCAAAAGTGCGCATCCGTTACGTAGATGAGCAATTTAAAGAACATGAAGAAGAATTTGCAGGGATCACCGCTCGCGTCATACTACATGAGTATGATCATATTGATGGCAAGCTTTTTATAGATTATTTACCACCCTTAAAGAAAAGGTTGATAAAGAAAAAGCTGGATGACATTAGTTCCGGTAGAGTAAAAGTGGATTATAAGATGCTTTATGTGAAATAAAAATGTATTTTCAGCAATAATTCCTAAAAAATAGTTTTTGCCAATAGCTGCCACATATAGCGAAGAAGAACTTGTAATGCTGCTAAAACAGCAAAGCAGGGACGCATTCAACTATTTATACCGCCAATACTCTGCGGTGCTCTATGGTATTGTGAATAAGGTAGTTTACGATGAACAGATCGCGCAAGATGTGCTACAGGAGGTTTTTGTAAAAATATGGCATAACATCCCTCAATATAATCCAGAAAAAGGGCGCATATATACCTGGATGATCAACATAGCCCGCAACGCTGCAATAGACAAGCTGCGTTCAAAGGGTGAAATAATGAAAAATAAAATCCAAACTGGTGAAGATGTCGTAAATAATGTGCAGTCGGGAATGAAGACGGAACAATCTACTGACACCATAGGATTAAAGAAGATAGTATCTGAATTAAAACCAGAATATCAGACCATTGTTAACCTTGCTTATTTTAAAGGTTATACACTGGATGAGATATCTAAAACGCTTGAAATACCGCTGGGTACAGTAAAAACAAGAATGCGAAGTGCTATAAACCTGCTGCGGCAGAAATTTAATAATTAAAGAATTATTTAAACAAAGTGAACATACAGGAATACATAGAATCAGGAATTTTGGAAGCCTATATCTTAGGTGCCCTCTCTATAGAGGAGCACGCTGAAGTGGCAGCCAATATTGCTATGTATCCTGAGCTTATTGCAGAGATTGCGGCTATAGAGGCTGCAATGCAGAAGTTTGCAGAAAGCAATGCAGAACAGCCGCCCGTTCATATGGAGGAGCAAATATGGCAGGTCTTAAGTAAAGACAACCAGGCACAAACACCATTAACCGACCATAGGCCCCAAGCTAAAGCTATTGTGTTACCACGCCAGGCACACGATGTGCAGTGGCAGCGCGCAGCAATATGGATAGCGCTGGTGGGCAGCCTTGCCACCAATTACATACTTTGGAATCAGAAAAGCCAGAGCGACCAGCAGGTTGCACTTTCAAGGTCACAGGCCGACAGTATGCAGGTACAGCAGCAAAGGTTAACGACCACTGTTGCCAGTTTCCAAAAGGTAAAAGACATGATGGCCGACACCAGTATGCAAACCATAGTGATGCAGACTGTTATTAAAGACAAACCCATGGCCGCTACCATTTATTGGAGCAAGGCCAAAGGTGACACCTACCTGATGGTAGATAAGATGCCGATGCCACCTGCAGGTAAGCAATACCAGATGTGGATGATAAAAGATGGCAAGCCAGTGGATATGGGGGTTATACCCAATGATATGATAGCCTCCGTTAACGGGATGAATAAACTCCCAATGTTGGTAACCGGCAGCCAGGCATTTGCTATATCTCTTGAGAAAGAAGGAGGCAATCCAACACCAACACAAGTGTGTGTGCTGGGTAAGGTTGCGGCTATATAATTGCCCTTACTTTGTTTCCAGATTTCCAGCTTACCACCACCGGTAATTCCAGACATAAATACATTCTAATTATTGCAAATGCACAATATTAGTTGGGCTGTACGGTAAGAACAAATGAGGTATCATGCATAGCGGTATCACCGTATAAGTACTTTGGAGAATAGATCTGTTTTGTATTTTCTGCCTTGCCTTTTGCTAAGTTATTTTTTTCAACAAAATACCAGGCAACGCGAGCCAAAATTAATGCCACTACTACCAGCATCACATTGCGTGTTTTATTAGACATTTCCAATAGCTCCCACTTATTATTCTGCTTTAGTCCATGTCGTTGTTCTGCCCAGAAGAGAAATTCCTACGTAGCCCCTTATGTCCAGGTGATCAGTTTTGTAAGTTACTTTGCACGAATAGGTTTTCCCGTTTTTAGGATCATAAACGGTACCATCATCATAAAGTATATCCCCATCTTTTTTAAAGCCTTTCAATACCAGAAGCCCCATCTCAGGCTGGTTACGTTTGCTCTCATCACTATTATACATATCCAGCTTGGGTTTACCGTCACGGTTTGGTTCCTGCAACCAAACTATTTTGCCATAAAACTTATCATCTTTGGCCTTATACACTTGTATTTTAGCAGTTTTCTCTGCATTATACCACAAACCCTCTATACGGTCGGTTTGAGCCATTACGGCTTTACTACCCAACATCAAAAAAACAAAAGGCAAAACAAGAAATACCAATTTACTGCGCATAAAATATAGACGTTTAGGTATTATTAATTGGCATCGGCAATAGACCCAATACCAGACTTTTCAGATGTAACAGCGGGATGGCCTTTATAACGTATAGCTCCTACACCACTAAGGTGTGCATTAAGCGTTTTTTGTGCATTTACATTAGCTAAGCCTGTGCCAGACAACTCCACTGTTGTATTATCTGTCACCAAATTGAATGCATTCAATACTGCAGCTCCGCTCAATTCATAGTTTGCAGACTCAGCAGCTCCACTACTAACCTTCACTTTGGCAGCTCCTGAAATTTCAGTTGAAAAATGAGTAACACTCACATTATCTGCTACAACATCTGATGCCCCCGATACTTCCAGTTTAAAATCGCTCCCTTTAACATTGCCGTGAATAACTCCATATGTAGCGCCGCTTAAAGATAGAGAAGCCATACTTGGAAGTGTGATAACAGCTTTTATTTTTTGATCCGTATTCAGTTCAGTGCCCTCCACAGTATATATATTCAGTGTATTGTCTTTTACTTCAGTTTTTATATACTTCAGTAGGTTTTCATATCCGTATAGCTGCACGGAAGGTGTAGCTCCATCTTGCAGGTTAACAGTGACATCTATAGCCCCACCAATTTCAATACCATTGAAGGGCGTTACAGAACGCGCATCGGTCACTTGTGCACCTGATCCGCTCACTACGTTGCGCATACACGAACTCAATGATAACACCAAGACCAACAATAACGGAAATACATTTTTCATGACGACTGTATTTAAATACTATTTACAACTATCTAGGCATTCCTATTGTACCGCCACCATATATAGCCCAGCGAGCCCATTATAGTAAGGGGAATGAAAGCCAGGTATATTATGCCGCCATTCAAGCCTTTAGCACTTTTATCATCCAAGCCTGCAGCAGTTTTGGTACATACAGAACATTGCGCATTCACCACAGGTACTATCAACACACAAAGCAATATTATCAGCAAGTACTTTCTCATTATATGAAATTACAAACTAAATGGGAAATGATGACCCTTTTTCGATGTCTATTTATATATGCGGTACATAGTAAGGCGATATCATCAAATAAACTAACACGCCTGTGATGCTTACGTACAGCCATAAAGGCCAGGTATATTTAGACAACTTTTTATGTGCAGGGAACTCTCCTATTAAAGCCCTGTAGGCAGTAAAAAGTATGAATGGCAATATGATAGCCGCCAGGGGAATATGTGTTGCCAATATGAAATAATACACATAACGTATAGTGCCCTCACCACCAAACTTGGTTTCGCCGGCAAATAAGTGATGACAGATGTATGACACCAAGAATAAGACGGAAAGAACGATAGCCGTCATCATTAGTTTCTTGTGCATTACATAGCTTTTTTGCTTAACGGCTATGAGTGCCGCCACAAGGCATATGGATACCAATGAGTTAACAACAGCATTAAACAGTGCAAAATAATGCACATTAAAGCCCAAATCTAGCGGTAGCTTGTAACGCGACATAATGACTACTGCAGCGAAAACAACAAATGAAACGGTATAGATAAACAGCTTTGCCTGTTTATCGTTTTTCTTAATGGATGGTGTAAGCATAATTCTGCTTTTGTATAATTAACTATTCTATTTTGCTTTTTCTAACGATAACAACACAACATCATCAGCGCAGCGTTTTATATCAGCTGTATCCAAGCCATCGTAATAGCCGCGTATATGGCGGTTTTGATCCAGCACCACTATTTTCTGTGTATGTATAAAATCCTCTGCTCCGCCATCACCAGGCTGCGCTTCTACAAACAGTTGGTTGCGTGCATAATTGTAAATATCTTTTTTATCGCCTGTTAAAAACCACCAATGGTCGTGGTCCACACCAAATCTATCTGCATAACTGCGCAGTACAGGAAACGAATCGTGAGCTGGATTAACGGTAATGGAAATAATCTGTACGGCAGTATCCAGAGAGCTTTCCATTTTAGGATTTTTATGAAATGCTTTTTGCAGCATACGCATATCGCCGGTAAGCCGCGGGCATATGGTGGGGCAGTTGACAAAGAAGAAATCTACTATCAATATTTTCCCTTTCAGATCATTATTTAGTGATACGGACGCCCCTAACTGGTTGGTGAGCCGCAGGTCTGTAACCTGATGAAATAAGGTATCATTCTTTCCTTTTTCGTGGGTTTTGCGCAAGCCTTCTGCTATATAATAGTGGGGCATATGCAGTTTGTCTTTTGACATGACCCTCGCTATAAAATAAAAAGAAAGCGGTAGCACAAATGCTACCGCTAAACCACCTAAGAACCTATAATTGGATGTTTTCTTTGCCATTTTTATTTTTCCCGTCTGCTACAGGACTCCTCTATTCACTTAGACTAACGGAAAGATTGGTTCATGTGCAACCAGAAACCACCATCGGCTAAAAATGCTATGATGAACCAAATGAACAATACCAGCGGTATCATTACGGTGACTATGAAATTTTTAACTTCATCGCCAAGGTGCATAAATATAGCTACAATATAACCTGCTTTAAGCAATGTAAGCGCAAGGAACAGAAAGGCAACAAGTACCTTTGGCATTTCGTGACTGAAGAACATACCCAGCACAACTTCCACCAGTGTTATGAGTAATAATACCCAAAACACTTTCCAAATCCTTTTTATCTGGTTTTTGCTTTCTGTAGATTCCACATCGCTGTGATGCGACATAACACCGGAGTATAATTTAGACTGGTCGCCTTCGTACAGATGCTGAATACTATTTTCGTTATGATGTGACATTTGAGCTATTTTGTTCGGTTGTGATAAAGAGTTGTTACGACTAAAGGAGGTAGAAGCAAGTGAATACAAATACCCATACCAGATCTACAAAGTGCCAGTAAAGACCACATTTTTCAACCATTTCATAATGGCCGCGGCGCTGGTAGGTACCATTAACCGTATTTACCAATATCATGATGTTGAAGCACACACCAGAAAGTACGTGGCAACCATGGAAACCAGTAATAGTAAAGAAGTAATTAAAGAAATCGTGCGTAGAACGCATACCACTTGCAGCGACTGTAGCCAAGCCATCGCGTTTTATATCGAAGAAACCCTGAAAAGCTGACAGTGGTGTATTATCGGCAGTGAAAGACCCCCACCAGCCACCTTCGTGGTGCAGGTGTGTCCACTCCCAAGCCTGACAAGAAAGGAAGCAAATACCCCCAACGATGGTCCACAACAACCATTTCACTACATTTTTTTTATCACCGTAGTGACCGGCATGTACCGCAAGCACCATAGTTACAGAACTCATGATGAGTATGAACGTCATTAAGCTCACAAACAACAATGGCAGGTTCATTCCTTCGAGGAAAGGGAAAGACTTGAACACCTGGTTGGCATCTGGCCATACGGCACTAAAGAAACGAGTGGTACCATATGCTATCAATAATGCGCCAAAGGTGAACGCATCTGATAACAGGAAGAACCACATCATCATTTTTCCATAGCTGACGTTGAAAGGAGAATGGCCACCGCCCCATAGTTTGGGTTCAGTTGCCGTGGTAGCTGTTGCTGTTGCTTGTGACATAGTTTAGTTTAAGCCTGTTTATTATTCGGGTGCAAATTTCGAAACATTTTATTGATTTGCCAGAAAGAACACAAATAAATAAATCCACAATGCATCTACAAAATGCCAGTAACTGGCCACTACCTCCAAACCTGTTGCATTGTATATCTTTACGTGTGTTCTGAATGCGCGGAAAAATACAATTAATAACGCAATAATCCCACCCAGTATGTGGACTAAATGCAAACCTGTAATAATAAACAGGAAAGATTCGCTGGGATTACCATTTACTTTGATATTATGTGCGTACAATTGAGTGAAACCTATATACTGGAATACGCCAAACAGAACCCCTAAGAGTAATGTAGTTGTTATAAGGCTACGATACTTTGGCATTTCTCTATTCTTAAAAGCACGCACACCCAGATGCATGGTGACACTGCTTAGTAATATAGTGAAGGTGGAAACCCAGAATATAGCCGGTAATTTATAATACACCCAATTGCCCTGAGCTTCGCGAACAATGTATGCGCTGGTGAGCCCTGCAAACATCATAACGATGCTGCCCATGGCCACATAGAGCGCAAACTTATGCGGGTGTATTTTTTTTCTTTCTACCGGCTGCGTCATACTCATACAAAAATAAATTACAACTTATCAAACAACAACGCCAGCAATACTGTTGGCAAGTAAATAAAGGAAGAATACATCACCCGGCGCGCCGATTTATGATCGTTCCTGAAATAAAATATAATGGATGAAATAAAATAGAACATTCCGCAGGCCATACATACCAACATCCCTATGGTGCCGCTAAGCCCTATTGCCCTTGGCAGTATGGCCATAGGCACCAATACTATGCTATAAAACATACACTGAAGGCCCGTGAACCTAGTTTCGCGCTCGCGGGTAGGTAACATACGCATACCAGCCGCCGCATAATCATCGTATGCGACCCAGGCAATGGCCCAGAAATGCGGGAACTGCCAAAAGAACTGGATTGCAAATAATACAATACCACCCAAACCTGTACTTGCTGAATATATGGTGCCTGTTGCAGCTACCCAGCCAATTAACGGGGGTAATGAACCCGGTATGGCACCTATGAAAACAGATATGGGGTGTATCTTCTTCATAGGGGTGTACACAAAAGAATACAAGAGTAATGACAGGAAACTTAATATGCCAGCCAGCGGGTTAAAATATAAACCAAGCAATAAAGCACCACTGATACCAGTGAAGATGGCAAATATCCATGCCTCGGTAGTGCCCATACGCCCATCGGGCATAGGCCGGTTCATGGTACGCTTCATCAGCTTATCGCTGTCTCTTTCCAATATCTGGTTAATAGTATTGGCACCACCAGTAACCAGCATGCCACCTATAAAAAGAATTACAGCATTCCAACCAACTGTAATACCGGGAGCCATGAGATAACCGATAACACTGCTGAAAACCACCATACCACTCAGATTGAGCTTAAGTAACTGGTTATAATCCTTCAGACGTGATATCATCAGCCATCTTGCTTTTATCGGCTCTTCGCGTACCATTTATTAACTTAAAAATATTATAATTGTGCCCGCAAAGGTACTAAACGAAAAGTTTTTAGGTGGATTTTTCTTGGTCTGTATTATTTAGAATTTTGTGTAAATCTTCCAGAATGTCCAGAAATGTCTGCGACAGACATTTTGTGTTTTTGACCTAATATGTTATGGGTAAGGGTTTGGGTGAAAATGTCTGTTTGAGGTGTGACAACTAAAATGTCTGGATGATGTTGTGGAAATAAGATGACGTGGTGGCACGCATTACGTTATGTGAGAGTTTTAATATAGGCGTAGATAATGATGTTGCAAAGTTCACATTACGAACGGTTGCATCGCACCCCCAAATAACGCCTATTTTTGTGAGGTTGTCTTGTCTGATTTAAAAACAAAAAACGGACAGGGGCAATTTATGCAGAGCTGAAATATAAGGTGGTAGCTATTATGCATTTATTTTTAACTGTCTGGGGTGTCCGGTGCTGTCTGGTTTGATATGGGTTATGAAATATAGCCCCCTTCATTTTCAAGATTTTGCGAGCGTAACCACCCCGGTCGTTGGCCACCCGTCGTTGAAAAAAGGAGGGGTGCTTGTAAAATGTCTGTTGCAAAAAATGGATTGGGAAATGGACATTTTGGATTGGGATACAGCCTGAAACATGCTGTAGTAGCTTATATTTAATTTTACAAGCACCTTGAAAAATGTCTTAAAATGTCCGTTGGAGGACATTTGTGATTCAGCAATTTTTAAGAACTGAGCGAATATTTTATACTGTGCCCTGCTGACGCGAGGGTTTACAGGTTATATATGCAGGTGCAAGGTATCGTTGGTAATTGGTATTTCATTGAAGAAGTTATGCACTGTTTCACGGGGTGAAGTGTTTCACGGGACTTGTGATGCAAGCCAAAAAGATTGCTGCTTAAATAGCACAAGTGGAAAATACATGATCTAGATGTGCGAGATGTTCTGGAAAGAAATTGGCAATTAAAATTTAAATCTTAATTAAATGCAGCAAATAAAATGTGAGTTGTTGGGCTGACATTTTATTTATCTATTCGACTTAAGAACCAAGCCGATAGGGACTGTCTCTTATTAAATTGACCATCATATAATAAATATGCTATCATGTAAATTGTTTTACATATAGCAATAATTATACAACGTATGTCATTAATTTTCTTTTAATTAAAAATTATTTTTAATCCGATGGCATGGATGTTGCCTATCCGTAGTTCATGCAATACAATTTGCATTCAAGGCTATGAGAGAAAATCTATACTTCAGCGAATTATCAAAACTTCGTACTACTGCAAAAAAAAGTAGTCACAAACGATTTAAACGGAAACTATCTGCTTTTTTAGTAGCAGCAGTATTATTAACCATTCCTAATTTAATATTTGCACAAGCGCCCAACCTAGGGACTGCTGCCAATTTTGTTCTTTTTACCGGAGTTGGGGCAGTGACCCACTCGGGGAGTTCGCATATAACCGGGAATGTGGGATCGAACAGTGGATCGAGCACCGGGTTTGGGAACGTGAATGGCGTAATGCTTAATAATAACGGTGCTACAGCCACATGTGCAGCAGACTTGCTTACTGCCTATCACCAACTGAACATAGCTATACCAACTGCCACACCATCATCATTACTAGGCAATGGTACAACATTAGTGGCCGGAGTGTATCACATTACCAGCGCTGCGACATTAAACTTAGCACTTAACCTGGATGGCCAGGGCAATCCGAATGCACTGTTTATTTTTCAAATAGATGGCTCACTGTCTGCAAATTCATTGTCAAGGGTGAACCTGCTGAACGGAGCACTTGCCTGCAATGTATTCTGGAAAGTAGAAGGATTGGTAAGCATAGCTACGGCCAGCACCATGAGGGGAAACATAATAGCGAACAATGCAGCTATTAATATAGGCACAGGCGACACCCTTGAGGGCAGGGCGCTATCTACAGCAGGAGCCATTTCTGTAAGCGGTGTTGTTGCATATACACCAATAGGCTGCGGCAGTACTTATCTTACAGGACCTGCAGCCCCAGCACTTGCATCGACAGCTGCATATGGTGTATTCTCGGGTAACGGACAGGTGACCAACACGGGAGTGACGCATATTACCGGCGATGTGGGGTCGAACCTCGGATTGACTACGGGTTTCAATCCATTATTTGTAACAGGAACTATACACCCTATACCTGATGCATCTACGGCTGCATGTGCAGCTGACCTTACCAATGTTTACAACTACCTGAACACGATACCTTACGATATTGAATTATTATACCCTGCACAGTTTGGGAATGACCTTACCCTTACACCCCATACCTACCTGATGAATGCTGCAACTACCTTCACCGGTGCGGTGTACCTGGATGCAGAAGGAGATGCCAATGCTGTTTTCATTATAAAAATAAATGGGGCACTTACATCGGGCACCTTTAGCAGAGTAGTACTTATTAATGGTACGCAAGCCAAGAATGTATATTGGAAAATAGACGGCGCAGTGAATATAGCCGGGAACTCACTTTTTAATGGCACTATGGTTGCCAACAATGGCGCAATACAGCTTGGCCTAAACGACACCATAAACGGCAGAGCGCTTACCACTGATGGCGCAGTAACTATCCAATCGAGCAACATAACTATTACCACGGCTGCATGCACTGCACCACCTATAACAGGAAACAACAACGTGTGCCCAAATAGCACCACAGTACTTAGTAACACCACAACCGGCGGCAGATGGAGCAGCAGCAATCCCTTGATTGCGACAATCGATTCTATATCTGGTACCGTACGTGGGATAAATGCTGGTAATACGACCATAACATATGTAACTCCTACGTCTTGCGTAAGTACAACAGGGTTTATTGTTAACCCAAATCCTGCACCGATAACAGGTCCAGGCTTTGTATGTTCGGGATCAACAATAACACTAAATGACATTACACCAAATGGTACGTGGAGCAGCAGCAATATATTGCAGGCTACAGTAGTAAGCACTACGGGTGTTGTGACAGGCGTATCAACAGGAACACCATTCATAACGTACACCCTAACTGCAACAGGTTGCGTTGCTAATAAAACCATCTCTGTAAATGCAAATGGCGGCACAATAACAGGATCG
>Ga0206878_10126_pt1 | contig 33521 bp, 30 predicted proteins | sample Alteio_BWOrgCont_8_FD_152621 | JGI IMG/M metagenome (GOLD analysis project Ga0206878, IMG submission 152621) | Enriched cells from forest soil in Barre Woods Harvard Forest LTER site, Petersham, Massachusetts, United States -... | ecosystem: Environmental > Terrestrial > Soil > Temperate forest >... | reverse complement strand
TTGGGGGTGGCCAGTGGGGAAATCGCTGATTTCCGGGCCGAGATTCAGCGCAATCTCACCGCGGGTCTGAACCAGGCCATTCGCACGCGTCTGAAGCGCCAGATTTTCTCCCTGCTGCTTGAACAAAATGCCGTGGAGATTCCCAAAGTCATGATCGAGCGCGAAAGTGCCCGCCTGCACAGCCAGTCACACCAGCAGGGGGGAGGGGATGCCTGTCACCATTCACCCAAAGATCTGGAAGCGCTTTCCAAAACTGCAGGGGACAATGTTCTGCTGGGGCTTGTTCTGTCTGCGGTGGTCAAAAAGCATGAACTCACGGTCAGGCCCGAACGTCTTCAGTCGCATCTTCAGGAGCTCTCTGCTTCTTACGAGAATCCTTCGGAAGTGGTACGCTGGTACAATGATAATCCCCGGGCCATGGATGAAATTCGCATGCAGCTTCTCGAGGACGAAATTGTTGATAAACTGCTTGAAGGGGTCACTGTGACAGAGAAGTCACTGTCATATGCTGACATTTTGGACAAAGCCAGCTAAAAGGACCTGAATAAATGCTAATCGGTCAGAATCTCGTCCCCATTGTTGTAGAACAGACAGCCCGGGGTGAGCGTTCATTTGATATTTTCTCAAGGCTGCTCAAGGACCGGGTGATTTTTATCGTCGGTCCGATTGATGATTATGTGGCCAATCTTGTTGTAGCCCAGTTACTGTTTCTCGAGTCTGAAAACCCTGACAAGGATATTTCCCTGTATATTAATTCACCAGGAGGGGTAGTGACCGCAGGTCTTGGGATTTATGACACCATGCAGTTCATCAAGCCGAAAGTCAGCACCATGTGTGTGGGACAGGCGGCGAGCATGGGGGCGCTTTTGCTGGCAGGAGGGGCGCCCGGCAAGCGTTACTGTCTGCCCAATGCCCGGGTCATGATCCACCAGCCTCTTGGCGGTGTGCAGGGGCAGGCTTCGGATATTGCCATTCATGCTGAAGAAACCCTCAAAATCAAAAAGCGCCTGAACCAGATTCTGGCCCATCATACGGGACAAAAAGAGGAAGTCATTTCAAAGGATACGGACAGGGACAATTTTATGAGTCCCGAGCGGGCCCTTGAATATCATCTGATTGACCAGATTCTTTCAAAACGTCAGCCGGTCAGGGTTGTTGAAGATGCGGGGAGAGACAAATAATGGGCAGCACAGGTAACAGGGGCAAGGTGTTTCACTGTTCCTTTTGCGGCAAGAGCCAGCATGATGTACGCAAGCTGATTGCAGGTCCTTCTGTTTATGTCTGTGATGAGTGTATCGTGCTCTGTAACGAAATCATTCATGAGGATGTGGCACCTGCAGCCACTCCTGCGAACACCCTGCCACAGCTTCCGGTGCCACACGAAATTTGCCGGGTACTGGACGAATATGTGGTGGGCCAGACCCAGGCCAAAAAAACCCTGTCAGTAGCAGTGTACAATCACTACAAGCGTCTCCGGAGTGGGACGGCTGCTGAAAATGTCGAGATTGGCAAAAGCAATATTCTGCTGATTGGACCCACAGGTTGTGGCAAGACCCTGCTCGCTGAAACCCTCGCGCGTCTTCTCAATGTGCCCTTTGCCATTGCAGACGCCACAACGCTCACAGAAGCAGGTTATGTGGGTGAAGATGTCGAAAACGTCATCCAGAAACTGCTGCAGAAATGTGATTATGATGTGGCAAAGGCGAAAACGGGTATCATCTATATTGATGAAATCGACAAGATTGCCCGGAAATCTGAAAATCCTTCCATTACGCGCGATGTCTCTGGAGAGGGTGTGCAGCAGGCACTGCTCAAGCTGATTGAAGGGACGGTGGCTTCCATTCCTCCCCAGGGTGGGCGAAAGCATCCCCAGCAGGAATTTTTGCAGGTGGATACCCGCAATATCCTGTTTATTTGTGGGGGTGCCTTTGCGGGCCTTGAAAAAATCATTCGTGAACGCTCTGAAAAATCCGGTATTGGATTTTCTGCGGAGATTCATGGCAAGAATGAAGGCAAGACCAACGACCAGATTTTGCGCGAGACCGAACCGGCTGATCTTGTTCGTTATGGTCTGATTCCTGAGCTTACCGGGCGGCTGCCTGTGATTGCGACTCTGGAAGAGCTGGACCTGGATGCGCTGATCGATATTCTGACACGACCAAAAAATGCGCTGACCAAACAGTATCGCGCACTTCTGGAAATGGAAAATGTGGGTCTCGAGTTTCATGAGAGCGCTTTGCGCCTGATTGCCGAGCAGTGTCTTGAAAAGAAAACCGGGGCGCGGGGTCTTCGTTCTGTCCTTGAAAAAGTGTTGCTGGACACCATGTATGATCTTCCATCCCTGACAGGTGTGTCGAAGGTGATAGTGGATGAATCCTGTATCTCGGGTACTTCCCTGCCAGCCATTGTCTACAGAAATACTGAACAGCCTGCCATGGCGGCTGCTGAGTAAATCGCAAAACATGCCGGAATTTTGGCAGGTTATCTCTGGAGGAAGAGCATGTCATCTGAAGTGATTGAGAACGCCAAACTGCCCGGAGTCCCGGTGCTTCCCCTGCGGGATGTGGTGATTTATCCCTTTATGGTGGTGCCGCTTTTTGTCGGGCGCGACCGGTCGATCAGGGCGCTTGAGGTTGCCATGGCAGCTGACAGACAGGTGCTTGTTGCAACACAAAAAAACGCTTCTGAAGATCAGCCCGATGAAAATGGCATTTATCATGTGGGCACCCTTGCAACAGTATTGCAGCTGCTCAAACTGCCTGATGGCACGGTCAAGGTGCTGATTGAGGGTGTGCGACGTGCAAAGATAGTCCGTTTTCTTCACGCTGAAAACTATTTTCTGGCGGAAGCGGGTTTTGTGGAAGATGAGCCGCCAACAGATCCAAAACAGGTTGAAGTGCTGCTGCGTTCCCTGAAATCCCAGTTCGAACAGTATGTGAAACTCAATCGCCGGATTCCCGCAGAAATTCTTGCCTCTGTGCTTTCGATTGAGGATCCGGGCAGACTTTCTGACAATATTTCTGCCCATCTGTCCCTGAAACTCGAAGAAAAGCAGAAGATTCTGGAGACCATCAATCTGACAGCGAGACTTGAAAAGCTTGTTGGGATCATGGAATCCGAAATTGATTTGTTGCAGGTCGAAAAAAAGATTCGTGGCCGTGTCAAGCGCCAGATGGAAAAAACCCAGCGCGAGTATTATCTCAATGAACAGATGAAAGCCATCCAGAAAGAGCTTGGAGAGCTTGAGGATGTTCCCAATGAATTTGAAGCGCTGGCTAAAAAAATCGAAAGCTCCGGCATGTCGGAAGAAGCGCAAATCAAGTGCAAGGCGGAATTGAACAAGCTCAAAATGATGTCCCCCATGTCAGCTGAAGCGACCGTTTCCAGAAATTATCTGGACTGGATGCTGTCGATGCCATGGAAAAAACAGACCAAACTGCGAAAAAGTCTCGGGGAGGCAGAAAAGATTCTCGAAGATGAGCATTATGGTCTCAGGGATGTCAAGGATCGAATCGTTGAATTTCTGGCTGTCAATCAGCGCGTCAAAAAACTGAAGGGTCCGATCCTCTGTCTGGTCGGCCCTCCTGGTGTCGGCAAGACTTCACTTGGAAAATCCATTGCACACGCCACGGGCAGAAAATTTATTCGCATGTCACTCGGCGGGATTCGGGATGAAGCCGAGATCCGCGGTCACCGCAGAACCTATATTGGTGCGATGCCAGGCAAGATTGTCCAGAAGATTTCCAAAACAGATGCATGCAATCCATTCTTTTTGCTGGATGAAATTGACAAGATGGCGATGGATTTCAGGGGAGACCCGGCAGCAGCCCTGCTTGAAGTGCTGGATCCTGAACAGAACCATGCATTCAATGATCATTATCTTGAAGTGGATTATGATCTTTCTGATGTCATGTTTGTGGCAACCGCGAATTCTCTGGATATTCCTCCAGCGCTTCTGGACAGAATGGAAATTATCCGTATTCCAGGCTACACAGAGGACGAGAAAATTCATATTGCCCTTCGTCACCTGATTCCAAAACAGCTTGAACTGAATGGCCTGAAAAAGGGCGAGCTGACGATTTCCATGGAGTCTGTGCGACACATTGTACAGTTTTATACGCGTGAGGCGGGTGTGCGTAACCTAGAACGCGAAATTTCAAAAATCTGTCGCAAGGTCGTGAAAGGTATTCTTCTGGGCAAGCGCAGGGGCAAGCCTGTCTCCCGGACCATTGAGCCTGCGAATCTTGAAGAGTATCTGGGTGTCCGCCGTTACCGGCATGATACAGCGGCTGAAAGAGACCAGGTTGGGCAGGTCAAGGGGCTGGCATGGACTGAAGTGGGGGGTGAGCTGCTTGAAGTGGAGGCAGTGATTCTGCCCGGCAAGGGGAAAACCATCTATACGGGTCACCTCGGCGAAGTCATGCAGGAATCCATTCAGGCGGCGCTTACGGTGGTCCGTTCGCGGGCAGCGCTTTTGGGGATCAGCAAGACATTTTTTGAACGCCAGGATTTGCATGTCCATGTTCCTGAAGGGGCGACACCAAAGGATGGACCGAGTGCGGGCATAACGATGTGTACAGCACTGGTTTCGGTGATTACCGGCCTTTCGGTGCGTTCAGATTTTGCGATGACGGGTGAGATTACGCTTCGGGGTGAAGTGTTGCCTGTAGGGGGTGTCAAGGAAAAACTGCTGGCAGCGCATCGTGGCGGCATTCGCACGGTCATCATTCCATCCGAAAATATCAGGGACCTGAAAGAGATTCCTGACAATATCAAAAAGGATCTGGTCATCAAACCGGTACGCTGGATTGATGAAGTGCTTGTGCTGGCCCTGAATGGGTATCCGAATGCCATCCGCGGGAAGGGTGCAAAAATGGCCAGAGCGCACCTGAAGCAGTTGCCGGGACAGGGACGCGTGCCGCGCAAAAAAAACGGGCGAACGGACAGAACAGGGACAACCAGCACGCATTGATTAAGGCAGCAAAGGCATTCACTGCTTGACACCTCTTTCGTGCTGTTGGTATAAATCACAATCCGGAGCGGCTGGGCAGGAAAGAACGAAAGAAATTTTCGATTTTTAACCATGGACAGAGATTAGAGGACATATGAACAAAACTGAGCTTATTGAATTGATTGCAAACAAGGCGGAAGTCACAAGGGCTGCTGCCGAACGTGCGCTTCTTGCGCTTATTGAAGGGATTACTGCATCTCTCAAAAAGGATGAGCCGGTTGTTCTTGTGAACTTCGGCACTTTTGTGGTCAGACAGCGTGCTGCCCGCAAGGGAAGAAATCCGCAAACAGGGCAGGAAATCAATATTGGTGCTGCGAGAGTTGTCGGATTCAAGGCTGGCAAGGCACTCAAGGACGCGGTCAGGGAAGAAGACAAAGACAAATAATCTTTTTCAGTGAATTTCAGGGTATTTTCTGGGGTGCTTAGCTCAGCTGGGAGAGCATCGCCTTTACACGGCGAGGGTCGGGGGTTCAAACCCCTCAGCACCCAGATCAGGTTGGCTGACAGGGATGTGGCACTGCTTCCTGCAAATCGGTTTGTGCAGGAAGAGCGTAGCAAAAATCGGGAGTGGTAGTTCAGTTGGTTAGAATACCGGCCTGTCACGCCGGGGGTCGCGGGTTCGAGTCCCGTCCACTCCGCCACATGTTATCGGGAGCCTGATTTTCCAGGGCAAAACAAAACAGGACAGGACCTGGCATGCTTCAGGATATTCGCGATCGTGCACATGGATGGATCACAGGGATCCTCTTTTTTATCATGATACTGTCGCTTGGGCTGCTGGGTATCCGCAGCTGGCTTGGTGTATCTGATGTCAGAAATACAGCTGCTGAAGTCAATGGTGTGTCCATTTCGCGCGCGGCTGTTGAGGTGACATTACAGCGCCTGCAGCGCCAGTTGCAGGCAGCGGGACAGACGCTCTCAGCTTCGGATCTTCCCCTTTTGCGCTCTTCGGCGCTGGACTCCTTGGTTGACCTTGAAATCATGAAGCAGGCGGCCATTTCTGATGGATTCAGGGTGTCATCTGACCAGACGGCGGCGCGCGTCATGCAGATGCCACAGTTTCAGGAAAAGGGGGTATTTTCCCCTGACCGGTTCGAGGTGATGACGGCGAATACCGGCTTCACGCCAGCTTCGTTCATGGATCTGGTCGCAACCACCATGGTCATTGACCAGCCGCGCTCCGGTATTTTTGCAAGTGCAGTGGTCATGCCGGATGAAGTCAGTGGTGCCGTGGGGCTTTTGGGGCAAAAACGTACTTTTTCATGGTTGGCGCTTTCTCCGAAGGATCTGGCTTCTTCCCTGCAGATTCGTACTCCCTCTGCGGAGGATCTTCAGGCCTGGTATGATGCCCATTCTTCTGATTATATTGTTCCTGAACAGGTCAGTGTGGATTACCTGTTTTTGTCCGGTCAAAAGCTTGCGGATGAGGCTTTGGTTTCAAAGCTTCGGGACCAGCTTGCCAATATTGCCTATGAGCATCCTGAGTCATTGCAGCCTGCAGCCAAAGCACTGGGTTTTTCGGTGCAGACGAGTGGGTTTTTTACCCGCGACAAAGCAGCGGGGCAGGATCCGGTCTCTGGAAATACTGCTGTCAGGGCTGCGGCTTTCAGTGATGAGGTATTGCAGCTGAACAATAACAGTGATGTGATCGAGGTGGGGCCGGAGAGTTATGTGGTGATTCATCTTCACGCGCATGAGAATCAAAAGGTTTTGCCGTTTTCGGCAGTTCGCAATCAGGTAGAGGCGACGCTTCAATCGCAGGCTGCGGCCGCAGCCATGAAAAAGGCTGCCGGACAGATTCAGCAGGGCCTCCAGTCAGGCAGCCTGACCATGGCGGGGCTTGCCAGTCAGTATCATCAGTCCCTGCAGACAGCAACCCTTCAGGACAGCAAGAACGCAGCATCGGGAGGCATGGGAAAAGTCATACTGGCGGCGGCATTTCACATGCCGGCACCTGTCTCCGCTAGGGGCTCTTTTGGGGTGTTTCCAATGATGGACGCGGGAAACAGTTATGCAGTAGTTGCCCTGCAAGAGGTACGGGCGGGTGTTGCAGCTTCAGGTTCTGCCGATTATCAGGCCATGGCGGATCAGCTGGCCACATCGATTGCCGGGATAGAATATGGTTCCTGGCATGACAGCCTGAAGAATCAGGCCAAAGTCAAAATGATGGATGTGGGTTCGGAATAAAATCAAGGGGCACGGCGTGCCGTGCCCCTACGATTCAATAAAATCAAAGCCTTGCGACAAAAGTATGCGACAGGTCCCGTCCGCCGTACAGCTTGCTGTCAGTGGAGGGTGACTGGCTGTTTTCTGTGGACGAAGGATTGTTGCCCTGCATCCCCTTGAGAATGGTATCGGTCAGGCCTGCTGCATGTGCACTGCCAAAAAGCAGCGTCATGAGCATGATGGGCAGAATATGTTTCTTCATTTATATTGGCTCCAGTTGTGACCGCTGCAATTATACACAAAACCGACCCCTGTGGGGAGGGATAGCAATTATTGCAACCCCGTCAGCCCCAGGCGTTCAAACAGCCGGATATCTTTTTCGGGCGCGGGATTTGCCGCTGTCAGCAGCTTTTCACCGTAAAAGATGGAGTTGGCGCCAGCAAGAAAGCAGAGTGCCTGCATCTCATCCGACATTTGTTCTCTGCCTGCAGAAAGCCTGACCCAGGCTTTGGGGGCCAGTATTCTCGCAAGTGCCAGAGTTCTCACAAAATCAAACGGATCGATGGGATCTGCATTGGCCATGGGGGTTCCAGGAATTGCGATCAGCTGGTTGATGGGGATGGATTCGGGAGGAGGGTCCATGTTGGCCAAAAGCACCAGCATGCTGATGCGGTCATCAGCAGTTTCACCCATGCCCAGAATCCCGCCACAACACACGCTGATGCCGGCATCCCTGACATGCTGCAGGGTATCCAGACGGTCAGAAAATTCGCGGGTGGTGATGATTTTGCTGTAATACTCTTCTGATGTGTCCACATTATGGTTATAAAAATCCAGACCCGCGGTTTTTAGCTGTTCCGCCTGATGGGGCTTCAGCATACCCAGTGTCACGCAGGTTTCGAGCCCCATTTTTTTGACTTCAGCGATCATTTCGCAAACTGTACCCAGATCCCGGTCATGGGGTGCCCGCCATGCGGCGCCCATGCAGAATCGGCTGCTGCCAGTATCCAGCGCCCGCCGCGCGGCGGCTTTTACTTCATCCAGCTGCATCAGGGGATTTTTTTCGAGGCCGGTCTGATAATGGGCAGATTGTGGGCAGTAGGCGCAATCCTCAGGACAGCGGCCTGTCTTGATGCTTAACAGTGTACTGATTTGAATCACATTGGGATTAAAGTGTTCCCTGTAAACCTGTTGTGCGGTATAAACCAGATCGGAAAAGGGGAGGTTATAAAGCTCTTTGGCTTCAGAAACGGTCCATTCTCTGCGCATGGTATATGAATCCTGATGATAGAAATAATGCACAAACCTTATGATACATACTGTTTGACCCGGCAGGCTACCGGAAAATATCGCGTATTGCCAGACCTGCCTGAAAATGTAATCGATTTTTCCAGCAATGATTATCTGGGATTTTCCCGTTCAGGAATTTTGTTGGATGCAGCAATTGCTGCGGGCCAAAAATATGGGGTGGGCGCGACAGGCTCAAGGCTTTTTTCCGGAAATTTACCTGTTTTTTCGGAGCTTGAAGCCCAGATTGCGAGCGACAAAATAACAGATGCGGCGCTGATCTTCAATTCCGGTTTTCAGGCCAATCAGTCTGTGCTTGCCAGTTTGCTGGATGCAAAAGTTACTGGCAAAAGAGCGGTGGTATTTTTTGATCGCCTGAATCATGCAAGTCTGTATCAGGGTGTATTTGCAGCAGGCGCAAAAATGGAAAGATACCAGCATGGCTGCATGAATCATCTGGAGTCACTTTTAATAAAGCATAACAAGTATTTGGCACCAAAATGGATCATCACTGAAACGCTTTTTGGCATGGATGGGGATATTGCACCTCTTGCGGATATTATTCAGCTGGCAGCAAAATATGGCGCTGGAATATATCTCGATGAAGCCCATGCGATGGGAATGATTGGCAAGAGTGGATATGGTTTGTCCACGGATTTTGATTTAGATGATGTCCCCTGTATTGCCATGGGAACATTCAGCAAGGCGCTCGGAGGATCCGGTGGTTATGTTGCCTGTTCACAGAGCATCAAAAATTATCTTTTGAACCATGCGCCTGGGATTATTTATACGACGGCGATGTCCCCCATGCTGGTGGGAGCCGCTCTTTCTGCCTGGCAAAAAATTGCTGAAATGCAGGCTGATCGGAAAAGACTTCTGGGGCTTTCTGAAAAACTTCGAAAATATTTGCAGGCGGCAGGGTTCAATACGGGTCTTTCTGAAACACATATTATTCCTGTTATTATGGGAGATGAAAAAAAGGCGCTCCTCGCGAGAGAAAAGCTGTTAGAGAAAAAGATTCTGGTGTCAGCGGTACGTCCGCCAACGGTTCCACCCAAAACGTCCAGACTCAGAATGGCTGTTTCGCTCATACATACAGAAGAAGATATCATCAGACTTGTGGAGGGGTTGATGTCATGAGAATATTTGTTGCGGGAACGGGGACGGATGTGGGCAAAACGGTTGTGAGTGCCTGGTTGTGTCTTAAAGGCAACATGGATTATTTCAAGCCGGTTCAAACCGGCAGTGAATCCGGAACCGATTCAGACTGGATCCAGAGTCTTGGTATCAGGGTGCATCCAGAGAGCTATTGTTATCCAAAACCATTTTCGCCGCATTATGCAGCTTTTCTTGCAGGAGATGAAATAAACACAAACAATATTTTGTTGCCGAATTCGAAAGATCTTGTTGTTGAAGGTGCGGGTGGATTGCTGGTGCCATTAAATAATCAATATCTGATGATTGATTTGATCCAAAAATTACAATTGCCAGTGGTGCTTGCCGCAAGTGGAATGTTGGGAACCATTAATCATACCCTGATGAGTCTTGAGATTTTGCGAGCGCGCAATATTGATATTTCTGGGGTTGTGGTGAGTGGAGAGTATGAGCAGCATAATATTGATGCCATTGCTCACCATGGCAGGGTGCGGATTCTTGCGGTTATTCCGCAGATGCAACCTGTCAGTAAAGAAGCATTGCTGAGAGTGGAAGGTGAATTGCCATGAGACTTTCAGAGCGGGATCGAAAAATTCTCTGGCATCCATTTACCCAGGAAAAAACCGCATCTCCACCCATTCCTGTTATCAGGGCGGAAGGCTCATGGTTATATGGTGAAAATGGTAAAAAGTGGCTGGATCTGGTTTCGAGCTGGTGGGTGAATCTTCATGGCCATGCGTACCCGGAAATTGCGGAGGCCATTTACAAACAGGCAATGCATCTGGAGCATGTGATTTTTGCGGGATTCACGCATGATCCTGCGGTGACGCTGTGTGAAAAACTTCAGGAGGTGTTGCCTGATTCTCTTTGCCGGTTTTTCTTTTCAGACAATGGGTCTACAGCTATCGAGGTGGCGCTCAAGATGGCATACCAGTACTGGTGGAACCAGGGAGAGCGTCAAAAAAAATATTTTATTGCCCTTGAGGGTGGGTATCATGGGGATACCTTTGGGGCGATGAGTGTGGGGGCGAGATCTGGATTTCATGATCCATATTCTGGTTTGCTTTTTAAAGTGCTGCACGTTCCGTTTCCGGATACGTTTGCAGGGGATGATGAGGTTTCTGACAAAGAACAGCGGGATTTACTGGAGCTTGAGAATGTTCTTGACAAATATCAGGACAAAATCGTGGGGATTATTCTGGAACCCATAGTCCAAGGAGCATCGGGCATGCGCATGTGCCGGCCAGAATTTGTCAGTCAACTGGTCCAGCGTGTGCGGGAAGAGAATATTTTGGTGATATTTGATGAAGTGATGACAGGCTTTGGGCGGACGGGCACATTGTTTGCGCTCGAACAAACGGGTGTGACGCCTGATTTTTTGTGTTTGTCCAAGGGAATTACAGGTGGGTTTTTACCATTGGCACTTACGGTGACAACTGAAGAAGTTTATTCTGCCTTTTTGGGGGAACATTTTTCGAGTGCATTTGCGCATGGGCACTCTTATACCGCGAATCCTCTTGGGTGTGCAGCAGGGATTATGTCACTTAATATTTTGCAAAGACCTGAATCAGCAGATGCGAGAAAGAGCATTCAGCAGGCGCTGGAGCGCGGGCTTGCTGATATTTCAAAAATTTCAAAAAAAATCTGCAGGGTACGCCAACAAGGACTGATTGCGGCATTTGATATTGATCCTGCGGCAGGTATTGATATGCAGAAATTTAAATTAATGATGATGGAGGAAGGATTTTTGATCAGACCGCTGGGTCAGTCAGTTTATTTGATGCCGCCTTACTCAACAACAGCGAATGAGATTGATGCGGCGTTTGATAAAATGCGTATTGTCATTGCTGCGAGCTGATGTATTCTCACGAATTAAACTTTTTAAACCGGATGTTCTGCCATGAAACTCATGGCTGCATCCACCAGAAATCCGGAACGATTTCCCCCGTGCTGATGGGTATATTCATCAATCTGTCGGAGAAAACGTGCAGGCAGGCTGATATTGATGCGTGTTGTTTTGCCACCAAGACCTGAAAGATCTACCTCTACCATTGCAAGAACACCTCCGCTGTAATCAGGGTTTTCCAGGTGCTCCTCAATGGATTTTCTGAGAGGTATGGGATCATTGTCTGCCAAAAGGCCGTCGATATGGCATTCGATAGCTTCGCGGGCATTTTTTATGGCTTCCTTGATGTCTTTGCCTGCAGAAAAGCATCTTGGCAAATCAGGTACTGTGACGCCATAGTCACTGTCTGGGTCTTTATGAATCAGAATTGGGTATTGCATGTAATGTCCCTGTTATTCATGAGATTATACACACTATACACACTATACACATTATTGCAAATCTGACTGATGCAAATATAGCATATTGATTTATATGGATTTTGCTGGCACTGATTGTTTGCGCTCTATACAAGCTTGACATTACGCAACATGCGTAATACATTATGCGTAATTCAATTGGTGTATTGAGAATAAACATGAATTATTTCCCAACCCATCTGGCAACTGGTCTTGCATTCTGTAACCGAAAAAAGGAGCTGGAACGAATCCATCATGATTTGGGAGGCAATTCTCCAGTTTTACTGATTTCTCCACGCAGGTACGGAAAAACAAGTCTGGCATTAAAATCATTTGAAAAAATCGATTGGCCATTTGCGCATATTGATTTGTTTAAGGCATTAAGCGAAGAAGACATAGAAAGATATATTCTTAATGGAATAGGACAATTATTGGGAAAACTTGAAAGTGTCCCAAAGAAGCTTCTGAATATCGCCAGTGATTTTTTCTCTGCTCTTGATATTATGGTTGTTATGGAAAAATCCGGAATCAAATTGGAGATTAACAAGAGAAAAAAAAATATTCAGGAAGTTATTTTAAAATCACTGGAAAATTTGCATCAACTGGCTGTCAAAAAAAATAGAAAAGTAGCCTTATTTATGGATGAATTTCAGGTGGTGGGCGAAGCAACGGCCAATCATACAATTGAAGCAGCCATTCGTGAAGCAGCACAAAAATCTACTCATGTGTCCTATGTATTTTCGGGAAGTAATAGACATTTGATGGAGCAAATGTTTTATGACAGGAAACGACCATTCTACAAATTATGCGATCAGATAAAACTTGATAGAATAAGCGAAGAAGATTATGAGCTCTATATACAGCATGCCTCAATAAAGAATTGGAATGAAAAAATTAACGAAAACTCAATTGATGTTATTTTTGAAATTACTGAACGCCATCCGTATTATGTAAACAAGCTTTGTTCCCTGTTATGGCAATTGAAAAAACCGCCATTACCTGAGAATGCATATTTTGCATGGAATCAATTTGTTCTTGAAAATAAATCATCAATAGAAAGGGAGTTGCAACTACTGAGTATTAATCAGAGAAAATTGATGATCTTTATTGCAAATCAAAACATGGCAACAGAAATATTCGGAAAGAAAACGTCGTATAATGCAAATCTGGCTCCAAGCAGCATACAGAGAGCAGTAGAACCATTGATCGAAAAAGATTATGTATATGTTGATAATAAAAAATTCTATCGAATTCTTGATCCGCTGATTAAAAGTGTATTATGCATTTAAAAATCAGATTAACCTGTATTTGAAAATTATCGAAAAAAATGTAGAACTCGAGAAGTTTGAATTAATTGATAATTCATTCGCATCACTTCTGCTGAACCAAAAACCGGTCCAGTGAATTGGCAAATGCCTGAATGTTCTTTTTTGATATTTTGTCTGGTCCGCCTGTCCGTACTCCGCTGCTTCTCAAGCCTTCACTGAAGTCGCGAATCGACAGTCGCTGTTTGACATTGCTTTTGGTATATAATTCTCCGCGTGGATTCAGGGCTGTTCCTTCTTTATCAATCACCGCACTTGCAAGGGGGATATCAGCGGTTATCACCAGATCCCCCTTTTGCATGCATTCTATAATCTTGTTGTCCGCCACATCAAACCCGCCGGGTACTATCAGTCTGCTGATCAACGGTGAAGCTGGCAAACTAAAACCCTGATTCGATACAAAGGTGGTTTTGGTGTTGGTACGATTCGCTGCACGAATAATAATTTCTTTAATCATATTGGGACAGGCATCCGCGTCCACCCATATTTGCATTATGTTTACTCCTGTCCTGTTACGAAAAAATTCCTGCAGATGATATTTAGCCGATCAAGATTGGTACAGTGATTGACAGCATCACAGAATTTGTCAATGTCAGCCATGTTGCGTGCATAGTATTTGCAAAATTTTCTGGCCTGAAGTAGTGCCGGGATTTCGCTGCCTAAAAAATCCGCGAGCAACATCACATGTTCATAAAAAATATTGCCTCTTTCTTTGGCTGTCGGATGAACTGGCTGCCTGCCCGCAGCTTCTGTCACAAGGTTTTTCACAAGCCATGGCTGACCGACACTGGCGCGTCCAATCATGACGCCTGCACAACCGGTTGCAAACATTTGCTGCAATGAATCCATACAGGCAATATCACCATTTCCGATCACAGGAATGTTCAACTCATTCACAAATGAGCGAATTTCATCATGGCGGCAATTTTGATCATAACGCTCACTCCAGTGACGGCCATGGACAATCAAAAAATCCAGGCCCGCATCACTGATTACTTTGGCAATTTCCTGATTGAATGCATCCGAACTGTCCCCATCCACCCGAATTTTGATCGAAACTGGAAGATTTGTATTTTGCTTCATGGCCACAATCAACTGATATAATCTCGAAGGTTCTGACAAATGAGCCGATCCCGCGCCTCGTTTGCGGATTTTTTTGACAGGACAGCCACAGTTGAGATCAATCGTCGCAGCGCCAGCATCTGTTGCAATCTTCACCGCTTCACCAATTTCAGAAGAACTTGTCCCGGACAGCTGCACACCCAGGGGCCCCTCACCTGGCAATTGCCGTACAAAATTCGATACTGAATTCCTGGACTGGTGGATGAGTGTCTTGCACGAAACCATCTCGGTATAAACCAGCGCAGGCTGACCATAACGCCAGCTGAGCAGCCGGAATGGCGCTGAACTGATACCCGCCAGAGGCCCCTGAATGATGTTGACCGGAAATATCCTGTTTCCGAGGGTTATGGGTCCGATCACTGTTATTCCTGAACGGTCTGTACAGCTTTCATATCCACCTCAAGCTCAACTTTTTCAATTTGCTCAAACCGCTGGGTGATTTTGTTTGCAGAGGTATAGACATCTTTGACATCATCATTGGCAAGCTCAATATGATGGGCCAGTTTGTCCATACGAATTTTAAATCTTGAAAAATCACCTGAGAGCAGATTCAGGTGTTTCTGGATCAGGTGGATCTGCTCTCTCGCGGCAGCATCTTTCAAAACCGCACGCGCCGAGGTCAGCACCGCCATCATGGTGGTGGGGGAGACCATCCATACCCTCATGCGATGCGAAAGCTCGACCAGATCAGGATAATGCGCATGAATTTCTGCAAAGACCGCTTCTGCCGGTATAAACATCACCGCGCCATCTGCTGTTTCTTCAGGAATAATATATCTTTCGGCAATATCCTGGATATGCTTTTTGATATCCACGCGAAAACGCTGCTCTGCCAGTTTTTTGTCTGTTTCACCCAGCGTATTGTCCAGAAGCTGGCGAAAATTTTCGAGCGGAAACTTGGCATCAATCGCAATGTTGCCAGAAGGGGGCGGCAAAAATAGCACACAGTCCGCCCGCTTGCCATTGCTCAGGGTATGCTGAAATGAAAAAGTATTCTCAGGCATGACATTTCTGATCAGGGCTGACAGCTGTACTTCGCCAAAAGCACCCCGCGCACGCTTGTCGGACAGGATTTCCTGAAGGCTGAGCACACTGGTCGAAAGCTCTGTAATGCGCTGCTGGGCCGCATCGATGACCGCAAGCCGGCGCATCACATCGGTAAAGGTTTCAGTGGTTTTTTCCAGTCCCTGGGTCATCTGTTTTGCAATCTGCTCTCTCATCTCTTTCAAATGCTGGTCTGTGGATGCCGTCAGGGTTGCCATGCGACGGCTGGATTCTTCTGTGTGACTGCCTAGCGCTTCTTTGACCTGCAGGCGGGTTTCCTGAAATCCCTGCAACAGGGAATCCTGCAGGATTTTGAGGGTTTGCAGATGATGCTGGCCAGATTTTTGCCTGTAAAGCACAATGATGGCTGTGAGGATGACAAGAACCCCGAGAAAAACAATCATCAGCATGATTCACCAGCCCTGTCCTGAAAAAACGCCAGTATAACACGCTGGTTTCATGAGCGTATTGATCAAAATATGATCATGGCCTACCTGCAATTTGCCTGAAACATTCACTGACATCAGAAAGCTTTTGCCGTGTATCGGTTTGAAAAAACCTGCATGGGAAAAGAGAGTATGCCACTTTCAGGAACCGCCACTGGTGATCATCAATATACAGACTGTTGTCCCGGCGGCTGAGTTCGATCTGAATGGTATTGCTGAGCTCACCTGCATGCTGCTTTAGCGTGCTGTCCTCAAGTGAAACAAAGGCCTGTATTTCTTCAAAAAGATGCAGCGTCAGGTTCAGGATATGAAGATTGCGTTCAGTCGCAACGGGTTGCACGGAATCTGGTAATGGATAAAGCAGTTTTAAAACCTTAAGGTGCATTTCCTGCAGGGATTTCAAAAGAGCAAGCCAAATGGCTGGATTTTCGTTTTCCTGTTTTGCAATAATCAAAAAAATCCGCTGGCAGATTTTTTCAAGCAGGATGTCTGCCTGGTACAGGCTGCCATGAATCCCATTCAGATGGGGTTCATTTGCTTTCTGATCAGAAGGCCCGGGACTCTCTTCTTTTTCCTCTTTTACTGAAAATGGAATGAGCCCATTTGCTTTTTCACAATAAATGGCATCCTCGAGGAGCTGGTGAGTCGCATCCTGTGTGGCTTTTTTCACATCGATGTTTTGACCGGAGCTGTATCGGTGTTTGCGGATGGTGGCAGTTGTGGTCTCAAGGGTCGTCTGCAGTCTTTGCAGCGAACCAGTGATCATTTGGGGCAACTCCGCAAATTCTGCCAGATTCATGGTGTTGCCATTTTCAGTGTGAATATCCATAATGGCTTTTTTGATACTTTTACCCAAATGCATGATCTGCGCTGCCAGTGCATTCAGATCACTGAAAAACCGGACCAGATGATGCGGGTTTCTGATATAAATGTTTCCAAGTTCTTTGGCGCATTCAGACAGACTTGTGCAGAGTGTCTGCAAATAAACAGTTTTTTGGATCAGGATGGCAATTTCCTGAATGATTTTCATTCTTTTGTTTAAAACATCCGGATCTTCAATGGGTTTTTTGTGCTGCGTGGTCAGGAAATTTTCGTTGATTGCAAGAGCATACCGGATTGACTGGGTATTGGGGATCATAAAAAGCTGTTCGGGTGTGCGAAGTGGCAAACTGGAATTTGCTTTCAGGAGTCCAGCGGCTCCGAGACTTTGTTTGGCCAGAATGGAGATCCAGCGGGCAGTAAAGCCATCCAGGCGGATTTCATCGTTGTGCAGTTTAAGGCCAAGAAACTGCCTGCGAATGGTTCTGGAGCGAAGTTTCCCCTGGTAGAGCTCCTGTTCGAAAACACTGTCTGCCAGATAGACATATTCTTCCGGAACAAACAGTTTGACAAATAGCCGCATCAGACAGTCACTCTCATCGATGCAGGATTTTGAAAGGACCGGTATGGTTTCCTGCAGCGAAAGACTGTCGTGGTGTTCCCGCAGCCTGTCTGCTGCATCCTTCAAAAGTTCATGAACCGGCCCCATGTTGCTGAAACGCGCGGTGTGTTCGCTGTGTTTGAGAGAACACCAGCCACAAATAAAGGAGATGATTTTTTCAATATCCTCAATATCAATGGGACGACCCTCAAACTGCAGGCAATGGGTTTCGAGAATATAGAGCAGCCATGAAAGAACCCCAGCAGTAATGTCATTGCGGGCTTCATTCCCCTGGATTTTAATTCTTTCCTGGTACCATGCCCTGACTTTCAGGATGGCTGCCGAGACCAGCTTTCGATACCCCCGCAGTTCAGGGGCCGGATCCGTGGGCAGCGGATTTTTCATGGCCTCAATCTGTTCATCGGTAAAATGCATCGACTGAATGCTCGAGGAACTTTTGTCCTGATTAAAAATGGGCGGGAAGTCGGGGACCCATAATCGATATAATTTATTCACATCATCCATTTCTGCTCTATGTTTGCTCTCTTCAAAGGCAGTATAATCCCGGTAAAGTTCTTTACAGGCCTCATAGCCTCCCATCAGAATCAGGGCGGCTGCACTTCCCTCGGCTGAGACTTTCATGTTGTCTCTCCCCAAAGATTCTGAAAGATTCAGCATAACCTGATTTTGTTTAATGTTTTCTTAAGAAATACCTGAGAGGATTTGAAGAGGCTGTACATTTTAAGGACTTCCCCATGCCAACAGGATTGACAGACGCCTCCAGAAAGAAAAAGGCTGATCGCAAACCCATTCCTGCTGGCGGCAAATATTTGTCTGATTTCAGCAACTTTAAATTGATTTCAACGCATTCAGCGCACGCTGTTTATATATGTGTCCATCATGATCAGGCCACCGGAGAGCTGACGGAGTGGTTTTACAAACAAAACGAAACAAATGCGAGACCGGCATTTGAAGGAATGTCTGCCAGTTTTTCCAATCTTCTTGATTTCCGCGGAGCGCCTGCATACGCGACTTACAAAGACAATGGTGTTCGTGTGGGCGTTATTTCAGAGGGAATATTTGAATTTAAATCAGCTTCCGAGGATCGGCTGGCAGAGCGGGATCTGAATTCAGATGCCTGTGACCGGCTGGAAATTTCCATTCTTGAAGACCTCGATGAAAGGTTGACCGCACTTCAGCGTGAACGCAAGAGACTTGCAGGCGTTCTTGCAGAAATTGAAAGCCAGCTGAATACGGCCAAAGCGGAACTGATGCAGATTCCTGCCGGAGATGATTATGATGCAGATGCTCTCGAGCTCCGGGAAGATGAGCTTGAGCTGGAACAGAAACAGGCCCGCAAGGCTCTGCGGCAACACAAAAAACAGTTTGTCAGTTTCTATCTGGAGATCAGGGAAAAATATGGGCTCTCCAAAGACAATCTGGAAGGCTATCAGATCAGAAAAGGACTTGCCAAAGGACTGGTGAGTGCAATCCTGATCGCCGATGATGACCTGCATTACCAAAACCTGACAAAGGATGGCAAAAGATATGACAGAGACATGGCGCCCTGGCCCGGGGTTATGTGTACATTCAAGGGCAGGCTGACCCAGCTCAGAAGTGCTGACATCAGTCGCTTCCTGATGTCAGTGGTAGATTACATTAATTGTCCAGTACTGGTTTCTGCAAAACCTTCCTATTATCCGACCAAGCCGTCATTCTGGCTGCCCGATCAGCTTCGAAAAAAAATGAAGCCATTTTTCAATTTTTCATCGAATGTCTATCCTGTTCGTGATACCGGGATGTACTGCAGACTTTACAACAAGCGTGATTTTATCTGGCATAAAAATGCAACCATGCTCAGGTTTCTTCTGACCTCGAGCGAGATGTATCAGCGGCTGGTTGATTATCATATGTTCCACTCCGAGCAGGTGAAAGAAAAAGTACTGATCGACGCGCTGATGGAGCTCCAGAAAATAATACTGGACTGGTATGAGAAAATTGTACCGTCAATCAAACAGTTCCAGAGTTTTGTCCTGAAGGATGGCAAAAATGAAATGGAAAAATTTGTCCGTGAACTTGAACTTTTCGGTCAGGTGGAGTTCGACAGGAGTGAAGTGGAACGTATTTTCTGTCGTATTCAGGGCGTTGTGAAGATTAATATCGAAAAAGGCAACAGCCAGACTGCCCCGGCACCCGTTCTTTCTGTGAATCTGCCTGAAGAAAAACCGGATACTCCGCTGGTGAATGCAGAAGGTGTGGAAGTATTGAATTTCCGCGAAATCAGGGGGCGTGTTGTGAAAGACCTAGATGTGTATGGCAGTTCATACAGTCTTTGGACCCATTATCGGCGCGAGGCGAAAGAAATCACAAAATGGTGCGACAACAATAATCCGGATCCCCAGGATGTGGATGCCACGATTGAAGCTACAAAAGAACTTCGCAAGCTGCTGGCTGAAAAGGACAAAAAGCCTGCACTGGAGAGTCCCAATGGCGGAATGCACACATCACTGGTCAAATTCATGGCCCTGCTGGATGCTTCTGTGGAGATGACCATGGATGCCTGTTACGAAGAGGATCTGTTGCCCCCCATTTCATTCTCATTGGCCTGAGTTTTTTATTTTTATTTTTTTGCCATACGCTGCAAAATTTTTTTTAGCCGGTCGTGGCGAATGGTTTCTGCAGTCATGAGCATCAGTTCGGCATTCTGGTGGGATAGCGGCATCTTGGGTTTTTTGGATCTGCGTAGAGCACCCTGACCCGTGCCAGGCGCGATTTTGCAATGGATGCTTTTCAGAGCAGCAAATTCTGGATATTTTCTGAAATTTTCGATAATGGTGGGCGTCAAAAAGCGCAGGCGGGTTGCCCAGTGCGGACTGTCTGCAACCAGGGTCAGGCTGGTTGGGTCTGCATGAACGGCATGGCAGTGTGAGAGGATCAGGGAGTGCTCTTTGGGAAGTGCTTCTGCCAGCAGCAGATTCCATCGCTGGATGCCTGCAAGGCGTGCTGCAAGTGGGCCAAGGGTCGTGTTGGCAGAATGAATATAATGTTTACTGTGGAAGGCAGTCTTCATCCTGCAATCATAACAGTTTGACTTTTCAGGTAAAGCAGGTAATCTACCGGGATCTTTTCTCTCTGGATGAATCCTTGCAGACATGGTCCTGAGCTTGCTGAAACGCGTTTTTGGAAGCCGTAACCAGCGCGTGTTACGGGGAATGTGGAAAACTGTCGGTAAAATCAATGCCCTCGAAGCCGGGATGCAGGCGCTTGCTGATGCCGCCCTTGCTGCCAAAACAGTTGAATTCCGTGAGCGCCTCCACAAGGGCGAGACTCTCGATGATCTGTTGCCAGAAGCATTTGCCGTTGTCCGTGAAGTGGCAAAGCGAACGCTGGGCATGCGGCACTTTGATGTTCAGCTTTTGGGCGGCATGGTCCTGCATGGCGGTAATATTGCCGAAATGGGTACTGGTGAAGGCAAAACCCTTGCGGCAACGCTGCCTGTCTATCTGAATGCCTTGGCCGGAAACGGTGTCCATGTTGTGACCGTCAATGACTATCTGGCGAAGCGTGATGCAGCCTGGATGGGGGGCATTTACAGTTTTCTGGGGCTGTCTGTGGGTGTGGTGGTTCCTGGGCAGCCGCCAGATGAGCGACGTGCCGCCTACCAGGCTGATATTACCCATGCCACCAATAATGAGCTGGGATTTGACTATCTGCGTGACAACATGGCTTTCAGCCCGGAGGAAAGGGTGCAGCGCGGCCATGCCTATGCCATCGTCGATGAAGTGGATTCCATCCTGATTGATGAGGCGCGGACGCCTTTGATTATTTCGGGGGCGGCGGAAGACAGCACGGATCTTTATCATCGTATCAACCAGCTGATTCCTGCACTCAGTCGCCAGGCAGGCAAAGATTCTCCTGGAGATTATCTGGTCGATGAGAAGGCCAAACAGGTCATTCTGTCGGAAGAGGGTCACCAGCATGTGGAGACGCTCTTTGCCGAAGCCGGGCTGATTTCAGAAGAGCAAAGCCTGTACGATCCTGCCAATATTTTGCTGATGCATCATCTGAATGCGGCACTCAGGGCGCATGCCATTTTTCAGAAGGATATCGACTATATTGTCCAGCAGGGTGAAGTGGTGATCGTGGACGAGCATACGGGACGCACCATGCCAGGCCGTCGCTGGTCTGATGGGTTGCACCAGGCCATTGAGGCGAGAGAAAACGTCAAAGTGCATCCCGAAAACCATACACTGGCCTCTATTACTTTTCAGAACTTCTTTCGCCTGTATGCAAAACTGGCCGGTATGACAGGGACTGCAGATACTGAAGCCTTCGAATTCCAGCAGATTTATGGTCTTGAGGTGACTGTGCTGCCCACCAACCGGCCGATGATCCGTGAAGATCTGCATGATTTCGTTTATATGACGGCGGATGAAAAATTTGCAGCCATTGTCACAGACATTCAAAAATCCCGGGAAAAGGGCCAGCCGGTGCTGGTGGGAACCACTTCGATTGAAACCTCCGAATATCTGTCGGGGCTGCTCAACAAAAAAGATATTCCCCATCGGGTGCTGAACGCCAAATTCCATGAACAGGAAGCGCATATCATTGCTGAGGCGGGAAGGCCAGCGACTGTGACCATTGCCACCAATATGGCGGGTCGCGGTACAGATATTGTATTGGGTGGCAGCCTTGAGGCGGAACTCAGGGAGGCGGGTGAGGCGGGTGAAATTTCCGCAGAAGATGCCACAAAGCGCAGGGAAGAATGGCAAAAACGTCATGATGCGGTTATTGCGGCAGGGGGTTTGTTTGTGCTGGGGACGGAACGCCACGAGTCCCGTCGCATAGACAATCAGCTCAGGGGCCGTTCGGGTCGCCAAGGAGATCCTGGAAAATCACGTTTTTATCTGTCGCTGCAGGATAATCTGTTGCGAATTTTTGGCGGCGAGCGGCTGATTGCCATCATGAAACGTTTGCGCATGGAGGAGGGGACAGCGCTCGAGTCCGGGATGCTGTCCAGAAACATCGAAAATGCCCAGCGCAAGGTAGAGGCCTACAATTTTGAGATCAGAAAAGAGTTGCTCGAATATGATGACGTGGCCAATGAGCAGCGCAAAGTCATTTATGGCCAGCGGGATATTCTGCTTGGGGCCTCTGATGTTTCTGAAGCGCTGACGGCCATGCGTCATGAAGTGGTTCTCGCACTGGTCGCGCGTCATATTCCGCCACAGAGTCTTCTGGAGCAGTGGGATGTTACGGGCCTCGAAAAAATTCTGCTGAAAGATTTTGGGGTAGATCTGCCGATTGCCGCGTGGCTTGCCGATGAGGATGATCTTCATGAGGAAAACCTGGCGAAGCGAATTCTGGCATCTGTGGATGAAGCCTGGCAGCACAAAATTGGCGGATTGCAGCCGGAGGTTATTCGTCCCTTCGAAAAAGCCATCATGCTGCAGACAATTGACATGCTCTGGCGGGAGCATCTGGCGGCGATGGATTATTTGCGTCAGGGGATAGGGCTGCGGGGTTATGCGCAAAAAAATCCCAAACAGGAATACAAGCGGGAATCGTTTAGCCTGTTTGTGGATCTTTTGGCGCGGATCAATTATCAGAATGTGTCTACGCTCATGCGTTTTCAGATGCAGACGGAAGCAACAGAAAAAGCGCCTCCGCCACCTCCGCCCCCTGTGTTTAAAATGAAGTTTCAGCATCAGGCGGCAGAAAACCCGGTTGCGGGAACAGGTGGAAAAGCTGAAGAAGGTGAGGGGGAACAGGCTTTTTCTGCAAAGCCCATGCTTCGGGATACGCGCAAAGTGGGACGCAATGAATCATGCCCCTGTGGTTCCGGCAAAAAATTCAAATATTGTCATGGTGTGCTGAGCTGATGGATTTCATGCAGGTAGCGGTGGGAATGATTCCCAATCGCGAAGGTGAGATTCTGATTGCAAGGCGCACCAGTGCGCAATACAAAAGCGGCTTGTGGGAATTTCCAGGCGGAAAAGTGGAACAGGGTGAAAATGTTTTTCAGGCCCTGCTGCGCGAGCTGCGCGAAGAAATTGGCATTCGGGTGATTTCAGCTGAGCACTGGTGCCGTCTGGGCCATGATTATGGCGACAGGGTTGTGCTGCTGGATGCCTGGGTGGTCATGCAATATGAGGGAGAACCCCATGGTGCTGAAAACCAGCCGGTGAAATGGGTTTTACCTGAAATGCTTTCTGAACATGTTTTTCCGGAAGGCAACCGCAGACTGCTTGCACGCTGGCAGGCAGAAGCGCATCTTTTCGTACCAGCCTGACCCATGGATGCGGGGCAGAGCGGCAGATCCTGACAGGGTGTGTCAGGATCTTGCCCGATGGATTATCAATACTCCCGGTTAATCACCAGAAACACGGCGCTGTTGCCACGAAGGACATGAACCAGCAGGTTATCCTTGACGCCCGCCGCTGCTTTTTGGATGTCTTCCGCTGAACTCACAGGCTTTTGTCTAACCAAGGTAATGACATCTCCTGGACGCAGGTCTGAATGCCAAGCATTGGTATCTTCCTCTACAGAGACTACAAGAACGCCATCGATATTGCCATGAATGGGACTGGTGAGGGTAAAGTGTTTGAGTGACACCCCATGAAAGAAAGGATCTGCCTTCTGCTCATCCATGTCGCGTTTTTTGGGGTCATTCAGGGTCGCCTTCAAGACCATCTTTTTGCCATTGCGCAAAACGGACACACTTGCGTGCGAATCCACCCTGAGAAAAGCCACGGCGTTGACAACATCATTGGCAGAGTCCACAGAAGTATCATTGATGGCAGTAATAATATCACCCACCTGCAGGCCAGCAGATGCTGCAGGTGAATCGGGAATGACGAGAGTCACCACAGCACCTTTGGAAGGAGAAGAGGGCAGGCTGAAAGCAGACACAAGGTCAGGTGTCAGATCCTGGGCACCAATGCCCAGCATGCCGCGCTTGAAGTTCCCGTATTCAATCAGCTGGCGCATGACGCTTACGGCAAGATTGGAAGGAATGGCGAAACCAATGCCAATGCTACCGCGGTCCGGTGCCAGAATGGCAGTATTAATACCCACAAGACTGCCTGTGGAATCGACCAGCGCTCCTCCGGAATTTCCCGGATTGATGGAGGCATCAATCTGGATAAAATTTTCGAAACCCTCAATGCCAAGACTATTGCGCCCGAGGGCACTGACAATACCGGAGGTGACGCTCTGGTTTAACCCAAAAGGGTTGCCAATGGCCGCAACAGGATCGCCCACTTGCAGGCTGTTGGAGTTGCCAATATGAATGGCGGAAAGATTTTTGGCATGCACCTGTATCAGGGCGATGTCTGATGGACGGTCCATGCCAATGATTTTGGCAGTGTAGTGATGGCCATCGCCGAGCGTCACCATCACGGTTTCAGCATTTTCGATGACGTGGGCGTTGGTCAGAATATATCCCTTGTTGGCATCGACAATCACGCCAGAGCCAACGGAAACCGCCTTGTCAGGCACCGGGCCATTGTTATTTTGGGCGCGCTGGCTTTTCTGGATGCGATCCAGCATGCCAAGATCTGTGATTTTAATCTGCGCGCGAATATTGACGATCGAGGGCAGGATTTTTTGCAGCATGGGGGCAAGCGATGGGGGCATCGGCCCTGTCGCCATGGCAGTATTGAATAACGTCAGAAGAAGACAACCAATAAAAACCCGAAAAAAAGCGATACGCCCAGACAGTTTGACTGCTTTGTGATACATCACAAGACTCCGGCTGACACCACCAAAAACGCTATCTTAAGTCATCCAGATGAGTGTTGCCATTCTTCCAGCGTTTTCTTTTTCACGCCGAAAGGAAAAAAACAGCTGGCTGTCCCGTATTGTGCAATATTCTCCCCCAGTGACTGCTGAAATGCCCGCATCCAGCAGCTGAAGACGGGCAAGTGCGTAAATATCTGCCAGCCATTTCGCGTTTTTTAAGGGTCTGAAATCAGCATGTGCATCTGGCCAGCGTTTCAGGAAGATTTCGCGGACTTCTTCCCCCACCTCAAAGTGGTCAGGACCAATGGCAGGCCCAAGCCAGGCAAGGGTCTGGCCGGGTTTAAAATCGGCGGCTTTGACCGTAGCCTGAATAATGCTTGCGGCCAGTCCCCGCCAGCCAGCGTGGATGGCGGCAATGCGTTTTTCATTTTGATCACACAGCAATACGGGCAGGCAATCTGCGGTGAGCACTGCACAGACTTCACCGGGTGTGACAGAAAAAGAGGCATCAGCGTGAGTGTCCGGCTGAATCAGGTCAGCACGCAGAACCCCTGTGCCGTGAGTCTGTTTGAGCCAAAGGGGTTCTCGCGGCAGTTCTGGCAAAAGCGGGCACAGCAGAGGTCGGGGAGAGCGGGAAAGATCAATACTCCGCAGGGTTGTGCAGGCGTGTATCCAGCCAGGTGCGGGCCATTCCGGTATCAGGACAGGATTATTTTGCTTCTTTTGTTTCTTTTGTATCATTGCGAAGCCCCTGAATGAGCGTCTGCAAATCTTCCGGCAGGGGTGCCTCAAACTCAAGTGATTTTCCGGTGATGGGGTGAATCAGGCCCAGCTTTTTGGCGTGGAGTGCCTGACGGCGGAAACCGCGGAGCAGCAGGATGAGTTCGGGGCCTGCCTTTTTGGGGAGTTGCAGGCGTCCGCCATAGACAGGATCGCCAAACAGGGGAAACCCCACATGGGCCATGTGCACGCGGATCTGGTGGGTACGGCCTGTTTCGAGCTGTACGACAAGGCGGGTATGCTGCCGAAACCTTTCAGAGACGCGGTAGTGTGTGACGCTGGGCCGGCCTTCTTCTGTGACCGCCATGCGTTTTCGCTGGACAGGATGTCTGCCAATGGGCGCATCCACAGTCCCGCCACTGATCACGGTTCCACTGACCACAGCATCGTAAATCCGTTTGATGGTTCTTGCCCGCAGCTGTTTGGTCAGCGAATGGAGTGCTGGCTGTGTTTTTGCTATGACCAGAAGACCGGAGGTTTCGCGATCTAGGCGGTGGACAATGCCCGCGCGCGGCAAATCAGCCAGGGCAGGTGCATGGTGCAAAAGGGCATTCAGGAGGGTTGAGCCGGGGTGTCCTGGGGCGGGATGGACCACAAGGCCTGCAGGTTTGTTGATAATGAGCAGAGTCTCATCTTCAAAGACGATGTCAAGGTTCATGTCTTCTGCTTCATAGGCAGGCTGGATCGCCTTTGGGGCGCAGATGATGACTTCTTCAAGGCCTTTGACTTTGTCACGGGGGGTCGTGGATTTCTGGCCATTGATGCTGACATGCTGTTCACGTATCCAGCGCTGAATGGTCATTCTCGAATGGTCTGGCAGCAGGGTGGCCAGTGCTAGGTCGAGTCTGGACCCCTTGAGTGTTTCAGGGAGGGTGAGTTTGAGCCGGATCAGGTCAGGTGATTTATACATTTCGTGAATGATGGTAAATAAGACAAAAATTGATTTACAATGCCCGCTTTCTGGAAACAGTATACTGATTTTTTTGGTGAAAGGGGTAAAATCTTCATGCAACTGCTGAAATGGCTGGGGGTGATGGGTGCAGTGTTGCTGATGGCGGGTTGTGCTTCTTCGACGGATCCTGCGGAAACCTATCGTGGCGAGTCTGCTGAACACATTTATACCCAGGGTGAAAAAGCGCTGAAGAACCATCATTACGAGGAAGCCATCCGGCGATTTGATGCACTGGATGTGCAGTATCCCTATTCGCCGCATTCCAGACAGGCCCAGCTGCATGTGATCTATGCCCACTTCATGCATGAGGATTATCCTTCCACCCAGTCGGCTGCCGAGCGCTATATTCATGCCTGGCCTGCAAATCCTGATGTGGCTTATGCGTACTATATGCGCGCGCTTGCCTACTATCGTCAAAATATTGGCATCTTTGAGCGCATTTTCCCGGTGGAGCTCTCAAGGCGGGATCTCACCCCCATCAAACAGGCCTTTCAGGATTTTGCCGTGGTGGCAAAGCAGTTTCCAAAGAGTCCTTATGCCCCTGCGGCTGCCCGCTACATGATTCACCTGCGAAACATGATTGCCCAGCATGAATTGCAGGTGGGAGAATATTATTACAAACGCGGGGCGTATGTGGCTGCTGCCAATCGTGCGACAGAGGTGATTCGTCACTATCAGGGCGCGCCAGCTGTCAGGCCTGCGCTTTACTTATTGGCCAATTCATATCATCAGCTGCACTCTTCGGGAAGCGAGAGGGAAGTGAGGGAGATCATCCGGTATAATCATTTGTGATGTTTTTTCCATCCATCTCTATGAATATATGATTAAAATATACACAAATCCTCACTTGATTTGTAGTCACAAATGCACTACAATTATAGTGATTGATATTGAGGATGATTCTGATGCGTACAGCTGATACTTATGTTCGTGCCCGCATTGATAATGCAACAAAGGCACGCGCGGCGGATGCCCTGCAGGCTATGGGTCTGTCAGTTTCAGATGCTATTCGTTTGCTCATGTTTCGCGTTGCCCATGAGCGCCGTCTGCCTTTTGAAATAAAAGCCCCCAACCTGCGCACCAGAAAAGCCATTGATGAGCTTGAGAGTGGAAAGGGCAAAAAATTTGGCAGCATTGCTGCATTGATGGAAGATCTGGATGAGGAAGATTGAGCGTTCAACCGCATTCAAACGGGATTACGTGCGCTCTGAATATCTTTTTTTATTTTTTCCATCCTGATGTCAGCGGATAGCGCCGGTCGCGGCCAAAGGCTTTCTGGTCGATGCGAACCCCTGGAGGCGCTTGGCGCCTTTTGTATTCACTCTGGCGAATTTTGGCGACCACTTTTTCCACTGTTTCACGATCGAACCCTGCAGCAATAATATTTTCAATGCTTTCTTCCTGGTTCAAATAGCGCTCCAGAATGGGATCAAGAATATCATAGGGAGGGAGGGCATCGGCATCGCGCTGGTTGGGTGCCAGTTCTGCCGTGGGTTCACGCGTCAGTGTGCGTTCGGGAATAACAGCTGAAAGTGAATTCCGGTAGCGCGCCAGTTCCCACACGAGTGTTTTGGGAATATCTTTCAGCACCGAATAACCGCCAGCCATGTCACCGTAAAGTGTCGCATAGCCCATGGCCAGTTCGCTGCGATTGCCAGTGGTCAGGACAATTTTGCCGGTCTGGTTGGAGAGCGCCATGAGCAGCGTGCCGCGACAGCGTGCCTGAAGATTTTGCGCAGTAATACCGGCTTCATCACTGGAAATGCCCGGTGTTTCAAGAAAAGACTGAAACACGGGTTCAATTGAAATGGTTTCATGGCTGATGCCCAGATTTGTGATGAGCGCTTCTGCTTCTTCCATGCTGAGTGTTGAAGTATGTCTCGATGGCATCATGACAGCATGGACCCGGCTTGCACCCAGGGCATCGCAGGCAATGGCCAGTGTCAGTGCCGAGTCAATGCCACCGGATGCACCGACAAGGACGCCAGGCAGGTCATTTTTGACAATGTAATCGCGGGTGCCTGTGACAAGGGCAGTATAAATGCGTTCAAGCCTGTCTGGCACCGCGAAGTCTTTCTGGATGATTTTAATGCTGTCTTTTGTAATTTCAAGGTCGACGGGCAAAAGGTTTTCGCGAAAAAACCCTGCACACTGACAGACTGTGCCACTGCTATCCACGGCCATGGAGCCACCGTCGAAGACGCACTCATCCTGACCACCTGAAAAATTGGTATAAAAAATGGGAATATTGCTGACCCGCGCCCGTGCGGACAAAATGGACTGGCGCAGTTCATATTTGTCGATTTCAAAGGGTGAGGCATTGGGGGAAAGAATGAGCCGGGCGCCTGCGCTTGCTGCTTCTTCGACGGGTCCTGGATGCCAAAGATCTTCACAAATCACAAGTCCTGTGGGAATTCCCCTGATGGGGAGCACACAAATATTTTTTCCAGGCGCAAAATAACGGCGCTCATCAAATACACCCTGATTGGGCAGACAATGTTTGGCATAGACGGCAAGTGTTTTGCCATTCAAAAACACGGAACAGGCATTGTGCAGCTGACTATTTTCGACGGGTTGCGGATGACCCACAACACAATAGATATCCCGCACGCGCGAGCGCAGGGTATCGAGAGCATTCATTGTGGCGCGAATAAAATCCTTTCGATACAAAAGATCTTCGGGAGGATAGCCGGTCAGACTGAGTTCCGGAAAGACAATGACATCGGCCTGATATTTTTCAAGGGCTTCTTTTGCAAGCTGCACATGTTTTTGCATGTTGCCTTCAATGTCTCCCACAAGGAGATTGCACTGGGCAAGAACAATGCGTAATTTTTCTGTCATGGGATGCTCCCAGGAGCATAATGTTTCAAAGGCAGGGTACAGTCCCCGTCCAGATAAATCGTGTCCCCGCAATCGATGGGCGCTGTGATCAGCATTTCATGGTAACCTGGTGCAGGTGAAACATGGTCGATGATTTTTCCACAGGGTTTGTGACCTGAACGAAAGATGTCATCAGCCCGATGGGGAGATCTGTCAGACTGAAGCACGGCATGCAAAAGGCCAGCTTTGGATTTTCCGCGATAATGCATGCGCGCAATAATTTCTTGGCCTGTATAACAGCCCTTGTCAAAACTGATGGCACCGAGTGCTGTGAGATTCAGTTCATGACAAAAAAACAGGCCACTGGTTTCCGGATAAATTGCAGGGAAGAGTGCCCTGATTTCTGCAAGTCGGTCAATGGCCTGCAGTGTGATGTCTTCTGCCGCATCAATGCGCAGCTGTTTGTAAAAGACAGCATATTTTTGCAAAGCGGCAAGGGTCAGAGGGATCATTTCAGGCACCATGTCGAGATGCCATGTCTCACCTTCTTTCGAAACCTGAAACAGGCTGATGATTTTCCCGGAGGCGTTGCAATGGGCGGCGAGGGAGGATGTGCCTTCCGCAATGCTGTTCAGGTCGCAGGTCAGCTGGCCCTGCAGCAGGGTTTTGGCATCAGAGCCTGTAACCCTCAGGCGGGCACGGGGTTGCAGGCAGGCAGCCGGATTTTGTATAACGTGCACAGAAATTCGTCCAGTGACCGAATGCGCCTATCATAACATTTCTCCGGGGGTTTTTTTACATGCATAATCGGCAGACATCTGCGCTGTTACTTGTTGATTTACAGAATGATTTTTTCAACGGTGGGGTTCTTGCCGTGCCTTTTGGCGAGGAGGTGATTCCCCTTGCCAACCGTTTGCAGGGGGAGTTTGCATGGGTGGTCGCCACACAGGACTGGCATCCGGCCGGGCACGAGAGCTTTGCCTCAGCCCACAGAGGCAAAAAACCAGGCGATGTGATTGATCTTCATGGGGTGAGACAGGTTCTCTGGCCGGATCACTGTATTCAGGGCACGAGGGGGGCTGGGTTTCATCCGGATTTCCAGACATCAGGGGTGAGTCATGTGGTTTTCAAGGGGACAGATTCCGAAGTGGACAGTTACAGCGCTTTTTTTGATAACGCGAGGCGGCATGATACGGGTCTTGCCGACTGGCTGCAGGCGAGGGGAATTACTGATATCCATGTCATGGGGCTTGCGACTGATTATTGTGTCAAATTTACCTGTCTGGATGGCCTCAGGCTGGGATTTCAGGTTTACCTGATCCAGGAAGGCTGCCGTGGCGTTGATTTGAATCCAGGGGATTCAGATGCTGCCATCCATGAAATGCAGGCAAGGGGTGTCAATATTTGTACAGACCACGGGTAATCCCCAATCCTCATTCTGATCATGATGGTCTAAAATAGTATAAACACGGAATCCCCTGTTTCTGGAGGAAACATCATGAAAAAGATGATTGCAACTGTGACAGTGACGGCGTTTGTTGCCAGTCTGTCGGGCTGTTCGACCAATACCCAGGATCAAAATACTGCAGTTGGCGCAGGAACTGGCGCAGTTGCAGGCGGTCTTTTGGGAACCATTGCCAAGGGTGCTGGCAGGGGATGGGTGATTGCTGGAGCTGCCGTTGTTGGTGCGCTGATCGGCGGGATGATTGGCCATGATATGGATACCTCAGATCATTCCAACATGAACACGGCGATGGATAACAACTCCGTCAACAAATCGTCCAGCTGGAAGAACACCAACAGTGGTAACACTTATAACGTGACCCCAACCAGTGGTTTCTTCAGCTATAAAGGCTACACAAACTGCCGTCGTTATGTGGCTTATGGCATGAACGGCGAAGGTCAAAATGTCAAAACCCATGGTATCGCATGCCGCATGGATGATGGCATGTGGCATCAGGTGAAATAGTTTTTTAATCATCTGACGATTATGGAAAACAGCGTGAAGACTTGATCTTCACGCTGTTTTTTATTGCGGGGTATGGCAGAATGGCTTCCGGTTCAGGGAGGCTTTTATCATGCCAGAAACGCTTTTTTTTGAAATCAAAGACCAGATTGCGACCATTGCCTTTAATCGTCCAGAGATGATGAACTGTTTTGACAGCCAGATGGCGGATGAGCTGGAGGATTTGACTGAACAGGTAGCGCGGGATGGGAATATCCGTGCAGTGATTCTCACAGGCAGGGGTCCGCTTTTTATGGCGGGCGGAGATATCCGGTTTTTTTATGAGTCACTGGATGTCATGCCATCGGGTGTGATGAAAATTGTGCGTCGGCTGAATGCATCCATTATCAACCTGATGCAAATGCCCAAACCGGTGCTGGCCAGTGTGCATGGATCGGTTGCTGGGGTGGGCATGAGTTTTATGATGGCCTGTGATCTGGTGATTGCTGCAGAGCACACAAAATTTACCATGGCTTATAGTGGCATTGGCATCAGTCCGGATGGTGGGGCGTCGTTCAATTTGCCGCGACTGGTGGGTCCAAAAAAAGCCATGGAATGGCTGCTATTGCCGGATGTGTTTGATACAGCGACTGCAATGAAAGAAGGGCTTGTTAATTGGGTTGTGTCTGCTGACAAACTGGCACATGAAACCTTGCGGATCGCCAAAAGACTTGCCGCAGGTCCTACATGTTCTTATGCGCATACAAAACGTCTGGTCAATCAAACTTGGCAAAATACTCTCGAAACCCAACTTGAAAAAGAAGGCAGGGCATTTGAAACCTGCAGTGCGACAGAAGACTTCAAAAAGGGCGTGAAGGGGTTTTTGAAAAAAAACCAGCCTGAATTTGTTGGGCGATAAAGCCAGGGCACGGCACGCCGTGCCCCTACCCCTACGATATCTGTCCGCCGGAATTAGCGGTAGCCTCTCCAGCAATTTTTATGGGCTGGAATCCAGCGACCCCAGGCATCATGATGCCCTGGTACGAATCGACAATGATAATAGTGTCTATGGTAATTATTCTGCCACCACGCGTATCCGGGTGATGATATGCCAATCAGACCGATTGTGCAGATCAGGGCGGACATGTATTTCAGAAATTTGTTTTTCACGACAATTCTCCTTTTGTCTTTGTCCCTACCATTTTAGCTCTTTGGAAGAAAAGTCAGGATCATTTTGGAATTTATATTTTTCCCATATAATGATGATGTTACGGTTTATTGCACGTAACCTCGTTGAATAAATGGGGTTTTTATAATACGAGTAGAATCAGAATGGATAGGGGTCGGGGAGGTCAAGGGACCTTCCCGACCCCTATCTTTGGTTTTCCAAACCAATACAGCAAAATTGCGCCAGTGAGCCCTGAAAGCAGTGATCCCAAAAGCACGCCCAGTCTGACGTTTTCGGCGTAGATGAATGATTGTCCCTCAAAGGCCAGCATGCCAATAAAAAGACTCATGGTAAAACCAATACCACACAAAAATCCGGTGCCAATAAAGAGTGGCCAGTTTGTACCATGCGGCAGGCGGATCAGTTTCAGGCGCTTCAGAACAAAGGCAATTCCTGCAATGCCCAGCGGTTTGCCAACAAAAAGTCCCAAAATAATCGCCGGAATGATGAAAAAGGCAGGACCTGATTCTGGCAGTTTGCCAAAAGAAACACCCGCATTAAAAAACGCAAAAACCGGCATCACTCCAAGCGCGACCAGAGAATGCAGCTTCTTTTCAAGTATGGCCACAGGGCTTTCTGGTCCTCTCGCCGGCATCACAGCAGCAAGCAAAACCCCTGAAAGCACCGGATGGATCCCGGCAAGCCAAAGGCCAATCCACAGCAGGATGCCTGCGAAACACCAGGGCAAAAGCGCATGCGTTTTCCAGCGGGAGATCCAGAAGAGTATCAATACAATGCCAATAGCATAATAAAGGGTCGCGACAGTAAAATGC
>Ga0206878_10125_pt1 | contig 33637 bp, 32 predicted proteins | sample Alteio_BWOrgCont_8_FD_152621 | JGI IMG/M metagenome (GOLD analysis project Ga0206878, IMG submission 152621) | Enriched cells from forest soil in Barre Woods Harvard Forest LTER site, Petersham, Massachusetts, United States -... | ecosystem: Environmental > Terrestrial > Soil > Temperate forest >... | reverse complement strand
GTGGCGTTCGGGGAGGGAATATGTGGGAACGCTGCATGTAGTTTACGTATTATTTACCATTCGTCAATTAGAATAATGCTTCATACGTAGGGAGAGGCGCTATGAACCGTAGGGAAAAGCCAGGTTTCTGGAGCAAAGACAGATTTGTTCTGCCCCTGATGGATCGCGTGGATTTAGACGCAAAGAAGAAAGCGTCGCCTTTTGCGCTTGTGATCACTCGCGATGGCGATGATTTCGTATTTCACCTGCACACCAGTGACGCGGCAATGAAGACAAAGCTTGGGCATGCCTATGCGCTTTCGGGACATGCGCCCGGAGCCCTGTTTGACTCGGTGTGGAGCGACGCTAACGGGCTGCCCTATAAAAAAATCTCCCGGCATCTTCTGCGCGAATCAACGCCACAGACGATAGAAGGAATGCTTACGCCTGATAAGGAAATTTCCAATGTCGCGTTCCCGTTGAAGCGTATTACCTCGAAAAATTGCGAGGATATTGTCGCGTTTTGCGGCGGCAAAGCAGGCGCGGATCAGGCCCCGACAGGAATAAGACGAATTTTTTCCCCGCGCACGTGGCTCACGGGCAGATGATGTGAGCTGTCGCAGACCCTAAAACGGCTTTATTATTGCCAGCAGCACAATCAAAATCACCAGCACCGCCGGCACTTCGTTGATCAAACGATAGAACTTCGCCGAATGTATATTGCGATCATTTTCAAAGTCTCGCCGCCAGCGCGCAAGACAGGCGTGAATGATCTGCATTACCACCAGCAACATGAGTTTGGTGTGAAACCATCCGGCCGTTTTGAGCTCGTTGCCAACGATATAGACAAGCCACAGCCCAAAGATCCAGCTTGCGATCATGGCCGGGTTGACGATCCGGCGCAGCAGGCGGCGCTCCATCACCTTAAACCGTTCTGATGCCTCGCTGCCGGGCGCGCACTCCGTGTGATACACATACAGTCTGGGCAGATACAGCATGCCTGCCATCCAGAATATGACGGAAATAATATGCAGCGCTTTAACGTAAAGATACAGGCTCGTCATTTATCCTCCCCATTCCTTGTAGCCGCATTGCTTGAATTCCTTGGGACATATGCGCCCTAGCGCATTGGTGCAGTTAGGATAAAGCCGCGTGCCCTCGCAAAGCCAAGCGAGCGTTTCGATGAAATCATCCGTCACCGAGAGCGTCGGCACTCGTTCGTAATGCGGCACACCGCTTCTTCGTGCCAGCGCCTTATATTCAATGTCCTGCTCGGCGAGCGTCTCGACATGCTCGGAAACAAACGATACCGGCACCAGCACAACGGGCACTTCGTCTTTGCCTGCACGCTCGATCTCCTCTTGCGTGGAAGGCGCAATCCATTCCAGCGAGCCGACGCGACTTTGATAACAGGTAACGCTGTCGACTGTTCCCAGTTTACGCAAAATCGCCGAGACGGTGCGCTCCACCTGCCACTGGTAGGGGTCGCCTTTCGCGATAATTTTTTTAGGCAGGCCGTGGGCAGAAAATAATATGCGCGGCTTGCCGCGCTTGCCGGCGTCGCTCAAAAGCGGCTGGATGCGCTGCACATGCGCATCGATGAAGTGATTGTCAAAGGGATAACAGCATACCGGGTGATGCGGCATGGTAAGCGCCTGTTTGCCCGCCTCCTTGTACCATGCATCAAATGCCGACCGTGTCGTGGTCGTGGAATATTGCGGATAAAGCGGCAGCAATATCACCCTGCTGGGGCTGTAGTCTTTTACTTCTGAAACCGTCGCGGAAGTAAAGGGCTTCCAATGGCGCATAGAGACAAATACTTTATATTCGCCGCGTGTGGCCAATTTTTCTTCAAGCGCTTCTGCTTGCGCTTGCGTGTTCTCAAGCAAAGGAGATGCGCCGCCGATACTGTCGTATATTTCTTTTGCTTTGGGCGTTCGCTTGCGTGCGATGAACGACGCCAGCATATAGCGAATCGGCTGGGGCAACGCGATAATGGCTTTATCGTTGAATAAATTGAACAAAAACGGCTTTACCGCTTTGAGTGAGTCTGGCCCGCCCAGATTGAATAATACGACAGCGGTTTTCATGCGGCGTACTTGCGGATCGTGTCACAGACTGCCTGCACGTTTTCTATCGGTGTGGTCTGCAGGATGCCGTGGCCCAGATTAAAAATAAATGCGCGATCTTTCCACACCTCAAGAATCTCTTTCGTTTGCGCTATTGCCGCATTTTTATCATCGGCAAGCAGCTGTGGATCGAGATTGCCCTGCAACGGCTTTTGAATATGCTTCTTGGCCCATGCTGGCTTGGTCATGGTATCAATGCTTACGCCATCCACTCCGGTTTGTGCGGCATAATTTTCGGTCATTTCGCCTGAACCGCGAGGAAATCCAATAATGGGGATTTCGGGATGACTTGACTTGATCGCCGCCACCAGTTTTTTCGTAGGCTCTATCACCCATGTATCATAGGCTTGCTTGTCATCGCTGAGCAGCCCTGCCCAGGAATCAAAAATCTGCACTATGTCAGCGCCTGCTTTAATCTGCATGCGGAGATACTCGATGGAAGACTCGGTTATTTTAGCCATCAGAAGCGAAAAAACTTCGCGGTCATCTTGTGCCATTTTTTTTGCTTTGGCAAAATCTGGGCTGCTTTTGCCTTCCACCATGTAGCAGGCCACCGTCCAGGGAGCGCCGCAAAACCCGATAAGCGCTTTTTCTGGTGCCAGCTGACTGCGCACTGCCTTCAGATTCTTTGCCACCGGAGAAAGCATGTCTGTTACATCCGTGGTAAGCTGCTCAATCTCTTTGCGGGTCGTCAGTGGAACCAATCGCGGTCCCTCCCCTGCCTCGAAACGTACTTTTCTTCCCATAGCGTCCGGAATAACCAATATATCGGAAAAAATAATCGCTGCATCCATATCGAAGCGTCGTATGGGCTGTAGCGTGATCTCGCTTGCAAGCTCCGGCGTATAGCAAAGCGAAAGAAAGTCTTTGGTTTTTTCACGTATGGCCCGGTATTCGGGAAGATACCTGCCCGCCTGGCGCATAAACCAGAACGGACGGCGCTTGACCGTCTTTCCACGTAACGTCTGGTGCAGGAGAGATCCGCTCATAATCTATAAAGAATTCTTACTTAAGTAGTGGTAGATAGCTTATCTATAGGAGGAGCGAGGATTATTTTCTATCCCTTAATTTTTCCCGAACGAATCACATAGATAGAAATCAGAAATAAAGGAAGGAAAAATCAGCCACGCATACAAGGAAGCCTATGATGTATTATTGTTTTTATAAGAAGTGAAAATCGTGTATAACATGCCAGATAAATATACATCCCCTTTTACTCAGGTGACGGGGAAATCTTTTCCACGGGTGCATAAGTAGCAATGACGGGAATGAATCACAGGGATAGAAAAATCGACAAAATGAAAACGCCTCACTTATCCCCACAAAAAATATTTTATACACAGCGCAGTGAATGAAAGAATTTCACTTACATCTGGTCTCAGACTCTACCGGTGAAACGGTCAGCAGCGTTGCACGCGCCACCATTGCTCAGTTTGATGATGTTGAGCCGTCAGAACATATCTGGCCTCTCATCCGCACCAAGGGCCAGCTTGAGAAGGTATTGGCAGGGATTGATTCACATCCGGGCGTGGTGATGTATACGCTGGTGGATAAAAACCTGCGCGATGTACTCAAGGCCGAATGCTTAAAAAAGTCCTTGCCCTGCATTCCGGTGCTGGCACCGATTATTGCCGAGCTTACAACCTATCTGGGCATTGAAAGCTCTACTCTGCCCGGTCGTCAGCATGAACTCGACGAAAAATATTTTTCGCGCGTTGAAGCGGTTAATTTTACCCTTGCGCATGATGATGGCCAGGCGACCTGGGATCTCACAGGTGCGGACATTATTCTTGTAGGCGTATCGCGCACATCCAAATCACCGACCTGCGTCTATCTGGCGCATCGCGGATTTAAGGCAGCGAATATTCCCTATGTCAGCAATTGCCCCCTGCCGCCGGATTTAGAGGAACTCACCAAGCCGCTGATTGTCGGGCTCACTATTGGCGCCGATCGTCTCATACAAATACGGAAAACACGCCTGCAATCGCTCAAACAGGAGGAAGACACCAATTACGTTGATATTGAAAAGGTTGAGCAGGAGATTCTTGAATCAAAGAGGCTATTTCAGAAAAACAAATGGCCGGTTATTGACGTTACTCGCCGCTCGGTCGAAGAAACCGCGGCGACCATCATCCAGTATTTTCATGAGCGCATGGAAAAACAACTCAGCAGTCGGACATAATCAGATATGAAGCGCGCCGCTGTCATAGGCTGGCCGGTGAGTCACAGCCTGTCGCCGCGTCTGCATCATTACTGGCTTAAGCAGTATGGGATAGATGGCCACTATCAAGCAATTGCCGTAGAACCCGCGAAGCTTGCGGAATTTCTAAAAACGCTTCCTGCCTCCGGCCTCGTGGGCGTAAATCTTACCATTCCTCATAAAGAACAGGCACTTGACCTGGTTGATGAAATTGACGACACGGCCAGGCACATAGGCGCGGTGAATACCATTCTGATGCGCGATGGAAAGCTCTTCGGCACGAATACTGATGCTTACGGCTTCATACATAATCTTCGATCGGCAGCAGTTACTAAAAAGAAAGCCTTGGTGATTGGTGCTGGTGGAGCATCAAGGGCGGTGTGCGCAGGGCTGCTTAAAGAGGGATATGCTATTGCGCTGATCAACCGCACACGCGAGAAAGCCGATCATATTGCGGCAGTGCTTGGCGGAAAAATAAGCGTGATGCCATGGGAGCGTTACGGCGAGGCAATGAAGGATATCGGTCTTCTCGTCAACACGACATCGCTGGGCATGAAAGGCCAGGCGCCACTTACCTTGTCGCTTGATACATTGCCAACCGCCGCAGTGGTGACAGATATTGTCTATACGCCACTTAACACAGCGCTGCTCGCTGCGGCAGAGACGCGCGGCAACCCGGTTCTGGACGGGCTCGGCATGTTACTTTATCAGGCCCAGCCAGCATTTGAGGCATTTTTCGGATTTAAGCCCGAAGTCACCGGCGCACTTAAAGCCCATATGGTGGAGGCGCTAAAGTGATTGTCATCGGGCTCACCGGTTCCATCGGTATGGGAAAAAGCACGCTTGCCAAGCAATTCGGCAACTATCACGAAGTAGCGGTCTGTGATTCGGATGCGATTGTACACCGCCTGTTGAGTAAGGGAGGTAAGGCAGTGGCACCGGTAGCCAAACTGTTCCCTGCGGTATTTAGCGATGGCGCGATTGACCGAGACGCGCTCGGCCGTGAAGTTTTTGGCCATAAAGCGAAACTGCGCAAACTTGAAGGGATAGTGCATCCGCTGGTGCGCGAGGCGCAGGATCAGTTTATTGCCCGGGCACAGAAGAATAAGAAACAAGTCACCGTGCTCGACATTCCGCTATTGTTTGAAACGGGCGGCGAGAAGCGATGTGATTATACGGTGGTAGCCACAGCGTCGCTTGCGGTGCAGCGCGACCGCGTCTTTGCACGCCCGAACATGACAGAAGAGAAGTTTAAGCGCATTCTTGCGCTGCAGATGCCCGACAAAGAAAAGCGCGCGCGCGCCGACTTCGTTGTCAATACCGGTCGGGGTATGGAGGCGAGCGCCCGAGAAGTGAAAGATATTCTCTACCGTTTGCTGAAGAAGGCTGCTAGAAAATCAAGATGAGAGAAATCGTACTCGACACTGAAACAACGGGCCTGGATCCGGCCACGGGCCATCGCATCGTTGAAATCGGCTGCGTCGAAATGTTAGGGCGTGTGCGCACCGGCAAGACTTTTCAGGCCTATCTCAACCCGGAGCGCGACATGCCGGAAGAAGCCTATAAAGTGCATGGGCTTTCCAATGCGTTTCTGGCGGACAAACCGCGCTTTGCAGAGATTGTTGAGGCGATGCTTGTTTTCATAGCGGACGATCCGCTGGTCATCCACAACGCCCAGTTCGATCTGAAATTTCTCAATGCCGAACTTGCCAAGACCGGGCATAACGCCATTTCCTTTGCGCGTGCGATAGATACGGTAACAATTGCACGCTCCAAATTTCCGGGCGCGCCCGCCAATCTTGATGCGCTATGCCGCAGGTTTAACATCGATCTCTCTGGGCGCACCCAGCACGGCGCGCTGCTCGATGCCGAACTGCTTGCCGATGTCTATCTCGAGCTGATGGGCGGCAGGCAAGCCAGAATGGCGCTTGAAACCCAGACGGAAGCGGCTACAAAGGAAATTACGGCAGACGCTGCTGTTGCGATTGTCCATCGCGTTTTCCCGCCGACAGTAGAAGAGAGTGCGGCGCATGAAGCCTTCCTTATGCTTATCAAAAAACCCTTGTGGAATGACAAGAAAGCGGCCTCTTAGCCGCGGCGATATTCGCCTTTGTTAAGCCAGGAGCGATAATTCTCCGGCTTGCCGAAATAATAGCCCTGCATATAGCCTACGCCCAGCTCCATGAGCAGCTTGGCGGTTTCGCCTTTTTCAACATATTCGGCAACGGCAGCCAGGCCAAAGCCACGAGTGAAATCAAGCAGGGTTTTAACGAAAAAGCGATTGTCGGCGTTGTCCACCACATCCTTGACGAAGGCGCCGTCGATTTTGACCATATCGACAGAGAGCGCTTTAAGCTGGCGGAATGAGGTGTAGCCTGAGCCGAAATCGTCGAGCGCCACCTGGCAGCCCTGAGCCTGCAGGGAGGCCACAAAATAAGCGGTGCGGCGAAGATCGCGCTGTGCGGCAGTCTCAGTGATTTCCACAATCAGGCGCTTGGCAACGCTGGGATGTTTTTTGAGTGTATTTACGGCATGCTCAAGCCAGTGCGGATTGTCGGTGGTGATGTTGGAAACGTTGAAAGCGAGCGTTACGCCCGGGGATGCCATCAGCTCCTTGACCACCATGTCAAATACGATGTGGTCGATCATGTCGATGAGGCCCATGCGTTCGGCGACCGGTATGAGTGCGCCAGCAGAGCTTATTTTTCCATCTTCGCCGATGATGCGCAGCAACGCCTCATAATGGGCGATGCGGCCATCCGCAGCTTCCACGACCGGCTGATAAGCAAGACGCAGGCGATTTTCCTGAATGGCGCGGCGCAGGTAATTGGCCAGGCCCATCTGCTGACGGCAGAGCACGCTTTCGTCGCGCGTTTCTTCGTAGCTGCGGTATGAAATGCCATAAGTGCTGTTGAGCGCGATATAGGCTTTGTCGATGACGTCTGTGGCATCGCCGGCAGAGAGCGGGAAGTCGACGCTGCCGATCGAGCAGGTCACATGCAGGGCGCCTACCAATGAAGTGGTGCCGTAATCCTGAATCACGCGATGGAAGGTTTTGGCATACGCGCTCATGCCTTCCTTGTCGCAGGAATGGACAATCACGCCGATCTGTTCACGGCCAGTGCGCTCCACATGGTCGCCTTGCGGGATTTGCGTGCGCAGCACATCGCACAGCTGCATCATGACTTTTTCCGCGCCATCATGTCCATAGGCGTTCATGATCATCGCAAGGTTATTGATCGAGATGATGAACATGGCGCCCAGTGCGCCGTCTTCTTTCGCGCGGCCGATGATGCGGTTTAGACTCTGGACGAAATCGACGGGATAGCCATATTCGCTGCGCACAAGCATGGCCTCGCCTTGTTCAACGGTCTGCACCATGTCGCGCGGCGCGTCTGATTCTATGATTGCGGTTGACTGGGGATAGAGGGCGTCTCTGGGTGCGGGCTCTTTGGCCGGCGTAAACAAATGCCGGTGCGGCGCTTTCTCATCACTTCCGGCAATATGTGATTTCGAAAAAAACATGAAGCCTCAAGAGTCCTGTAAGATGTACAACATTTTTTTGAGCCTGCGCAGCCCTGTTCTTATTTTGTTAAGTATGCGCCCGAAAAGTAAATAATTATTAAAGAAACCCTGAAATTACCCTTAATCTAATCGAAATAATCCACCACATAAATTATTAAATATCAGACAGTTGGCTTGCATGCGTCTTTTCGGGCTTGTATTATTTCAGGGATAATTTCCTATAAAAGGGTCTTTAGTGGTTTTGCGGGCCTTGCCCCGATCTGTTGGATAATGAGGCTTGCGCATTTGCCGCCCAATTCGGCGCAACGTTTTAGATCCCAGCCTTGAGTGAATCCAAAAAGAAAACCGCTGGCATAGAGATCGCCTGCGCCCGTACTGTCGATGACGGTAAGATGGCCCTGCGGCGGAATGATAATGGTATTGTCCTTGGTGAGCACCACCGAACCTTTTTCGCTGCGGGTGATCGCAGCAATCGGACATTTCCCACGGATCTTTTCACAGGCCTCGTCAAAATTCTCTGTCTGCACCAGTGAAAATAATTCACGCTCATTGGCAAACAGAATGTCCAAATGTTTGCCAATAATCTCAAGAAACTCTTCGCGATGACGCTCAACACAGAACACATCTGAAAGGGAAAACGCAACGTCGCGCTCTTTGGCGTTGGCAATTGCAAGTGCTTTGAGAATGGCCTTCTTGGCGTTAGGCTGGTCCCAGAGATATCCCTCAACATAGGTTAGTTTCGAGCGGCCGATGAGTGCATCATTGATATCGGCTTCCGACACTTCGGCGCAGGCGCCGATATAGGTGTTCATTGTGCGCTGTGCATCCGGCGTGACGAAAATATAGCAGCGGGCCGTGGCCTTGCCCTTGATGGAAGGATTGGTATCAAAATGCACGCCGATACTATGCATGTCGTTGCGAAAAATTTCGCCCAGCACATCCTGGCGCACCTTGCCGATGAAAGCGGGCATGCCTCCCAGTGAGGCGATGCCGGCCATGGTGTTGGCTACGGAGCCGCCGCAGCATTCCGTGGCGTCGCCCATGAAAGTGTAGAGATATTCGGCGCGCTGCTCGTCGATAAGCATCATGCCGCCTTTCATCAGGCCCTGCTCGGTGATGAATTGATCGTTGGTGGCGGCGATAACATCGACAATGGCATTGCCGATGCCGCAGACGTCATAAATGGGGGCGGTCATATCTCTCTCACTGTAGCTGCAAATGCGGCTAGTGTGTAGCAGAGACCGGATAAATCACAAGTGAGAGATGGAAGCGCCGGATTATTTCGCCAACAACTTGCGTGCAAATTCCAGATGTTCAGGCGTGTCTACGCCCAGTGGCACGGCCTCAACGATAGCGGCGTCGACACGCATGCCATTATCGAGCGCACGCAGCTGTTCGAGTTTCTCAGCCAGTTCACGCGGACTGGGTGAGAGGCTTACAAAGCGTGCAAGCGCTGCTCTGCGGTAAGCATAAATGCCGATATGATGGTAAAGCGGATCGCTCGGCGCCGCTTTGGGCGCGCGTGTGAAGTCGGTAGCATGGGCACTGGTTTTGGAAATAAAGTGCAGCACAGGCTTGACCACCGACGTATCGCTACGTTCCTTGGGATTGTGAATCAGACAGGCAAGTGTGGCAATATCGACAGCCGGGTCGACAAGCGGGCCCAGCACGGCACGGATGGTTTGTGGCTCCACGGTGGGCACGTCGCCCTGGACATTGACCACCACGTCATATTGTCCCTTGGGATCTATCGCAAGCAAGGCCTCGTAGATGCGATCCGAACCCGAGGGGTGATCGGGACGTGTGCGCACCGCACGGCCGCCTGCCACACGCACGGCGTCTTCTATGCGCGCGTCGTCGCATGCTACATAGACCGGGCCGATGCCGCTTTGCTGCGCGCGCCTCATGACATGCACAATCATGGGCTCTCCCGCAATATCAGCAAGCGGCTTACCGGGTAGCCGGGAGGCGTTCATGCGCGCCGGTATAATGACAACGGGCTTCATACTCTTCTATTGAATAACGCACCTAAGACGATTATAGCTAGACGCAATTTATGGTTTAACTTCAAGGAAAAACAGTCTGGGATCAACATGTCTGGGATTGAACTGAATAAAATTGCGGCGGCCGTGCTTTTAGCAGGCGTCGTTGCCATGGTGGGAAGTGTGGCGACCGAAGGGCTGTATGAAGGCGGCAACGAAAACAAAGAAGCCAAGCGCGGCTATACGGTCGAAGGCGTTGTTACCGCGGACACTGCGGCGGCTGCACCTGCGGAAGAAAAACCGGTCGATATCAAGCCGTATCTTGCCAAGGCCGATCCCAAGCTGGGCGAACAATTGCTCGGCCGTTGCACCGTGTGCCATACTTTCCAGAAGGGCCAGCCCAATGGTGTGGGGCCCAATCAATACGGTCTGGTGGGGCGTAAAGTGGCAAGTGCGGCTGGCTACAGCTATTCCGATGCCATGCAGAAAAAAGGCGGCACATGGGGATTCCAGGAACTTTCTGATTTCCTGACCAATCCGCAAAAAACGGTGCCGGGAACTAAGATGGCGTTTGCCGGTCTGAAAAAGCCCGAAGAACGCGCAGCGCTCATTGCCTATATCAACAAGACATTCAGCGACAAGCCGCTGGCAGTGCCTGCAAAATAATACATCGCGTAAAGGGGGGGCTCATGAGTAGTTTTTTGCACGAACCCGCATATGTCTGGTTGTTTCTTGGCGCCGTGCTGGTGGTATTTGAGGCATGCACTGCACCGGGCCTTGGTCTTTTTCTGGGCGGTCTTGGAGCATTTTGCGCCGGGCTGCTGATTAAAGCCGGCGTTGTCGACAGCGCTGCCACGGGCGTTCAGTTTGCCTGTTTCTTCGGGTTCACCGCTCTTTGGGCGGCGGTATTATGGAAGCCGCTGCAAAAATTCCGCACCACCCGCCGCTCCGCTGCCGGATTCAGCGACATGGTTGGAGGCACCGCCACTGTCGGCCAGGGCGGACTTACACGCGGCCGTGTGGGACAAGCCAGCTGGTCAGGTACGCTGATGAATGCAGAACTCGATGCTTCCGCCACGACGGATTCTCTGCCGGCCGGCGCGCTTGTTGTCATTAAGGCGGTTTCGGGAACGACACTCAAGGTCGTGCCTAAATAAAAGGGACACCTGATTAAAAACTGGGGAGATGTTTATGACGTTTACTACTGCAGTGATTCTTTTAGGCACATTTCTTGCCGCGGTTACAGTCCTCAAAGGGATACGGGTCGTGCCACAGCAATCGGTCTGGATTGTTGAGAAATTCGGCAAGTTCGACCGCACGCTGGAATCCGGCCTTAATTTTCTTGTGCCGTATGTGGAGAGCGTTCCCTACAAACATTCACTCAAAGAATACGCCATGGATGTTCAGGAACAGACGGCGATTACACGTGACAACGTTACGCTGATTATCGACGGACTGATTTACCTTAAAATCGTCGATCCAGTGCATGCGTCCTACGGCGTGAGTAACCCGGTATTTGCCGTGACCCAGCTTGCCCAGACCACGATGCGTTCAGAAATCGGCAAGCTCACGATGGAATCGGCGTTTGAAGAGCGCGATAAGCTCAACACCAATATCGTGACCGCGATCAATGCCGCTGCCCAGACCTGGGGCATTCAGTGCATGCGCTATGAAATCCGCAACATCACCCCGCCGGCCAGTGTGCTCAAAGCCATGGAAATGCAGGTCTCGGCTGACAGGCAGAAGCGAGCGGTGATTCTGGAGTCCGAAGGCCGCCGCCAGTCGCAGATCAACGTGGCCGAAGCCAGCAAACAGGAATTGATCCTCAAGGCGGAAGGCAGCAAAGAACAGACTGTGCTCAATGCCGAAGCGCGCAAACAGGAAGTGGTATTGCAGTCGGAAGCGGCGCAGATTGATCAGATTAACCGCGCACGCGGTGAAGCCGAAGCTATTCTTATGGTGGCGGAAGCTACCGCAGGCAGCATTCAGAAAGTTGCCGCGGCGATTAATCTGCCCGGCGGCAAAGAGGCGATAGAACTTAAGGTGGCCGAGCAGTTTGTCGATGCCTTCAAGGGGCTGGCCCGCACCAGTACCACGGTGCTGCTGCCGATGAACGCCGGCGATCCGGGTTCGGTAGTGGCACAGGCGTTTACGGTGTTTGACACTATCCGCAAGAATCGCGAGACGTCAGGCGCCTGGTCTGCCGCTGCTTCTGACAGGAAATAACCAGTGATACGCATGAGCCGCGTCATGCGAAATCTGATATGCGCTGCGACATTCTTTCTGATGCAGAGCGCGGGGGCTGCCGAGCCCAGCGAGGTGCACGGTATCTCCTTCTGGGGGCCGCTTAAATATCCCGCAAATTTCACGCATTTTGATTATGTGAATGCCAATGCGCCCAAGGGCGGCGAAGTTCGGCTCGCTGAAATCGGCAGTTTTGACAGCCTCAATCCCTTCATCGTCAAAGGTAACAAGGCGCCGGGTAGTGGCGGGTTGTTTGAGAGTTTGATGGTAGGCGCATTAGACGAGCCGTATTCTATGTACGGGCTTATTGCCAAAAGCGCTGTCGTGGCACCCGATCGCAGCTATGTCGAATTCACCCTGCGTCCCGAAGCGCGTTTTCAGGACGGCTCGCCCATTACTGCAGAGGATGTTGTTTTTTCTTTCGATACGCTCAAGAAAGAAGCCGATCCGACCTACCGCATTTCCTATGCACAGATTTCCTCTGCGGCGGCGCTCTCCACATACCGCGTGCGCTTCACTTTCAGTGACAAGACCAAGCGCGAACTGCCATTGATCGCTGCCGGCATGCCGATTATTTCCAAGGCCTATTATACGACGCATGATTTTACCAAGACGACGCTTGAGCCGCCGCTGGGCAGCGGGCCGTATAAGATTGTTTCCGTCGATGCCGGGCGCAGTATTGTCTATGAACGCGTAAAAGATTATTGGGGCGCACATCTGCCGGTGCGGGTGGGCCAGAATAACTTCGATCGCATTCGCCATGACATGTATCGCGATGAATCGGTGGCGGTGGAAGCGCTCAAGGCGGGCAATTATGATTTGCGCGAAGAGAACGTGGCGCGTAGCTGGGCCACAGCCTATACTGGCGGCGCTTTCGATACGGGCAAGCTCAAGAAAGAGCTCATTGCCAACGAAGTGCCCCAGGGCATGCAGGGGTTCGCCTTTAATCTGCGGCGGGCAAAATTTGCAGACCGTCGGGTGCGTGAGGCTATCGGGCTCACGCTGGATTTTGAATGGATGAATCGCAGTCTTTTTTACAGCGCCTACAAGCGCGATGAGAGCTACTTTCTCAATACGCCCTATGCAGCCAAAGGCCTGCCGGATGACAGGGAAAAAGCGCTTCTTGAGCCTTTCAGGGATCAATTGCCGTCCGGGTTGCTGACAGAAGAATTTCATCTGCCGGTGACGGATGGCAGCGGTAATAATCGCGCACAGCTTATCAAGGCCGACAAACTTCTTAGCGATGCCGGATGGGTTATCAAAGATGGCAAGCGCGTCAATGCCCAAACCGGCGAGGCACTTACGCTGGAATTCCTGTTTCAGTCTCCGGCCTATGAGCGCGTGGCATCGCCTATGCGCAAGCATTTAAAACAGCTGGGCATTGATGCCAGCATCCGCGTTATTGACGACGCGCAATATGTCAAACGCATGGAAACGTTTGATTACGATCTCGTCATGCTGGTGGTTAACAGGTCGGTATTTTTCCCCGGCACCGAGCAGGTGCTTTATTGGAGTTCTTCGCAGGCCGATCAACAGGGCAGCGATAATTATGGCGGCATTAAAAGCCCGGTGATTGATGCGCTGCTTAGCCGCATTACCTCGGCTAACAGCGAGGAAGAATTATTGCCTGCAGGGCGCGCGCTTGACCGCGTGCTGCTGTGGGAGAATTACATGATACCCAACTGGTATCTGGGCGCTTACCGCGTTGCCTACTGGGACAAATTCGGCCGCCCGAAGATTCAGCCGAAATATTCCCTCGGATTTCCGCAGATATGGTGGATAGACACGGCTAAGGAAAAAGTCATTAATAACAAATAGGTATGAGCCAATTTGTATTTAGGCAATAACGCGGCGACTTTACTAAATATTAACTGATATTGGCCATAATCAAAGCCATGCAAACTGCGACTACATTTTCTTCCAATGATGCAGCCCTCCTCATTCAGGTCGAGGCGCTTCGCGTTTCGATACGAAGCCAGCGAGAAAAGGCAAAAAGATTGTGGGAAAGTGCCAAGGAAGCAAATGAGCAGGAGTCTGAAGGCCGTGCCGTGCAGGGAAGATTCACCGAACAGCTTGTCAAGAGATAATCATGATTTCAAAAATAACACCGGATTTAGCCATTCCCGCGCAACATGAAGAGGTGTTTCAGGAAATTCTGCGACTTTACGATCTGACGGATGATGTCCTTGCGGCTATCGCCAGAGAGGGCATCAGCAATCGCAAAGTTCAAAGCGAGATTGCGACGCCATTTGTGACGCAGGTCAGTAATTCTGCCAATATTCTTTCCACATTTTACACGGAAGTGGTTCAGAGGGGAAAAGCAGTCACACCCGAGCTGCAAGATACGTTTGAGAGCGCATTTCGCAATATCTTTGTTTCTTTACAAGAACTTGCCGAACGGGCCGATTCAAAGTTGAAGTGCGAAGACGTAGTCAATAAAAGCGAACTTAAAGCAACTCCAGAACGAGAAATTTCCGCACTTGCGCAAAAAATCCGGCAACTACCAAGCGGATCTTTGCAAAGCAAGTTGTATCTCATTGCATCGCAGGTGCCCACGGCCAATGGCCGCGAATTGGTAGAGGCGGCACATGCGCTTGGCGACCATGCCGCTGGGCTTGCTACGGTCTTTCAATCCATGGGGTTTGTGCGTTTGGACAAAGCCCTTCCCGTGCTGGGCCGCGCGACGCCGATTGCCCGCGGCGCAGGCTTGGTGTTTGATGAAAGTGGCCGTATTGTGACTATGCCCACTATTCTCGACCCCAATAAAGTAAAAATCAGCAATAATTAGAACGTCTATGCGCTTCTGGCATCGAGTACAGGGACCCGACGCCTCTTCATCCCGACTAATGACGCGAGAGGATAATCGCGAGAGTATCCCTCTTAAAGATCGTACAGTCATCTGGCTTTCAGGCGGCCTTACCACGGATGATCCTCCGCTTTCCCAAGAAACGCTTAAGGGACGGACTCTTTCTTATTTCGGCCAGATGTTTCCCTACATTAATCTTGCCGATGAAACAGTGGTGGCCGATTTAACGGGAAAGGTCGATGAATATTGCGCTGGCAACATCAACCTTGTCGATAAATTATTGGGATTCTCTTACAAGACCAATGTCGAGAAACAGACGAAAACGACCAGTCCCGATAATGATCATGTGAAAGTCTACTGCGTCTCCTACAAAAGCACGGAGAAACTTTTGTACGATCACGAGCAATGCTGCAGCAATCCCAACCATTTCTTTTGCGACGAAGCCATGGAGATGGTGCAAAGGCTATTCATGCCACTTTTGTCGACAGAGGGGAAAGTAACTTATGTCCCGGGCGGCGGTATATACGACTGCAGCAGATGGAAAGTTGAGGGCAAGAAGCGGTCAGTAGAGGAGATAATTCCTGCTCTAAAGAAGCTGACGTTCACCGGGAATAGTTACGGCACGAGTTTTTTGCTGCAGATTGAAAACGCGCTTACATACGCCATGAAAGATTTGCATTACAGCTCTGCTGAACAAAAGGCGATGATGCAAAGCGTTTGCGCGATAATGATCAGCAATATTTCTGCCTTTAAAGCAACGTCAGGCCAGCGTTTCACCGCTGTGTATCTCGAGGGCATTAACGATCGGGTGGCAAAAATTTGCAATCCACATTTCAAAACGGAAACGGACGAGAATTGCTACTATCCCCCTATTCCTAAAGACGAACGCGGCGTTCCTCTTAAAATCAATGGAAAACAAGCAGATTCTACGTTGCCCTATTTTCGTATCCAGCCCTGCTTAGAGAAGAACCGTGTGCTGGTACTATCAGATGTAAACCGTAAGATGGAATTCTGGAAGGAACGTTCGGGCTATTTTGATTATGCCTGGGTCGATAACGATCATACCGGCCATCATGTCTCTCATTACACTATGCGTGGCACCCCTTATTCTTCTATGCCTGATATTGTCGAACGTTCATTGCGTAATGCCGTATGTCGTGACGTTACGCCGGTTACGGCGATGCAGGATTTCTTTCGTCCTTGCGAACTTTGGAAAGTAGGTGATGCGGCGCTAACTCTGGAGAAGACGCGCTCAGACACGCTGACAGGATTGATTCGTAATCAATTTAAATCTTTTCCACAGAAAGACAGACAGCTAAACGAGGCTATCACCGCTGAGAATTTTGCCGGTCGCTTATAAGCTGACAAGGTTTATTTTTATTCTTATAATCAGCCCAACATGCTCGCTTACATCCTGCGACGTTTACTGCTGATTGTTCCCACGCTACTTGGGATCCTGACGGTGAATTTTCTCATCGTGCAGGCGGCGCCCGGCGGCCCGGTGGAGCAGATGATTGCGCGCATCAAGCATGCCGATACCATGGACGCCACCGCGCGGGTGAGCGGCACGGGCTCAGAGCTGAGCGGCAATTCTGCCGGCGGGCTGGCAAGTCAGAATGTGGTCAGCGCCTACCGCGGCGCGCAGGGCATCGACCCCGCCATCATCAAGGACATCGAGAAAATGTACGGGTTCGACAAGCCGGTGGGCGAGCGTTACATGCTGATGCTTGGCAATTACCTGCGATTTGATTTCGGCAAAAGCTTCTTCAGGGACGAGTCGGTCATAAAACTTATCGGACAGAAAATGCCCGTCTCCATATCGCTCGGTCTGTGGACGACGCTGCTGGTCTATCTCATTTCCATTCCTCTGGGCATTCTTAAGGCCGTGCGTGACGGCAGCCGGTTCGATATCTGGTCAAGCGTTGTTATCATCATAGGCTATGCCATTCCCAGTTTTCTTTTTGCCATCCTGCTTATCATTTTGTTTGCCGGGGGCAGTTACGTGAGCCTTTTCCCCTTGCGCGGACTGGTATCAGACAATTGGGCGGACCTTTCACTGTGGCATAAGATTACCGACTATGCCTGGCATATGACGCTTCCGGTGATTGCCATGGTGGTCAGTGGCTTTGCCAGCCTTACCATGCTGACCAAAAACTCTTTTCTTGATGAAATCGGCAAGCAATACGTGATGACGGCGCGTGCCAAAGGCCTTTCCGAGCGCTCGGTGCTGCTGCGTCACGTATTTCGCAACGCCATGCTGATTGTGATTGCCCGTCTTCCCAATGCGCTTCTGACTATCTTTTTCACCAGCTCGCTGCTGATAGAAATTACATTTTCTCTCGATGGACTGGGATTGCTCGGTTTTGAGGCGGCGCTCAACCGCGACTACCCGGTCATGTTCGCCACATTGTATATCTTCACGCTGCTGGGGCTTATTTTTAATCTGCTGGGCGATTTGGCCTATGTACTGGTAGACCCGCGCATCGATTTCTCTCGTCGCGGCGCTTAAATCTCCTCAGGCGAGTCCGGGAGTGTCTTCGCCATTCTCGCCGCTGCCTGCCATTTCAGGGAATCGCTTGCAATAATAGGCCACAGCGAAACCCAGAATGCCGAAATCGTCGACATAACCAAACACCGGAATGGCATCGGGAATGAGATCAAAGGGTAGAATGAGGTAGAAAAGCGCGCCGTAGGCCACCAGGCGATCGACAAGAGTAAGGTTTTTAGCGGTGACCACCTTCACCAGCAGCTTTACGCGGTATTTCCACGCGGCGCCCCATTCGGTGAATTTCGAGATTTTAGAAGAGGATTTATCGACCTGGTCACGGATTCGCACACTGTTTCCCAGATTGGAAAGCATGGCCGTGATTTTGTCCTGATGTGAGGAATCCTTGGAAAAAAGGTCTTCGGAATTATTGAAGCGGCCTACAGCAGCAGTAAAGAATTCGGGCATATGGCCTTCAAGGAAATGATTCACCCGCTTGGAATCATAGCTCAAAGATTTGTCGTTGAGCAGCGTATAGACGCCGGCTGCAAGATTGGATTCGTACTCCTTGGGGAACTCTTTCTGCGGAGCCGCTTTAAGCCACCGGCGATATGTCGAATTCGACACCGAGATCTTGCCCGCAAGATTTTCTGGCGAAAGACCGGTTTCGTTCAGCAACCCCGTTACGTCCGAATATTTCATATTCTCTTGTACAGCGCTTTCTCTTTCCATGCGAAAGGGGCGGCAAGGGCGTAGATTTGAACCATATTTTATCAAACAATAATAAGAATTGTCAATTGACAATTAGTTAACGTTATATGATAATTTGAGCGGTCAGGGGATACATCTGACTTACAGTCTGGGAAATAACATGAATAATGCCATGCCGTCCCCACATTCGCCTTCCCACCGTCGCCTCCCGCGCTGGCTTGCTCTAATTCTGGGTGGCGTTTGTGTTACAGCGATAGGGGTAGTTTTCTTTGGCCATAGCGGACATGCGCCTGCACCGCAGGCCCCTTTGCCGCCAGGGGCATTCCGCGCCACCGAGGCGCAATGGGCAGGGTTTGGATTCGCTGTTGCTGAGCAGAAAACATTTCAGGACGCTGTAAGAGCGGAAGGTAAAATCGCAAGCAATGAGGATACGACCACCCCGGTCTTCTCACCCTATTCCGGGCGAGTGACCAAGCTTTATGTCAAAGCGGGTGATTACGTAAAACGTGGCGCGCCCTTGATGGCTATCGCCGCGTCTGAGTTTGTCCAGGGGCAGAACGATCTTGTTGCCGCCAGGCAGACGCTCGACAATAGCGAATCGCAACTAAAACTGGCCACTGCCAGTGAGAAACGTCAGCATGCGCTTTTTGATGCAAAATCTGCCGCACTGAAGGACTGGGAACAGGCGCAGGCAGACTTGCAGACGGCCAAGGCCAATTTCCACACTGCAGAGAACAGCCTTGCCGCGGTGCGTAATCGTTTGCGTATCCTGGGCAAGAGCGATGAGGAAATTGCCAAGCTGGAAGCGGCTCAGAAAATAAATGCCGTCAGTGCCGAAGCCGTGGTGACGGCGCCGATCAGCGGCACGGTGACCCAACGTCAGGTGGGCTTGGGTGAATATATCAACAGCGCTGCCGGCGGTGCCTCGGTTCCCGTGTTTGCCATTGGCGATCTTTCCACCGTCTGGGTGCTCGCCAATGTGCGTGAGACGGATGCACCGCTCATGCATGTAGGTGCGCCCGTGGAAGTGCGCGTGCTTGCCTATCCAGACAAGATATTTAAGGCCAAACTTACGTATGTTGCTCCGACGGTCGACCCGGTTTTACACCGGCTTTCGGTGCGTGCGGAAGTAAAGAATCAGGATGACCGCCTGAAACCGGAGATGTTTGCCAGTTTCAGCATCAGCGCCGGTGATGATGTCAGTACCGTTTCGGTTCCCGAAGAAGCGGTTATCTACGAAGGCGATACGGCCCGTGTCTGGGTGGCAGATAAAGATAAGCTTGTTACCTTGCGCCAGATACAAGCCGGCACGACAGCGGATAGGGAAGTTGAAGTGCTCGACGGGCTTAAGCCCGGTGAGACCGTGGTCACCAGTGGCAGCCTGTTCATTGACCGTGCCGCTAAGAGCGACGCGCCTTCGCCTTCGCAGTAAAATCGACGCCCCGCAGGTGAGCAGGATCCTATGAGTAATATTATCGCATTTGCGCTCAAACAGCGGATTCTGATGGTGATTCTTTTGCTTGTCTTGCTTGCGGTCGGCGTCTTTTGCTTTCAGCGCCTCAATATCGAAGCCTATCCGGACCCGGTCCCGCCACTGGTAGAGGTCATTACACAGAGTCCGGGACAGTCGGCGGAAGAAATCGAGCGCTATATTACCATTCCGGTGGAAATCCAACTGGCAGGCATCAAAAACGTCAAGTCAGTGGAAACGATCTCGCTGTTCGGTCTTTCCGACGTGCGGGTGCAGTTCACCTATGATTACACCTACGAACAGGCGGAACAGAAAGTCATCAATCAATTAACCCAGTTGGGATCCTTGCCTGGTGGAGTAGTGCCGGGCATATCGCCGGAAAGCCCTATCGGTGAAATACTGCGTTATCGCATTGTCGGCCCTAAGGGTTATTCGGTTACCGATCTTAAAACTATTCAGGACTGGATTTTAGAGCGTCGTTTCAAAGCCATACCTGGGGTGTTGGATGTCAGTGGCTGGGCAGGCAAGACCAAAACCTATGAAGTGAATATCGACCAGAACAAACTGGTGGATTACGGCCTTACCATTCCGCAGGTACTGCAATCGCTTAATAACAGCAATATCAATGTCGGCGGTCAGACGGTCAATTTCGGGCCGCAGGCGGCAGTGGTGCGTGGCGTGGGTCTCATTCATACCATGGACGATATACGCAATACCATGCTGGGTGCCAATAATGGCTCGCCGGTATTGGTGAAAGACGTTGCCACGGTCAAAGTCGGCCATCAGCCGCGTCTGGGCATTGTCGGGCAGGACGATGACGACGATATCGTCCAGGGAATTGTGCTCATGCGTCGCGGCGAGGAAAGCATGCCGACGATAGAGCGCGTGGAAGCGGAGATGGAAAAGATCAACGGTTCCGGCATATTGCCGCCCGGCATACGCCTTGAGAAAATTTATGATCGTTCCGAGCTCATACATGTCACCACCCACACGGTGATTCATAATATGCTCTTTGGCATTACCCTGATCTTTATTATCCAATGGATGTTTCTGGGTAATTTGCGAAGCGCCTTCATCGTGGCGGCCACCATTCCTTTTGCCTTGTTTTTCTCCGTCATCATCATGACGCTGCGCGGTGAATCCGCGAACCTGCTCTCGGTCGGCGCGATAGATTTCGGCCTGATTGTCGATGCCACAGTCATTATGGTGGAGAATATCTATCGTCATCTGGCGCAAAAGCCGAAAGACCGCTTTAAGCGCTCGCCTATCATGCACAATGTCCGTCCCCACGGCGGCCTGCATGGGAAATTCGCCATCATTGCCAATTCGGCCATTGAGGTAAATAAGGGCATTTTCTTCTCGGCTGCTATCATCATCGCCGCCTTTGTGCCGCTTTTTACCCTGTCGGGCATTGAGGGACATATTTTTGGCCCCATGGCCAGGACCTATGCCTATGCCATCGCCGGCGGCCTGCTTGCGACTTTTACTATTTCACCGGCGCTCAGTGCATTGTTACTTCCTGATCAGGCCGATGAAACCGAAACACGCCTGGTGCGCGGCCTGCGCAGGATTTATCTGCCGGTGCTCGAATATGCGCTTACCCACCGCGTGCGGGTGCTTATGTTTGTCAGCCTGCTCGCGCTGGCTACCCTCTTTATGGCGCATTCGCTGGGGCTTGAATTCCTGCCTAAGCTCGAAGAGGGCAATCTGTGGATTCGCGCTACACTGCCGCCGTCGATATCGCTTGAAGAAGCAGAAGGCTATGTCAACCGCATGCGCCATATACTGATGAAATTTCCCGAAACACAGACCGTCATATCTCAGCTCGGCCGGCCCGATGATGGTACGGATACGTCGGGATTTTTTAATGCAGAGTTCAATGTGCCCCTGAAACCTGCCGATACCTGGCCCGGCGGCATCAGCAAAGAAAAACTCACGCAAGAAATCAATGATGCCCTTTCCGCGCCATTTCCGGGAGTCGAACTCAATTTCTCCCAGTATATCGAAGACAATGTCGAAGAAGCGGCATCGGGCGTCAAAGGCGAGAACTCGGTCAAACTATACGGCAATGATCTGCAGGCGCTGGAGAAAACCGCCTATGCAATAAAGGCGGCGATGGAAACCGTGCCGGGTATTGCCGATCTTTCAGTATTTGATGCGTTGGGACAGCCGACAGTGAATATCGATGTAGACCGTGAGCGTGCCGCGCGTTACGGACTGGCGCCGGGCGATATCAATTCTACCGTGGCTGCGGCTATCGGCGGCCAGACGGCGGGCAATCTCTATGAATATGGCAGCGATCGCAACTTTCCCATCATCGTTCGTTTGGCTCCCGAATACCGCCAGAGCCTGGATGCCATGCGCCGTATTCCGGTAGGCGCGCCCAACCCTAGCGGCAATGGCATAGTGCCTGTGCCGCTCAGCGATGTCGCCAAGATCAGTTTGGTTTCGGGCTATTCATTTATTTATCGCGAGAATCAGGAACGCTATATCCCGATTAAATTCAGCGTGCGCGGAAGGGATCTGGGAACCGCCGTGCTGGAAGCGCAGCAGAAAGTGGCCAAGATAAAAATACCTGCGGGTGCAAGGCTTGAATGGGTGGGTGAGTTCGGCAATCTCGAAGATGCGCTTGAGCGTCTTGAGGTTGTGGTGCCAGCGAGCATTATTTTCATCTGCATATTGCTCTACCTGAATTTCGGCTCATTAGTTGATACGCTGCTTGCTGCCAGCGTCATACCCATGGCGCTTATTGGCGGCATTATTGCGCTGTTTGTCACCGGCACGCCGTTCAGTGTCTCTGCGGCGATAGGTTTTGTGGCACTTTCGGGCATTGCCGCGATGGACGGCATTATCGTGCTTTCTTATTTCAATACCTATCTGGATACCGGGCTGGAGCCAGGGCGCACGGCTTCGGTATTGCGCACCTGCAGTGTGCAGATGCGCCCGGTGATGATGACCTGCATCGTCGCCTGTGTCGGGCTTTTGCCGGCGGCAATGTCCAGCGGCATTGGCGCGCAGGTGCAAAAACCACTGGCACTTGTCGTCGTAGGCGGCATCCTGCTTGCCCCGGTATTGATACTCATCATTCTGCCGGTGCTGATTGATATATTTTCGCGCCGCCAGCCCATTGTAGGCGAAGTGCTGGAGGAACCTGATGCCCAGCCAGAGGAGTAGCGCATGAACCCTATACGGCATTTGAAATATAGCATGATCGTGGCAAGCTGGGTCTTGCTGGCGGGTTGTGCAGTAGGCCCGGATTTTGAGAAACCTGCGGCGCCGCAGGTCAAGGGTTATACCAAAGAACCGCTGCCTCAGACCACTGCCGCGACGCAAACAGCGGGTGGCAGCGCGCAGCATTTTATAGTGGATCGTGATTTGCCTGCGCAGTGGTGGACATTATTTCACTCCGAGCCACTTAACCGTATGGTGACGCAGGCGCTTGCGGCCAATCCCGATGTGCAGGCGGCGCAGGCAGCATTACGGGCCGCACAAGAGAATGTCTCCGCCCAGCAAGGCGTGTATATGCCGAGCGTCAGCGCCAATTTTTCGGCAAGCCGCCAGAAAAGCCCGGCCACGCTTGCGCCTGTGCCCAGCACCAATGCGTCTGTATTTAATCTTTTTACGCCAGAAGTCAGCGTCTCCTATATGCCCGATGTGTTCGGCCTTAACCGGCGCACGGTAGAGTCGCTTTCGGCGCAGGCGCAGATGCAGCGCTTCCAGCTAGAGGCTGCCTATCTCACCCTTACTTCCAATGTGGTTACGGCAGCAGTGCAAGAGGCCTCACTGCGCGGGCAGATTGAAGCGACAGAGAAAATTATCGCAGCCCAGCGCGAACAGCTGGATTTGTTCAAACGTGAACTGACATTGGGCCAGATTGCGGAAGTGGATGTGGCGGGGCAGGAATCATCACTGGCGCAAGCTGAGCAAACCCTGCCGCCACTCAAGAAACAACTGGCCTTGCAGCGCAATCAATTAACGGCATTGCTCGGGCGACTGCCTAGTGAAGAGCCGGCAGAGCAATTCGAGCTTGCCGCCCTGCATCTTCCCGAAGAGTTGCCGGTGAGTCTGCCTTCAAAGCTGGTGCTTCAACGCCCGGATGTGCGGGCAGCAGAAGAGAACCTGCATGCGGCAAGCGCACAGGTGGGGGTGGCGATTGCCAATCGCCTGCCCGACATAAACATCACTGCGGGGATGGGGGCTACGGCTCTGGCATTCAGCCAGTTATTTAATGCGGGCACAGGCTTGTGGTCGGTGGCAGGCAGCGTTGCACAGCCACTTTTTGATGGCGGCACGCTTATGCATAAGGAACGGGCGGCAAGGGCATTATTTGAAGAGGCGGCGGCGCAGTATCGCAGCACTGTTGTTGCGGCCTTTCAGAATGTGGCTGATACGCTGCGCGCGCTGCAGTTTGATGCTGAGACGTTGCAGGCTGCTGCGCGGGCTGAACGCAGTACGGCCAGGAATCTCGAGCTCGTCCGCACACAGCTGCGCCTGGGGAGTGCCAATTATCTGGCGCTCCTTACCGCCCAGCAGGCATACCAGCAGGCATTGATTGCGCTTGTGCAGGCACAAGCAGCCAGGTTCGCCGACACGGCCGCCTTGTTTCAGGCATTGGGTGGCGGCTGGTGGAACCGCGAGGATGATAGCCCTGCAAAGCCCTGATGCTTAATAGGCTAAGCCAGAAACAGAAAGGGCGGTACCGAAGTACCGCCCTTTCGTTTAGCTAATTCTCAGACAATCCGATTAGAAGGAGAGCTGAGTACCGAGGATAACAACGTTACCCTTGTTTTCGCCAAAGCCAGCGCCGCTCGGAGCATTCGCGCCGGTGCCGTCAGTCGGGTCGATGTCATAGTAGGTGTACTCGATGAACGGGGTCAGGCCCGGAGCGAGCTTATAGTCAACACCGACAGACACATCCTGGAACTTGTTGTTCTGAGAGGTCGCCGTGGTGCCGTTGAACTTATCCTGGCTGTACAGGTAAGTTACGCTGGCGCCGAACGGACCGGTCTCATAAGCAAGACCACCGGTTGCGTACCAAGCTGACGTGCTGCTGACGTTTTCGCTGTCAGACCAGTCGCCGTACGAACCAGCAAGGCTCCATCCCATGTAGGACAGTTTTGCACCCAAGTTCCATGCGTTGATGTTGTTGAGGTTTGAGGTGCCCGGGGTAAATACGAAACCGTTGGTATTTCCGGTTTCACCCGTGGCTGCCACTGCAACACCGATCTGGTCGAACTGGTTCTCATAGTTGATACCACCTTCCCAGACGTTCGTTGCGCCCGGAGACGTGCCGACGGCGAATCCGCCATCATAACGACCATCCGCTTCGCCACGATCCGCGAGTTCGGGAACATAGCTCACGCCCAACTGGAAGCCAGAGAAGCGCGGGGTGTAGTAGGTGATTTTGGTGTCGTTGGTGAACGCATCGCTGAAGAAGCCAGTAGCCGGGCCGTTTTCAACGGGGAGGTTCGCCGAGGTGATGAACTGACGACCACCGGCAAAGCCAGCAGCAGGAGCAGCACCGGTGCCGTTGGCATTGGTGTCAGCGAAGAAGCGCCAGTCACCATTGATACCACCCGAAGCGCGGGCGATATTGGAAGCGTCAACTTTCAGAGTTGCAGCTGCACCTTCGTTGGAACCGAATTCGACATGGCCCCACTGGTCACCCTGTAACCAGCCGTAGGTACGGCGAGCAACGATACCAGACTGGCTGAAGCCGTTAGCGCCTGCGCCGGATGCGCTGTCTGCGCCATCGATATCGGCCTGAAGGTCGATTTCTGCGCCGTAGCCAAGACCTGCATCGGTTTTGCCGGCGACGTTGAAGTGAACTTCATTGTCGTTGCGGAAAGACTGATTCTGCTTGTTTGCGTCAAAATCCGAGCTCACCCAGCCAGCTTCAAAAGTGCTGAAGCCGCCAACGGTGACTTTCGGATCCTCGGCGGAAGCAGCGCCTGCGAGCAGGGCCGCACCGATGAGGGCGGTAGTACCAAGGAGTATTTTTTTCATAACACGTTTCCCATTCTAAGGTTGTTATAGTAAGACTAGGTGCAAACCGCGCCGCTTCCAAAAACATATCTCTCGTAAATAAAAGACACTTTGGGAGCGACACGTCTGCGTGACCTGGGGCCAATATGTGAATTTCGGGTGGGCGATGCAAGCTAAGACTGTAAAAACCCATTCCGGCCCCGCTGCAATTTGGACACTCTGTTGCCCGGATGTCACAATTGCTGAGGTGAGACCCTTAGGGAGCTGGGGGATAGCGATAATAGTATAATATATTGAATAGTAATAATAATGCATAGTATGAATGAGCTAGAAGCCCGGTGGCAGCGGATAACGCAGCATATCGAAAAATTGCAACAGAACTCTTTACTTGGGGGGCGCAAAGTAACGCTAATTGCAGTTAGCAAGGGCCAGCCGAGCCAGAAAATCGAGCAATTACTAATAGCAGGACAGCGCGTCTTTGGCGAAAACCGCCTGCAGGAAGCAGAAACGCGATGGGCAAAACAAGACGCTCTATATAATGAGGTCGAGCTGCATTTCATCGGTACGCTGCAAAGCAACAAGATAAAGGAAGTGCTGAACCAGTTCGATGCGCTTCATACGCTCGACCGCAAAAAACTGGTAGACAGCATCGCGCAGGAAAGAAAAATTCAGACGGCCCATCGTTGCAAAACATTCTTTGTCCAGGTCAATACCGGACAAGAGCCACAGAAGGGCGGGGTCATTCCTGCAGAGGTTGCCGAGTTTCTCCAATACTGCGCAAGCCATGGATTGGCGATATCGGGACTGATGTGCATTCCTCCCGCAGGCGAACCCCCTGCCCCGCATTTTGCGTTGCTTGCCAATATGGCGCGTAAATACGGTCTTGCGTATCTGAGCATGGGCATGAGTGAAGATTATGAAACCGCTATCCGCCTTGGGGCCACGCATGTGCGTGTAGGCACGGCGCTGTTTGGTCAAAGAGAACCCGTGTAAGGCGCAAGTAGTCGCGCCATTACATCTGCGTCAGTTGTTTGTTGAGGCTGTCCATGGTCATTGCGTGCTGATACTGCGCATTGTTGCGCACATGTTGTGCGGCCGTGAATGCAAATGGCATCGGCACGGAATTGTTGGTGGATGCTCCTACCGTTGCGGGCGGTGTTACGGTCCCTGTGGCAGCAGCAGCGACGTTAGATGTGGGAATCAGCGGCGTAACTTTGGCAAGCATGGATGCAGGCATGCTGTTAGGACTGCTACTGGTGATGGAATCGATCGTGGCCACGACATGCTGGCTTACATCTTCACCGGTGGCTTGCTTGACGCCGATATCGGCAAGCGACGCAGCAAATGAAATCACCGCACCGCCAAAAATAGCGCCGTAGAGTGTATCGCCCGCCAGTTTTGCGGTGTTGGATATTGTTCCGCCGGTTGCGGCGCGGTACATGCCCGAAACGATGGGAATATGCTGCAACGGGTTGATGGTATCCATGATGTCGCCAAATGACAGGCCGCCGGATGAATTATTGTCCGGCACAAGCTTTGTGAATTGCGGTTGTTGGGCAACCGGAATATTGGGTATGCTACTGACGGCCATGGCAATTAATGTCGCAAGTTTTATACCAATCAAGATAAAGCGTATTTGAGAGGATTAAACACCATAGATTGATAATCGACCTTGTCGAGAGGCAATTTTTTCCCTGTAGCTTGCAGGAAAATGAGCCCTGCTTGCACTATAAGTTTAAGTATGTTAGCCAAACGCGACTTAAATCAGTGGAGCTTGTCATGGCATCGAACGAAGGCCTTATTGCATCGCGTTACGTGCGTGCGCTTTTTGATCTCGCGGAAGAAAGCAAACAGCATGATGACGTTAAAAAAGACATGCTGGCATTTAAGTCTGTCGTAGCGGGCAGTCCGGAATTACAAAAGTTTCTCACCAGTCCGGTGATTACGCGCGAGCAGGCGGAAAAAGCCATGAGCGCGTTGCTTTCCGCTATCAAGGCCGCCGAAATTACCCGCAAATTTTTCATGCTGCTCGCCCGCCAGCGCCGCCTGGCGCTTGCCCGCACTGCTATTGATAAATATCTTTTCCTGCTTGCGGAAAGTCGTGGCGAACTTGCGGTACGCGTGACATCTGCCAACAAGTTGGGGGATGCTCAACTCAAAGTGCTCGTCGCCGCCATCTCCAAGGCAACCGGCAAAAACCTTGATGTGAAGACCGAAGAAAACCCGGCGCTCATCGGCGGTATTCAGGTGCGCATCGGCAGCAAGATGCTCGACCATTCCATCGCCGGCAAACTCGCTCGTCTGCGTACGGCCCTTTCCAGCGCCATCTAGGATATTTTTGCGCGTCTGCGATCTTCGTTCGCCAGCGTTTCATTGCCTTTTTGCAGGTAGGCCTGCGCGCGCGCCTCAAACGCGGCGGTGCTGCCGTGCCATAGATCAAGCGCTTTGCTGAAATCAGCAATCGCAAGATCAATCTGGCCCTGGCGCAGAAAACTATATCCACGCGTAAGATGTGCTGCCGAAGCACTGCGGTGATAATGATCATGACGCATGTGAGAGAGGCGAATAGCTTTGCGCAGGTCATGCTCTGCGCGCTCAAAACGCTGCAGAGCGAAGAAACATTTTGCCCGTGAGAAATAGCTGTTGCTGTGATCAGGCTCGATGGCGGTCGCCGTATCAAAATAAGCCAGCGCGGCGGTAAAATCGCCGGCAGAATAAGCGCTGATGCCTTTGTCATGCAATCGCGTGGCCTCACTGGGCGGCTCGCCCACGAGCTCACGAAACCGCGCATCGGTCAGCGTGTGCTTGTGATATATTGGCGCCTGTGGCGAGCGTGTATTTTTTTGCGATATCTCGGTTTTTAGTGCCAGTGCTGCGGCATTGAAGTGATCCTGAAACAATGCCTTGTTGATGGCGAAGATCGCATCTTCGTGCGCGCCCAGTGTCAGACAGGTTTCTGCAAGCCACAGATACTGCGCCGATGCCTGATAGTGATAATAGTGATGAAAGAGATCATTGGGCAACGCTCCAAGTTGTTCGTTGCAACTTGGTTGTGGCAGAGTATCGTAAGCAGATTTTTTATCTGGTTTCTTTTTGGGAGGCATAGATGGCGAAAATTCCGGTCAAAACCCCGCTGGTAGAGCTGGACGGCGATGAAATGACCCATATCATCTGGGATCTCATCAAGGAGATGCTCATTCTACCCCATCTTGCGGTGGATCTGAAATATTTTGATCTGTCGATCACGCATCGCGATAAAACCGACGATAAAGTGACCATTGAGGCGGCCAATGCCATCAAGCAATACGGCGTTGGCGTCAAATGCGCCACCATCACGCCGGACGAGGCGCGGGTAAAGGAATTCAGCCTCAAACAGATGTGGAAATCGCCCAACGGCACTATCCGCAATATCCTCGACGGCACGATTTTCCGCGAACCCATTATCTGCAAGAACGTGCCGCGCTACGTGCCGGCATGGACCAAGCCCATCGTGGTTGGCCGTCACGCGTTTGGCGATCAGTACCGCGCGACCGATCTGGTGATCAAGGAAGCGGGCACATTAAAATTGGTATTTACTCCCAAGAATGGCGCGCCCGTGGAACATGAAGTCTTTGATTTTCCCGGCGCAGGAGTGGCGCTTGCCATGTATAATCTCGACAGTTCCATCGAAGGATTTGCCCGGGCCTGCTTCAACTACGCGCTTACCCTCAAGCTGCCGCTCTACCATTCGACCAAGAACACCATTCTCAAGAAATACGATGGCCGTTTTAAAGATATTTTCCAGAAAGTATATGATACTGAATTCAAAGAAAAATATGAAGCAGCCAAGCTCACCTATGAGCATCGCCTGATTGATGACATGGTGGCTTTTGCGATCAAATCGGATGGCGGATTCGTCTGGGCCTGCAAGAATTACGACGGCGACGTGCAGTCAGACGTGGTGGCGCAGGGTTTCGGCTCGCTCGGCCTTATGACCTCGGTGCTGCTTACGCCTGATGGTAAAACCGTAGAGACGGAAGCCGCGCACGGCACGGTGACACGCCATTTTCGCGAACATCAGAAAGGCAAAGAGACCTCAACCAATCCCATTGCTTCGATCTTTGCCTGGAGCCAGGCGCTTAAATACCGCGGCCAGTTTGATAAGACTCCCGATGTCGTTGCCTTTGCCGATAAACTTGAGAAAGCCACGGTCGGTGCGGTGGAAGCCGGCTTCATGACCAAGGATCTGGCGTTGCTGGTGGGCAAAGACCAGAAATGGCTTAACACCAAAGACTACATGCAGAAAGTAGCCGAGCGACTTTAGGCGATAATGAAACGATGCTCCGAAGGATTACCGCGTTTGCGCGCTTTCCATTCGGCAACGAGTTCGCTTTCATTCCACAACGCTTTACCGTCTGCGTCTTTTTCATAGATGCGTAAACGATGTTCGCGACGATCGTTAAATAATCTGCATGCGCGCGCGATAGCGTCTTCATTGGTGGCGTATTCTTCCGATGGAAACACCCGCCAACGGCCATTCTCCTGCTTGATGCCGGTGTGATACGTCAATCTTACCGGCCCGAATTCAGGACGTTTCTTTTGTGCACGCGCGATACAATACGCCGCGTCTTCAATAAGCGGCCGGTCGCGTGAGAGATCGGGCAGGCGATCGGTGCGGGTAAAGACGTTCGGACAAAAACCGCCCGTGACCAATGGCGTGAAGGTAACCTCCATCGTTGCGCTGATGGCCCGGCGCTGGTGGAAATCGACAATCCATGCATTCATCGGCCCACCGCGTTTTTCAACTTTTTCTATAGCAGCATCAATCATCAGCGCTTTAGCGCTTCTTGCCGCGCAATGTTCTTTATCGTGCGATGCAATGCCAAGACTGCCAGGTCTCCACGGTAACTGGTTTTTATGCAGCCGCACCCAGGCGAACAACGCTGCCTGTACCGGCCCTGGAAGTTGCGTACCCTCAGCCCAGCGGCGCGCAGTCCGCGCATCGACCCCCAGTAATTTCGCTGCCTCTGCCTGCGTGAGGTGAAGAAATCTCAAGGCATTGGCAAATTCCTGTGACATAATACCCTGTTATATACAAGATATTATAGAATTAATAAACAGGATATTATTGCGTTTTAGATTAGGCTATAATAGCCTATTACAATATATTATAGTTATAATTCAAGCTCTAGGATGAGATTTTTCGTACACAGACAACAGCCGGTCATGGTCTATTTTGGTATAACGTTGAGTGGTAGACAAATCGGCATGGCCAAGCAATTCCTGGATGGTACGCAGATCGCCGCCATTGGCCAGCAAGTGGGTAGCAAAACTATGACGGAAGGCATGCGGGGTAGCGGAATCAGGCAGTCCCAGAGCCGCGCGCAGATGGCGGATCTCCTTTTGAAATATGGCAGGCTGGAGGGGTTTTCCGCGCAATCCCAGAAACAAGAGCGATTTGGCGGATAGCGCAAAGGGACATGATTTTTTATAGGCTTCGATTGCCTCACATACCTGCGGTAGCAACGGCACCATGCGTTCTTTGTTGCCTTTGCCCCTGATTCTAAGCGAAAGAGATCCCGCAGATATATCACCGGCTGTAAGCGAGAGCGCTTCGCTGATACGCAGACCGCAGCCATAAATAAGGGTGAGTAACGCTACGTCGCGTAGCTGCACCCAGACGTCCTTATGCATCGCGCCGACCGAAGCGAGCGAATTAAGAGCGTCTTTTTCAACCAATGCTTTGGGCAGGGATTTAGGCAGTTTTGGCGTGCGTATGTGAAATGCCGCAGCATTATCCACCACTGCCTGCTTTTGCAAGTAGCGAAAGAACGAACGCACGACGGATACGGCGCGCGCGGTAGATGTGGCACTGAATCCTTCGCTGGCGCGTGCGGCCATCCAGCTTCTGAAATCGCGCAATGCCAGAGCGCCAAGCGTTATAAGCGTTACCTGCTCGCCCTGATGACGATTGATGAAATGTAAAAAATGGCGAATGTCGATCTGATAGGCTGTAACCGTATGACGTGAAGAAGCCTTCTGGTGCGTCAGCCAGGAAAGCCAGGTGTCGAGTTCGCGTGTAAGTGCGCTATCGACCGGTAATGAGGTCAGTGGATCCATATTCGTTTAATGCCCGTCTTTCGAAGGGTATTTATATTAACTGCGCGATACCGCTGTCGTTGAGGCATTGATCGAGCCTATGTTCGACAATCTGAGAGAGAAACGAGAGCATCTCGGTGCCCTGCCCTTCATGGAAATGATTTTTGATGCGTACGCCAAATGCCAGCAGCACGTTCTTTTGCAGCGTGGGGAGCTTCATCCGAAGTAACGCTGCCGATTCGACAATGCCGGAACAATTGGCAAAAATCTGTTCAAAGCCGTAGATGAATTGCTTGGCGGTGTCGGCAATCAACAGTACGGATTTTTCCTTGCCGAGCGCCTTGTTGATGAGGCCGCTTTCGAGAAACGCCACGCCTGAAGCATTTTGTTCGCCAAATTTATTTTCATAGAATTCAGCTGCTTCCGATTCAAGACCCAGGCGTACGATATCTACATTAAACAACGCCGGCAGGTCCATGGCGATGACTTCAAGTAATTGTTCAAGTGTCGAAGCGCGGATGAGTGAGAGCGCCGCGTCATGCACCTGATGCAGGGTCGACATATTGTCGCGGCTGGAGACCAGCAGCCCGTCATATTTATTCTTCAGACTCTTGATGCCCTTCTGCAAATTGCCCACCATATGAGTGCGCAAATCTACGACATTGCCGTCATGCGCTTCTTCAGGCGGCGTCATGGTTTCAAAGAGTTCGAAATTATTTTTGAAGAAATCGGGATGGCTGCGCAGGTATTCCGTGACCTGCTGTTTCGTGATGCTGCTTTTGGATTTGCTCACGGGCGTGCCGGATGTCATGCGACGATTTTCTGACCGGTCTTCTGCCAATCGGCAAGAAAGGTGGCCAGCCCTTTATCCGTGAGGGGATGCTGGGCAAGCTGCTTCATGACCGAAGGCGGAATCGTGGCGACATGTGCGCCCATTTTGGCGGACTCAACAATATGCGTCGGGTTGCGGATAGAGGCTACCAGCACCTGGGTTTTAAACGAATCGTACTGCTGGTAAATCGTACAGATTTCAGCGATCAGTTCGAGGCCGTTTTGTCCCACATCGTCGAGCCGGCCGATGAAAGGCGAGACGAATGTGGCGCCGGCTTTGGCGGCAAGGATGGCCTGTGCGGCTGAAAAACACAGCGTGACATTGACCATCGTGCCTTTGCTGGTGAAATGTTTGCAGGCCTTAAGACCGTCCCAGGTGAGCGGTACTTTGATGGCGATATTCTTAGCGAGCTTAGCGAGTTTCTCGCCTTCCTTGATCATGCCCGAGCCCGTTACGCCATCGAGCACCGTAACAGAGAATGCCGTCGCAAGTTTGTGCGCAAGCCCAGACGCGGCTTCTTTTTGAGCGGCCGAAAGTTCGGGAGGCGAAGCAAGCAAAGCAGAAGATGGCGCGCCAACAGCTTCTTGCTGCATCTTGGTCACGCCGCCGGCTTTGGCAAATTCGCGCAGCACAGCGCCCGATACTTTGGCCTGCGTGGTGATTTCTTTGGCCGAACGAGCGACGCCATCGTTGAGATAAGCGACGATGCGCGCGCGCGACGGGGTGAGCTTTGCTGCCATGTCCAGCGTCAAGCGGTAACGCGTTTCTTTCTCTGGCGAGAGCAGGGCTTCGGGAATGCTGATAGCCATCTTAAGCACCATCCCGCGTGCAGCCAGCGTATACCACGCTGCCCAGTCAATGAAGGCGCGCATCGCATCACTCATCGGTGGCAGGGAAGCACAAAGCGACTCTATGGATTTGATTTTCTTTTCATCTATTTCGCCGTTGCCCTGTCCCCACACCACGCCATACGCAAACTTGCGGCCAAAAGGTACGCGCACATAATCTCCTGCCCGCAACTGCATGCCGTCCGGCACGTGATAATCAAAAACGGCATCGAGCGCGAGCGGAAGCAGCACGCCTGCGCGCGCACCCTGTGCAATAATCTCTCTTCCGTTCTCTTGCGACATCCGCTAGAGATTAAGTGAGAGGAGTGGCGCACACCATGAAATTCTTCGTTGATACCGCCGACATAAAAGAAATTCGCGAA
>Ga0206878_10123_pt1 | contig 34049 bp, 33 predicted proteins | sample Alteio_BWOrgCont_8_FD_152621 | JGI IMG/M metagenome (GOLD analysis project Ga0206878, IMG submission 152621) | Enriched cells from forest soil in Barre Woods Harvard Forest LTER site, Petersham, Massachusetts, United States -... | ecosystem: Environmental > Terrestrial > Soil > Temperate forest >... | reverse complement strand
AAAAAGCAGATCGATCGGACTCGGGCGGGCTCGGGCTCGGGCTCGGTCACGCGCTCGGGCCCGTATTAGATCGGTTTTTTGTCCAAAGTACAGTGCATTAACGACTGCGTGATGCATAAAACGCGCCAATCATCGCCAATAACCCTCCACACATCGACAGTATGGAGGGTTTTTCATGCAACATGATAAATCCAAGTATGCTGGATATTACTGGCATTGAGTATAAATACATACTGGCATTTGATGCTGACAATGCCTGTAATACATAACTCCATGCAAGATAAGCCAAGGCCGCAGGGAAAACCCCAAGGTAAATCACAGCCCATGTTGCCTGCGGCTGGGCCACAAAAAATTCCCGCCACAAGGCTGGTGCAAATATCATCATTGACAGGGTTCCACCCCAAATAATCCATGATGTAACCGCCACGGGATGGTAATGTCGTAAATAGGGTTTTTGTAGAAGAGAATAAGCCGCACTCGTTAATGCTGCGATAAAAATAATCAGAACACCATAGCTGATAGAGACTCCATCACTTCCAGCTATAACCATCAGCGCAAGGCCGACTAAACTGATCAAAATACCAAAATAAACCGTACGGGTCGGGCGCTCGCTTAAAAAAACAACTGCAAACAGAACTGTTAGCGCAGGTGTTAGGCCAATCACAAAGCTTGCAACCCCGGCAGAGACTGTCTGCTCACCATAATTCAGGCAAGTATTGTAAACGCCGATCCCCGCCACACCAAGCAGACCCAATTGCAACCGATCTGACCACGGTATTTTTTGACAACTGGATTGACGGATGTATATCAATGCCATACATGTGGAGGCGATTAGAAAACGAAATAGTGCCAAGGAGCCAGGCGAGTACGATGTTAGGCCAATTCGTATGCCTACAAAGGCGGATGCCCATAAAAAAATAGCTAAAAAAAGACCTGCTTTTATTTTGAAGGATTTCATAAACACCTGCAATAATGTAAAACCATATAGATGTTTTAATTCTAGCAGATATTTCAGAATTTGAATTTTGCACCGAGTAGGGTGGGCAAAGGAGCGTAAGCAACGTGCCCACCCTACTCCGTTATCCCTCAAACGGATCGCGCAAAATAATAGTCGAATTTCGCTCTGGACCGGTGGACAACATATCAATCGGCACCCCAACCAACGCTTCAAGGCGTTTGATATAGGCCAGTGCATTTGCAGGTAATCCATCCATAGAGGTCACATCAGCCGTTGATTCTGACCAGCCAGGCATGTCTTCGTATACAGGTTCCAAACCGATAAAATCTTCAGCTGCCTGTGGAGGATAGCTGAGCAGTTCGCCATTAATATCGCGATAAGCTACAGCAATACGAAGGGTGTCCAAGCCATCCAGAACATCCAGTTTGGTCAGGCACAAACCTGACAGACTATTGATTTCAACAGATCGTTTTAATAATACTGCATCAAACCAACCACAACGACGCGGACGACCGGTGACAGCACCAAATTCATGACCTCGCTCGGCCAGACGCGCGCCAACCTCATCTGTTAACTCAGTGGGAAATGGTCCACCACCAACACGTGTGGTGTAAGCCTTGGTAATGCCCAGAACATAATCCAGATATAACGGTCCAAAACCAGCGCCATTGACCACGCTGCCAACACAGGTGTTAGACGATGTGACAAACGGATATGTCCCATGATCTATATCAAGAAATACACCTTGTGCACCTTCAAATAAAATGGAGTCACCCTGTCTGCGATGTTCATGCAAGCGCGTTGTGACATCAGTTACCATCGGTCTCAATTCTTCAGCCCACACATGCGCTTCATCCAGCAATGCCGCCAAATCCACAGCCGGTTGGTGATGGTAATTTGTCAGTACAAAGTTATGATACTCTAACAATTCTGTCAATTTAGCAGTAAATCGATCCCAATTAAACAAGTCACTAACTTTCAATGCACGTCGCGCTATTTTATCTTCATAAGCGGGTCCAATACCACGCCCGGTTGTACCAATAGCGGCATTACCTTTATGAATTTCACGGGCTTTATCCAGAGCCACATGACAAGGCAAAATTAACGGGCAGGATTGACTGATATGTAAACGACTGCGTACATCAATGCCCCTACTTTCCAACTCTCTGATTTCAGTCAGCAGCGCATCGGGTGCTAACACCACACCATTGCCAATATAACATTGAACATGCGTACGTAGCATGCCTGAAGGAATAAGCCGTAAAACAGTTTTAACCCCATTGATTATCAGCGTATGTCCTGCATTGTGTCCACCTTGATAGCGAACGACAACCTGTACATCGTCGGTTAACAAGTCAACAATTTTACCCTTGCCCTCATCACCCCATTGCGTACCCACTACTACAACATTTTTACCCATAATAAATTCTTACTCTAAAAGTTATTTTATTTTTTCCCTTCGACGCTTTGATTCTTTCCAAAACCCCGTTTGAAGTAATCAAAAAACGCGCTGCTTTGATCAAGCACCAAAATGTCGCTCTTATTATTAAAGCTGCCTTCATACGCTTTTAAACTGCGGTAGAATGCAAAAAAATCCTTGTTTTGACCAAATGCTTTCGCATAAATTTCTGCAGCTTTGGCTTGTCCTTGGGCGCGGATAATCTGCCCATCACTAGTCGCCTGAGCAAGCAAAATCGTCACTCTGGCATCGGCTGTTGCCTGAATTGCTTCAGCTTGAGCTTGGCCGTCAGCACGATGATGATTAGCAATTTTTTGCATATCCGCACGCATACGTTGATAAATGGCATTGCTGGTGTTGGCTGGCAATTCTATCCCTTTAATGCGCACATCCACTACATGAACGCCCAATTGAGACGCTTGCTCTTCAGCACGCTCTCGCAGTACATCCATCACATCATCGCGACCACCAGAAATCACATCAGAAATTGTCCGTTTGCCAAATTGGGCGCGCAGGGAGGTATTTAATTGCTGCTCAAGTAGCGTTTCAGCCTTAAACTCGTTACCCCCGGTTGATTTAAAATACTGTGCCAAATCTTCAATACGCCACTTGACATAATAATCAACAATCACATCCTTCTTTTCTTTTGTCACAATACGGGATGACTTGATATCCAGGGTCTGAATTCGAGTATCAAAAACGCGTACACTTTCGATAAACGGCATTTTCATATGTAAACCAGGCGCCAAAATTCGCACTTTACTGGTTTGCGCGTCATTAACCAAACGCCCCAGTCGCAACAGAATGCCATGCTGACCTTGCGTAATAGTAAATAAACAACTAAACAGTACCAGCAATATAAAAAAAGCCACCACGCCCAGGATTGTTTTTGTTGCATTCATCAACCAGCCCTCCCTTGACGTTCGGTAGATCTTGTCGTTTGACGGCCATCCACCAAGACACTATTTTCTTGCTGGCCTGGTATTGAAACACGATTCATGAGATCTGCCTTACTCAGTTTGGTGTCGGGCGGATTTAAAGCTAATTTGTCCAATGGCAAATACATCAGATTACCCGCCTTGCCATCAACAATAATCTTGCTGGTTGCGCTTAATATTTGTTGCATGGTATCCAAATACATCCTCTCTCCGGTCACGAATGGTGAGCGCGTGTATTCTGGCAACAACTCCAAAAACTCAGCCGTTTCACCTTTGGCTCGTAAAACAACCTGCTCAGCATAGGCTTTCGTTTCTTCAAAAATTCGCTTGGCATTACCTTCAGCGATGGGAACTACCCGTGCTGCATAGGCACCTGCTTGTTCTTTAAATCGCTTTTCATCTTCCTGAGCTTTAATAGCATCATCAAACGCATCTTGCACATTTTCAGGAGCACGCGCAGGTTGTGGGGATACGTTAACAATAATAATCCCTGTTTTATAACGCGCAAGTGTCTTGACGAGGAAATCCTGTACACTAATTCCCCAGGCATCGCGACCTTCTGTAATGATTTGATCCAGCGTTGTGGTGCCCACTACCTGTCGTAAAGCACTGGACGTTGCCTGCTGTAAGCTTTCCTCCGGATCAGTCACATTGAACAAATACTCTTGTAAATCACCAATACGATATTGCACGGCCAGTGCCACAGACACCAGATTTTCATCTTTAGTCAGCATTTGCGCCGAATATGAATAATCAGACACACGATCAACGTTCAAAACAATTTTTGACGAGATGAAACGTGGAATCCAATGCGGACCGGGACCCACAGTTTCTATATATCTACCAAACCGCAAAATGGCCGCCTGCTCGGCAGGATCAATGATGAAGATCCCGGACAAACCCCATAAAATAAAGACGGCAAATAACACTATCATCGCCAGAAAACTGCCATTTGAACTTGGCCCTGAATCTGAAACGGATTCCGATGTAGTCTGTTTTTCAGAACCACGCAAAAACATTTTTTTCAATTTGTCTTGCAAACGTTTCAATGCCTCATCCAGATCCGGAGGCTGGCTTTTGCCACCCCAAGGATCTTTGCCTTTATCTGGCCCATTCCATCCCATTAATTACGCTCCGCGCTAAAAAATAGAATTCTATGGGGTATGGCCAGTTTAAGCAAGTATCTCCTTATTTCTGTCGAATAAAAATCAAATCCCACACGCCATGTCCCAAACGTGTACCCCGCTGTTCAAATTTGGTCAGTGGTCGCGTATCAGGACGAGGAGAATACCCTGCATCAGGATTTTGATTGCGTAAAGTCGATTGAGCTGATAATACAGAGTGGATATGTTCAGCATAATTTTGCCAGTCAGTTGCACAGTGAATAAATCCCCCTACTTTAATTTTTTGAACAAGCATGTCGATAAATTCAGTCTGAATCAGGCGTCGTTTATGATGGCGCAATTTAGGCCATGGATCAGGAAAGAATATCTGAACACCTTCCAGGGAATTATCCGCCAAACAATTCTTAAAGACGTCCACTGCATCATATGGTGCAACGCGCACATTCGTAACACCTTCATCATGTAAATCAGCGACCAAACTGCCGATGCCTGCGAGGTGTACCTCGATGCCTAAAAAATCAAGGTCGGGGCGCATTTTTGCCATCGTAAATAGAGATGCACCCATACCAAATCCAATTTCAACAACTGTATCAGCAATCCGGCCAAACTCGGTTGGCAAGCACCAAGGTGCTACAGGTTCAGGCATCACATAATCTGTTAACCAATGATCCAATCCCTGCTGCTGACGATTACTGACGCGCCCTGTCCGTAATACAAAACTTTTAATTGCTCGTCGCTGCATTTTAACCCCTCTGCCAAAAGCGAGGATTATGCACGGGCAGTACCATGAATGTCCAATAACACTGTTTTTTTAGACCAATTTTTGCCAACATATTGCATCCGAACTAATTATTTGCTATAAATCGCAACCTGTAATTTATTTCAGCCAGTTCGCGATGCGAATAAACTAATTTTTTTAAACAAATCTGACCCATGATTGCATGATTGTCAGACACGTTGGAGTAACATCATGTCAAGAGTATGCCAGGTTACTGGTAAGCGACCCATCAGTGGAAATAACGTGTCGCATGCCAACAATAAAACAAGACGACGCTTTCTACCTAATATTCAGCACCATCGTTTCTGGGTTGAAGAAGAAAATCGATTTGTATCCCTCAAATTAACACCACGAGGAATGCGCACTATCGATAAATTGGGAATTAAAGTTGTTCTCGATAAGTTACGCGCTAAAGGCGAAAAAATTTAATTGAAGGGGAAACACCATGGCAGCTGTCCGCATTAAGATTAAAATGGTATCCAGCGCAGGAACCGGTTATTTTGTTACAACGACAAAAAATCCGCGCACAACTACCGGTAAACTTAAATTTAGACGCTATGATCCTGTTGTACGTAAACATGTAGAGTTTAACGAACAAAAAGTAAAATAATTTATTTTGACGAGGGCTCGGTTTTTTAGCGGGCCCTTTATCCACCTTGTTATAACCTAGGCATATCTTGTCTGAACACCCATCTTTGTGTAATTTTAAATCATAATGTTTTAATAAATCTTGTTTATCACTGGATAATCGCTATAAATCAGATACACTGTAAATTAAGGAAGGTATCTTTTGGATCGTGGTTGAAAATAATAAGGGAGAAATATCATGCAAATAAACCTCACGGGTCATCGAGTCGAAATCACCCATGCTTTAAGAGCATTTACAGAAGAAAAAATCAATAAACTTGAACGCCATTTTGACAAAATTACCGCTATCCACGTAACATTTGATGTTGAGAAACTAAGACAAATTGTAGAAGCCACCATTTTGGTATCCAAAGGTGAGTTACATGCCAGTGCAGAATCTGAAAACATGTACACCGCAATCGATCTACTGATCGACAAACTCGATAAACAACTCATCAAACACAAACAAAAAAAACTTGACCATCGTGATCATACTGGACGACCTTGGGATGAGGGTAAAGAGCAGGAGCTGGAGTAAAGAAAGGACATCTCACAAACCAATGACACTACCTTAAACCTAGAAAAAGCAGTTGAATCGTAGCGAGATGGTCTAATGTGCTGATTCATCAAGACTTTTCGATGATTTTTTGCTGAAACCGTATCACCCATACAGTGAAGTAAAAAATCATCGAAAAGTCTTGATGAATCAGTGCAGTAGGCCATCGGAGTAGATTCAACTGCTTTTTCTAGGTTAAACCGTAGGGTGGGTAAAGGAGCCAGAGGCGACGTGCCCACCAGATTCAAAGTGATGACCTTGCAACTAATCCCATTGATGTCACAAACAATATTTGAGCTTTATGAAAACAATTAAAATTAGCATTATCAATAAATTGGGTCTACACGCCCGAGCCTCAGCAAAATTTGTTTCTACAGCGGCAAGATATCAAAGCAGAATAGATGTAACCAAAGACGCTCAAACCATCAATGGGAAGAGCATTATGGGCGTGATGTTGCTCGCCGCACACAAAGGCTGTGAGTTAACATTACAGATTAACGGGCCCGATGAAGATGCCATGGAAAAGGCACTGGTTGATCTGATTAACAATCGTTTTGATGAAGCGGAATAATATCCCCATAGGGTCCATAGGGTACCGGATCGGAGGGTGATATTGACGCTCGGAGAACGGTCAGATTTGAGTGCATCTTGAACGAAAACGGTTTCGAAAAAGCTTTTCGAAACCGTTTTCGTTCAAGATGCACACAAATATGGCAGTTTCTTACGCCTTTTTAAACTTCCTGCGCTGCTTTCGCATACGACTAAGCGCAAATAACGTTTGAAATGGTCCAGACAATGCATACAACACCGAGCCAATAAATACCATCACCATTGGATTCGCGGCAATTGCTACAAAAATGATTACGATTAATAACACATAAAGAAACGGAATTTTTCCCTTGAAATCCAGTTTCTTAAATGAAGAGTATCTGACATTGCTCACCATCAATACAGCAGCAATAATCGGAACTATCGCAGACAATACAGAAACAAAGACAGATGACCATTCATGTTGCTGACACAATCCCACAAAGGATGCGACAAACGCCGCAGCAAACGTACAATTTAGCCCTTGAAAATAATTTTTGTCAGCAGTTTCAACCTGAGTATTGAAACGGGCTAACCTCAACGCCACCGCAGCTGTATAAATAAAAGCAACCAACCAACCCAGTTTCCCGAATTGATCCAAACTCCAGCTATATAGAAGCAATGCCGGAGCAACCCCGAACGTAACCATATCCGATAAGCTATCATACTCTGCACCAAACTCACTTTCTGTGTTGGTCATTCGAGCAATACGCCCATCTAGACCGTCGGCAACCATACCAATAAAAATCGCAATCACCGCAACGTCATACTGCGCCTTCAATGATGCAACAATTGAGTAAAATGCCGCAAACAGACTGGCCGTGGTCAGCAGATTGGGTAACAAATAAATTCCTGAACGCCTTTCTTTTTTTTGCACTACGGTCAACCTCATTAATGATTATATTTTGGTATAGTATACTTCATTTTCCGAAATGATGTGAATGGTGTTATACTATTCATACTGTTCTCAGTGTGTGAATATAATGACCAAGTCTGACGGCAAAAAAATTGTAATCGAAGGTGTTACCACACAAGGAAATACCTTCCGCCCCAGTGATTGGGCAGAACGCATGAGCGGCACAATGGCCAGCTTTAAAAATAGCCGTATTCACTACTCCCCTCTTTTGCAGCCTAGCGTGAACCATGAAGGTTATAAATGTGTATTATTGGATCCTAAACTCAAGGAGACCAGCCCTCAAGTCTATCAATCGATACTGGACTTTGCCAAAACCAATCATCTCAAAATTTGTGGTGAAGAAGATTAAGGAGACTCTTAGAACACGCTGCCAGTCATAGTCAAAAAATATGTGGATATTATATCTAGCACTCCAACTGTATAACTAATATTCATGGCAAGCACACCGGCAATAACAAACAACAACCCTTTTGAACCTTCATGCTTCCCAGGCTCAGAAGCATGCGCCAGCAGTATGGCACCACGTACAAACCAAATCAGTCCTGCGGTTTGTATCAGAACCCCCATGGATCCATAGAAATCTATGACGTTGTATTTCGTATATTGCAAGATATTATTACTGCCAATATCACTACCAAAGAGCGTATTCGATAACACATGAGCCGACGAAGGTAAATAAATCAGTACCGCACCCCCTAAAATATAGGCTACTGGTCCACCCGCCCCCTCTTGAGAGAAGTTTGTTTTAGTGAGTTTTTTAAGGCCGGTCATTACAAGCACGATACCAATCATATAACCAAGTCCCTCAATGAGAAATCCTATTGAAAGAAGTGATTCGGCTAAGTTGCCTAAAATGGTCGTCAGATCTATGCTCATAGAATAATTATATGCCTATAATAGATAAAATTGTAATCAATGCTTGCATTGTGAGATTTTTTCCCTATATTAGGGAATTTCCCATTTATAAAGAATGATTATGCAAGTCAAAACCTTTCCTGTGATACTGGAAGATACATTAATGCTTTCACCCAAGGTAAAACATTTTATATTTCATAGCACACAAACGCCTCCATTCGATTACCTCCCCGGCCAATTCATCACCATCCACTTTGAGCGTGATGGAAAAATGTTGCGTCGTAGCTACAGTATCGCTAATATGCCTTCACATAACAATTGCATTGAATTTGCCGCAGGTTATGTGGAAAACGGGCCAGGAACTGAATTACTCTTTAATCTAAAGACAGGCGACAGCATCAATATCAACGGACCATTTGGCCGATTAGTATTAAAAGATGAGATTCCCAAGCGTTATATTATGGTTGCTACGAGCACTGGGATCACACCCTTCCGCGCAATGATTCCTGAACTACAACGCCGTCTGGAGTCGAATCCTGAACTGAGCATCGTTATTTTACTCGGCGTTCAAAATCGCGAAGACACGCTCTACCGTGATGAATTTTTAAAGCTGGCAGCCATGTCTCCCCGCATTACATTCAGGGCCCATTTAAGTCGTGAATCGGTAGAAAATTTACATGAACACGAATTTTGCGGTTATGTACAACATGCATTTCCGGAATTGGCACTGAATCCTGAACAAGACAGGGTTTATTTATGCGGAAACCCCGCAATGATCGATGAATCATTCACTTATTTAAAAGAACATGGCTTTGCCATACAACAGGTTATTCGTGAAAAATATATTTCATAATAAAAATCAATATAAAGGGGACAATTATGTATTACGATGAATTATCAACCACAATGGATCATTTGCTACAGGATGGTAAAGGGATACTGGCCGCTGACGAGAGTAATGGCACGATTGGCAAACGATTCGCTGACATTGGTATAGAAAACAATGAAGACAACCGTCAAAACTATCGACTGCTACTGGCTACAACCCCCAAGTTGGACACATACATCAATGGTGTCATATTATTTGAAGAAACGTTTCAAAATAAAGATGCCAATGGTAAATCCATCGTTGATTTGTTTACCGAACAAGGCATCCTGCCAGGTATTAAAGTTGACAAAGGCTTGATTGACTTAGCTAACACTGAAGATGAAAAAGTCACGCAGGGATTAGATGGCCTGACAGAACGTCTTATGGAGTTCAAAAAACAGGGTGCAAAATTTGCCAAATGGCGTAACGTCTACTCTATTTCTGAATTCACTCCCAGCTTGACCGCTATGAAAGCCGGCGCTGAAACGCTGGCTCGTTATGCAGCCAGTTGCCAAGCTGTAGGCATCGTACCCATTGTTGAGCCTGAGATTTTGATGGAAGGCGATCACAGCATTGAACATTGTGCTGAAGCCAGCGAAATGGTATTGCACGAACTATTCCGCGCGCTGTTTATTCATCAAGTTGAGCTGGAACACATTATTCTCAAACCCAGCATGATTACTTCTGGCAAAAACACCCAGCCATTCAGCTCTCCAGAAGACATTGCCGATTACACAGTCAGCGTGTTTCGCAACACGGTTCCCGCAGCTGTCCCGTCAATTAATTTTCTATCTGGTGGCCAAACTCCACAGCAGGCAACCGCCAATTTAAATGCTATCAATAGCACAGGCTATCAGCCCTGGACTTTGAGCTTTTCTTATGGACGCGCATTGCAAGAAGATTGTTTGAAAGCCTGGGCTGGCAAACCTATTAATGTAGCCAAAGCTCAAGCTGCCCTACTCAACCGCGCTCGTTTGAATAGTTTGGCATGCTTTGGTGAGTATGTAGAAGGGTAATCAGTGCGTAGGTATCCGAACCACGACCGTTAGGGAGCGGAGCTTTTAAGGGCTCCACTCCCTAACGGTCGTGGTTCGGATTTCCACTCACTTGCCAAGATAAAATTAATTTGTGGGTAATGATAAGAGCCCAATCTACACACCACACTTTTGATAATCAATCACAACTTCATCCAAAGATTCCTTGACTGCGTCAACAGACAACGCCAGATCCCGAGTCGCTGCCAACACACCACAAGCGCCCTCTGCAAAAGTCGAGTATGGAGTCCAATAATCTACATTGGCTTTCAACATCACATGAAAAGCCTGACGAACATCCCAACCAGGCTTATTTGCCAGTAAATAAAACAACCGATTATATACTCCACTGGAATAGTGAACATTCATTCCTTCATGGTACTGATTTGCACGATCAATGGATCGGCCGTCTCGACTAGGTTTATCCAGATAACGCAACACCTCATAGCCGCTGTTTTCTTTCATGATTTCACGACCAATATCCCAGCTATTTTTATTTTTAACATAGAATTCAGCAGCTTGGGCTGCCATGTCAGAAAACGATTCATTCATACCGCCAGATTGACCAAAATAGTTCAGATTAGAATGTTGCTCTGTAAATCCATGGCTAATTTCATGCGCACCAACGCCCAGTGACACCAATGGATACATCTTGGTGTCCCCATCCCCGAAAGTCATTTGTTTGCCATCCCAAAATGCATTTTCGTAGCCTTCACCGTAGTGAACCCTCATGATAAGCGACATGGGTTTATCATTGCGAGATAATACATTTAGCCCATACCACTTGCTATACATATCCCTAATCACAGAGCCAATATACAAGGCATCATTTGTCGGTGAATAAGCTCCATTACGCTGATCATAACCATCCGCTTGATACCCTGTCCACCAAGTTTCCCCATCATCAAGGGAACTCTGTTCACAGCGGAATGTCATCGAAGATCGAGGAGTACCATAATCATTGTCCATGTCCATGACTTTGACATCCTTGTTTCTCATAGAGCACATACCAGTCAGGTTATTTCGGGTCATTTGAAGAAATGGCAGATCAACACCATATTGATATATACCCGCTCGCGCGTTACCTCCATACCCCTGACCTTTGACGATGGAACTGCTGGTTTTCACATCATTCCAATGTTCAAACGGTTTAAACGTTTGTGCATCAATGATTGCCGTTGGACGCTCAGGAATATTATCCGCAGGTTGCACCAACACGCTTACCTTATAAGCCCAAAATGCCCGATGCTGGTCATCAATATATACTATCGGTGTAACCTGCTCTTCAAGTACGGTGTGATTTGAATAGTGTGCTTTGAACTGCCTTAAGGCAACGCTCGCCCGCGCAACAAATAACGGCGCAGGTTGACCCAGCTCAGTGTCCAATCCAGGATATACTGTCCCGTTCATGGATACTGAGCGCGAGCTTTGTAATAATGTTTTAGCAGTTTGTTGGCTATGAATGATGGCATACCCTCCAAACACGGGGAATCCCACGTATTCTTGCCGCATGCGCACATGCGTGATATTTTTTTTATCTGTGTGTTGATTAATAAACTGAAGTGAGTCAGCTTTTATGGGCGTGGCTTGAAGCGCTGCACCGGGTAAAGTCAGATGAAACGTTTGTTGCAATTGCCTAAACGAGATTGATTGCAAGGGAACCGCCTCAACCGCATGAAGCGGTGATGACACGGCAACTGCCAAGCCAAGTACAAATGGAGATAAATAAACATTGGTTTGCATGATCTATAATTCCTTTTTTAATTATAAACGCCTATAAAAAAATCTTCCATTAGACATTTATGCTATCAGTTGGACTTCATTTGTGCACTATTTTTCCATAGCCGCACTCTAGAGGTGTATATATACTACGTACAGTCAAAACCCGCAGATTGTGACCACGCGCAGTATAATCAAAAATCTTTTCAAAAATCAATAGGGTCTTACGATGCCCCCTCTCCCGTGACAGATACAGATGTAAAGGCACCCCCAATTTAGCAGCTAACGTGCCGACATCATGCCGATATCCTCGCTTATATAGACATTTTTATAAAATTCTGGCAAAATCGCTAAAATCTTGTACTTATACTGTGATTTGATGAAAAAAATACTTGTTCTGCATGGGCCCAATCTAAATTTACTCGGTTTACGCGAGCCGTCCGTTTATGGTCTGACATCATTGAAGCAACTCAACGACCAACTGGAAACGCAAGCGAAAACGGCTGGGTTTAGCCTGTCGGCAATGCAAAGCAACAGTGAATCGGCATTAATCGATGCGGTTCAGCAGGCTTATATCGATAAAGTTGATTACCTGATTATTAACCCAGCAGCCTATACCCACACCAGTATTGCTTTGCGTGATGCGATTCTGGCGGTACAAATCCCGTTTATTGAAGTACATATCAGCAATATTTATGCGCGCGAATCTTTTCGCCAGCACTCCTGGTTTTCTGATATTGCAGCAGGCGTTATCAGTGGTATGGGCACACACGGATACGTGTTAGCCCTGCTGGCTGTTATCAACAAATTAACATAAAGAGAGAGTTATCATTGATGGATATTCGCAAAATCAAAAAGTTAATTGAATTACTCGAAGAAACCGGTATTTCTGAAATTGAGATCAAGGAAGGTGAAGAATCCCTTCGTTTGAGCCGTCACAGCCATATGTCTGAACCGCCGGCGCAAAGATACATGCATCAGCATCAGCCTCAAACTCATATTCAATATCCAACACCTGTTGCCGCACCAGACAGCAAGCCGATTGAAGCTGCCACCGAATCGGCAGGTCATAAACTTCGTTCTCCCATGGTTGGTACCATGTACACATCACCGTCACCTGACACCCCCGCATTCGTCACCGTGGGTCAAACAGTCAAGGCTGGTGAAACCTTATGCATTATTGAAGCCATGAAAATGTTCAACGAAATTGAAGCGGACAAAGCTGGCGTAATTACAGCTGTATTGGTCTCCAATGGTGATCCCGTTGAATATGATCAGCCCTTGTTTATCATTGAATAAGGGGACATACCATGCTGAGTAAAATCGTTATTGCCAACCGCGGCGAAATTGCACTGCGTATTTTGCGTGCGTGCAAAGAGCTGGGTATTCAAACCGTCGCTGTGCATTCTGATGTCGACAAAGATTTGCTGCACGTTCGTCTCGCAGATGAAACGGTGTGCATTGGACCCGCTGCATCTCAAAAAAGTTATTTAAATATTCCGGCCATTATTTCTGCCGCAGAAATAACCGATGCTGTTGCCATCCATCCAGGCTATGGTTTTCTGGCCGAAAATGCTGATTTTGCCGACATTGTTGAGCAAAGTGGCTTTCGCTTTATTGGTCCTCGCGGTGACACCATTCGCATGATGGGTGATAAAATTTCAGCCATCGCCGCGATGAAAAAAGCGGGTGTTCCCTGTGTTCCTGGTTCAGATGGGCCATTGTCTGAAGATGATCTACTCAACTTGTCATTGGGACGGAAAATTGGTTACCCCGTCATTATTAAAGCGGCTGGTGGTGGCGGTGGTCGTGGGATGCGCGTTGTTCATACTGAAGGTAATTTATTAAATGCCATTGCGTTAACACGTAGTGAAGCAAAAGCGGCATTTAATAATCCAATCGTGTACATGGAAAAATTCCTCGAAAATCCTCGTCATATTGAATTTCAGGTACTGGGCGATGGCAAAGGAAACGCAGTGCATTTGGGCGAACGTGATTGCTCCATGCAACGTCGTCATCAAAAAGTAGTCGAAGAAGCTCCTGCTCCAGGGATTACGCCTAAATTACGCCAAAAAATGGGTAAATGTGTGGTTAATGCCTGCCGTGACATCCAGTATCGAGGAGCCGGAACCTTTGAATTTCTGTATCAGGATGGTTGTTTTTATTTTATTGAAATGAACACCCGGATTCAGGTTGAGCATCCCGTGACGGAGATGATCACCGGTATCGATTTAATCAAAGAGCAGATTAAAATCGCCAGTGATATGCCGTTTACACTCACTCAAGATAACATTCATCTGCGCGGACACGCCATAGAGTGCCGAATCAACGCCGAAGATCCAAAAACATTCATGCCTTGCCCTGGCACCATACGCCTGTTGCACCAACCCGGTGGTCCTGGCATCCGTTTTGACTCGCATGTTTACAGTAGCTACACCGTGCCACCAAATTATGATTCCATGATTGGTAAACTGATAAGCTATGGTGAAACCCGTGAAGAAGCCTGCGCAAGAATGCGTAACGCGCTGGATGAAATCATTATTGACGGCATTAAAACCAATATTGATTTACATCACCGTATTTTGCGCGACAAAAACTTCATTGAAGGTGGCACGAATATTCATTACCTCGAAAAGATGTTGAAGGACTAAATTGATGTTCCAATTGCAAATTGAGCAGTGCCACCGTGATGAGATCGAACTGCTCTCCGACGCGCTGGAAGAAACTGGTGCGTTATCCATCACCTTAACCGATCAATATGATGACCCCATTCTGGAGCCAGCACCCGGTGCTGCCCCTTTATGGCCGAACGTCGTGGTTAATGCCTTGTATATGGAAGAAAAAGAAGCCAACCTTGCGCTCACTATCGTATCTGAGGCCTTCTCTCACTTCAGTTATTCAATACACGACCTGCCAGATCAAGACTGGGAACGTACCTGCCTTGATCAGTTCAAACCTCAACAGTTTGGCAAGCGCCTGTGGGTATGCCCCTCTTGGCTAACACCGCCGGATCTAGAGGCAGTAAATCTAATTCTGGATCCAGGCTTAGCATTTGGCACTGGCTCTCACGCCACAACATCGCTGTGTTTAACCTGGCTGGACAAGGCAGACTTAAAGAATAAACAGGTTATCGATTACGGTTGTGGTTCAGGGATTCTAGCGCTCGCAGCATTAAAACTGGGCGCACGACATGTACATGCAGTAGATATTGATGAGCAAGCGCTACTGGCAACGCAGGACAACGCATTTAACAATGATATCCCTGCGACTGATTTAACCGTCAGCCAACCCGACACACTGAACAAGCCTGTAGATGTGCTGATTGCCAATATCTTGCTCGCACCATTACTGGCGCTAAAAACCCGTTTTCGTGGATTGCTTAATGATGGGGGAATTCTGGTGGTATCAGGCCTTCTGGCAGAACAAGTGCCCATCTTAATCGAGGCGTATCAAACTGATTTTGTATATAGCTCGACTTGTATTGAAAATGACTGGGCATTGGTAGAGTTTGGCACTCAAATCTGACCGTTCTCCGAGCGTCAATATCACCCTACGAGCAGTTACGAAAAAGGTTAAGAATGAGATTATCCGTTCATCTCCGCTGACCTCGCAATATCATTGCCCCGAGTGTCAGCCGGAACACCTGATGTTACAGGAGCAAACGCTCTCAATCGCGCCGCTATCATCCTGTTTCTTTCACTCTCCTGCGGCGGCGGTTGTTGTTGATATCTGGCCAAGTAAGACCTTAAATAGTCGGTTTTCTCACTCAATTCCTGGCTAATACCTGAACTCGACTCTGGAGTAGGATAATAATAAGGATGGCAGACATACCTTGTGGGAAATTCTTGATATCCAGAAGGCTCAAACATTAGATCACGATTAACCGGATGGAGACTGTCTCGATCAAAATATATCGCCAACCAAGTTTTGTCAAAAAGATGCGTATATCCTGGAACAGAGAACTCTTGCCCGTCCTCACGCTGATATAATTTAACTAGCAAAACAGCATCTTTTTTTTCTGGTTTCTCTAGAGAAATCATGCATTCACCAGACGTTTCCAGCCGGCACCATAAACTTTTATAATCAGCCACTCGTTTTTTTATATCCGCATTGGGATCAGACTCAAGACGCTCCATTTCGTCAGCATTTAACGGATGCTGCTGATTATCTCTTAGAAATAAAAGATCTGCTTCAGATAACTCAAGAGCACTTAAATCGATTCGATTAGGTTCTGCTGCAACGGGCATTTCCAGCTGATGAAGAAATTGACGAACAAAGTCAAAGTCGTCTATATTTTGTACCTGTATAGGCATATTTATTTGGTGAATTATCTCCGCGATATTCTGATTAACATCAAAAGGAATCAAATATGCATTATCCAAACCCGGGAGAACCAACCCCATCCTTCTTATACCCGTCGCTAGGTCTTGGTACAGAAAAATCGAGCCGGTGATTTTGCTAGCAACAAAATTAAATGTATTGGCGCAATGCGTGAACACGCCTTCAAAGCCATATTCCCAGCCAGTTGATGCTCCTTTAAATCCATACTCTATCGTCTGGCTTACTATAATGCCTATTACTACGCCTAACAGGTAGAAAGGATTTAATACCCATACCGTTGCAAAGAGCAAACATAAACTTGCTACCAAAACCCCTGCCAAAACTTTTGCTAAAACTTTCCCAATGATGCTATTGCGCAATCCCAGCCATAGGAACATCGTTTGAAGCAGTTCATACATTATTATTGGTGTTACTATTAACTTCTCGAGGACAAAGACTACTTTGAACAGTAGCTCACCACTAATGGCGGCAAACAACTTGTTTAAAACGTTCAAATCAACCCCCGTATATACATATGGTAATATTTAGCGCATACTACCATATGTATAACCACAAAAACAGACCTTACATTATTTCAATCCAAAAGACCTAGTCCTGTCACAATCTCATGTTCACTACGCAGTTCGTTCAGCGTTTCATTGAATTTGATCTGGCTGTAATCATTAAAGGGCAGGCCTTCAACCACGCGCAAAATGCCATGCTCACGACGGCAGGGGAAAGAAAAAATCAATCCCTCATCCACACCATATTCACCTTGCGAGCTACGGCAAACTGAAAATGACTCACCAGGAACTGTATCCGTCACCAGATGATTCACGCTTTGTATAATTGCATTGGCAGCAGACGCGGCAGATGAAGCACCACGTGCTTTAATTACCGCAGCACCGCGTTGCTGAACAGTGGGTACAAATACATCTTTCAACCACGCATCATCGTTGATCACTTTGGCAGCAGAAACATCATTGATTTTTGCATTATAAAAGTCAGGAAATTGCGTTGCTGAATGATTACCCCAAACCGTCATCTGGGTCACCGCGGTTACATCAACTCCGGCTTTTTGAGCCAGCTGCGTACGCGAACGCAGTTCATCAAGCATGGTCATGGCATAAAAACGATCATCAGGAATGTCATTGGCATGATGCTTGGCAATCAGGCAATTGGTATTGCAGGGATTACCCACCACAAAAATACGCACGTCATCACTGGCGTTGTCATTGATGGCTTGGCCTTGCTTGGTAAAAATTCCGCCATTAATTTGTAATAAATCTGCACGCTCCATCCCTTGCTTGCGAGGCACAGATCCCACTAATAACGCCCAATTCACGCCATCCATTGCTTCATTCATATCTGATGTGCAAACAATACGCTTCAGCAGAGGAAACGCACAATCGTCCAACTCCATAGCCACGCCGTGTAGTGCTGCTAGCGCCGGCTCCAGTTCAAGTAAACGTAATTCAATCTCAACATCTTTGCCAAACATTTGTCCTGACGCAATGCTGGGGAGCAGGGCATATCCAATATTTCCTGCTGCCCCGGTCACACCGACTATTACTTTTTTCATTTTATGGTTTCCTTTAGTGTAGGTTGGGCCTTGACCCAACAATAGTATTCACATAACTCTGCTGTTGGGCCAAGGCCCAACCTACCTGTTTTTATATGCTGCCCTATGATACTATTGACGCCCTTAACAAGCCAGTCTGATTTAATCCGTGCTTCCATTATCCTTATACATACACATTCCCTGGTGCATTCGCAAATGCCCATATTGTGATTTTAATTCTCACAAAAGTCCTGAACATTTGCCTGAAGACAACTACGTCAACGCTTTGATTGCAGATTTGCAGCACGACTTGGATTCCTTTCCAGGTCGAGAGCTGGGGTCTATTTTTATTGGAGGAGGCACGCCAAGCCTGTTTTCAGCAAACGCCTATGACACCTTGTTTAATGCCATCCAACCCCTACTGCCTTTTGCCAATGACATTGAAATTACCCTCGAAGCCAATCCTGGCACGGTAGAACAACAACGCTTTAACGACTACCGCAAACTGGGAATCAACCGGTTATCCATTGGAATACAAAGCTTTAACCCAGCCCATTTAAAGGCTCTAGGCCGCATTCATGATGACCATCAAGCCCATCGTGCAATCGATGCTGCGCGTGCTGCCGGCTTTGATAACATTAACATTGACATCATGCATGGCCTACCCAATCAAACCGTCGCTGAAGGGATTGAGGATCTGCGCACCGCTTTAAACCATCAACCAGAACATCTATCCTGGTATCAATTAACCATTGAACCCAATACCATTTTTTATAAAACCCAACCGACCCTACCCACAGAAGATGATGCCTGTACTATAGAAGAAGAAGGATTTGCCTTGCTAGACAGCAAACAGTATAACCGTTATGAAATATCTGCTTTTTGCCAATCAGGCAAGCCCGCCCGCCACAATCTTAACTATTGGCTATTCGGTGATTACTACGGCATCGGCGCCGGTGCGCACGGCAAACTGACATCTGCCGATGGTAAAGAAATCCACCGCACTCGAAAACACCGCCAACCTGTGGATTATTTAAATGCCGACAAACCATTTCTTGCGGCATGCGAACAAGTGAGTCCTAATAATTTAATTTTCGAATTCATGTTAAACACCACCCGTTTGCAACAACCCATCGAGCATGTACTGTTCACGGAACGTACGGGCTTGAGTTTTGATTTATTAGCGCCGGGGCTTTTGAAAGCACAAAGCAAGGGACTTATTACGCTGGATAACACCCATTGGCAGATCACATCGTTTGGCCGACGGTATACGAATGATTTACAGGCTTTATTTTTACTGGATTGAATCCGCTCTCTAAATCGCTTGAAAGTCTACCTAAATCAAGTATGATTATAACCTGTGGGCCGTTAGCTCAGCTGGTAGAGCAGGAGGCTCTTAACCTCTGTGTCATAGGTTCGACCCCTATACGGCCCACCATCCATTTTAAATTATAGTAACTGCTCGGAGAGCCTATGTTGCAAACCATCTTATCTGTATTTTATGTGATCATCGCCTACCTTCTTGGTTCAGTTTGCTCAGCAGTTATAATATGCCGCCTGTTTTCTTTACCTGATCCTCGCACGGAAGGCTCAAAAAATCCCGGCGCGACCAATGTCTTGCGAATCGCAGGTAAAAAGTATGCTGCTATAGTACTAGCCACAGATATGCTAAAAGGATTTTTGCCCGTGTTTCTGGCTAAATTGCTCGGTGCAAACTCAACCACCATCGGTTATATTTGCTTGGCCGCCGTTTTGGGTCATATATACCCCATATTCTTCAATTACAAAGGTGGCAAGGGCGTTGCCACAACATTGGGAGCGTTACTCGGCTTTAATTGGCTTCTGGGTGGCATGGTGATTGGAACCTGGCTTGTGGTTGCTCTGATCAGTCGTTATTCTTCTTTGGCAGCTGTTGTTGCCGTTGTATTAGCGCCTTTTTATTCATTATTTATAACCTATAACATACGTGCATTTGTCCCGCTTGCAATAATTATGATTTTTGTGATTTACAAGCACCATGCAAACCTCACGCGTCTGGTAGATGGAACGGAGCCAAAAATTAATCTAAAGAAATCCTAAAGAGCCCAACGCGCCCTCACATCAATTGACCAATTCGCATCCTGCTCCCCTTGGAGCAGATGCAAACATCCAGCATAAGCCACCATAGCGCCATTATCCGTACAATATTCAGGGCGGGGGAAAAAAACCTCTCCATGCAAGTCAACCATCACTTTTCCAAGAGCCTCGCGTAATGCTCGATTTGCACCAACGCCGCCGGCAACAACTAAACGCTTACTGTTGACTTGTGTCAACGCACGTTGGCATTTTATAACCAAGGTTTCAATAACTGCATCCTGAAATGCTTTTGCAATCGCTGCACGTGCGGAATCATGTCTGGGACTGTTATTCCAGGCCATTAATGCGTGCGTTTTAAGTCCGCTAAAACTGAAGTCCAATCCAGGTCTGTCCGTCATGGGGCGTGGAAACCGTGACAAGGTATAGTCTGATAGTCCAAGATCGGCAATTCTTGCAAGCTCAGCCCCTCCCGGATAAGGCACGCCCATTAATTTAGCCGTTTTATCAAACGCCTCACCCACTGCATCATCCAGAGTTTCGCCCAACAGTTCATAATCACCCAAAGCACGCGCTTCAATTAATTGTGTATGTCCACCTGAAACCAATAACACAACAAATGGGAAATCCAACGCTGGCGAATCCAGTTTTGCTGCCAACAAATGCGCTTCTAAATGATGTACCGCAAGAGCTGGAATATTTAGTGCAAACGCCAGACTTTTTGCAAAACAAGCCCCCGTTAACAGTGCACCAATCAAGCCAGGCCCTGCTGTATAAGCGATTGCATCCAATTGCTTTTTATCCAGTCCGCCCTGTCGCAAGGCTTCATCCACCAAAGGTACGATATGTTTAACATGATCACGTGAGGCTAATTCGGGCACAACTCCGCCAAAATCACGATGCATCATGATCTGCGAATAAAGTACATCCGCTATCAGACCTTGTTCGGAGCAATAAATTGCCACACCTGTTTCATCACAAGACGATTCAATACCTAATACTCGCATGATTACACCTGTTGCCTTAAAAATGACAATTATACTTGACGAATGACAATTGTATCACTAGAATTGCGAGCTTATTGTAATAAATATACCAATCGTCATCTATAATAGATTAGATAACGAAAAAACTAACCGAGGATTACTGAATGCCCACAGTTCGCGTGAAAGAAGGCGAAAACCCAGAGTACGCACTGCGTCGTTTCAAACGTTCCTGTGAAAAAGCAGGCCTGTTAACTGAATTGCGTCGTCGTGAGTTTTATGAAAAACCCACTGCTGAACGTAAGCGTAAACAAGCAGCTGCTGTTAAACGTCACCTGAAAAAATTGACTCGCGACACATCTACTGGTCGCCCAGCAACACACCGACGTAAATAAAGATGACCTTGAAAGATCAGATTATTAACGATCTTAAAGATGCCATGCGCGCCAGAGATACAAAAAAACTGGGCGCGCTTCGGCTAATCGCTGCTGCAATCAAACAAATTGAAGTTGACGAACGTATTGAAATAGATGATACGCGAATGCTGGTCATTCTAGATAAACTTGCAAAACAACGCAACGAGTCAATCAGTCAATATAGTGCAGCGGGAAGAGATGAATTGGTCGCACAGGAAGAGTTTGAGCTGGCCCTGATTAATCAGTACTTGCCTGAGCCATACAGTGATGACGAAGTAAAAGACCTTGTTGAAAAAGCAATGGTTACTGTTGGCGCCGAGAAAATGAGCGACATGGGTAAAGTCATGGCGGAATTAAAACCTCAACTACAAGGTCGTGCAGACATGAGTAAAGTCAGCGCGATGATCAAAGCACGCTTGAATTGAGTAACTCAGCCACACAGGGTTTGATCCCCCAATCATTTATTGATGAATTACTCAACCGCACAGATATTGTTGAGTTTATCGATAGCTACGTGCCGCTAAAAAAACGCGGCACTAGCCATATCGCTTGTTGCCCCTTCCATACTGAAAAAAACCCCTCTTTCAACGTTGTTTCCAAAAAACAGTTTTACCATTGCTTTGGTTGTGGTACCAGTGGCAACGTCATTAGCTTTGCTATGGGTTACTTACATCAAAGTTTCCCCGACGCCATTGAAACATTAGCGACGCGTGCGGGCTTAGCTGTACCCCGGGACGCACATCCCGAAAAACATAATCACTCATTAAATCTATATCAATTATTAAACCGCGTCTCAACGTTTTATCAACAAACCTTAAAATCGTCAGGCCAGATTGCCATTGATTATTTGAAACAACGCCATGTTAATGGTGAGGTAGCAAAACTTTATCAACTCGGATTTGCACCTTCAGGGTGGCAAACACTGGAAGCACAATTCAGACAAAATAAGCAGGAATTAATAGCCACAGGCATGCTAATCCAAAAAGATGACGGTAAAACATATGATCGTTACCGACAACGGATCATGTTCCCCATTCATGACAGACATGGAAAAATCATTGGTTTTGGTGGACGAGCGATTGAAGCAGACCAAAAGCCGAAATACCTTAACTCACCTGAGACCGTTATATTTCAAAAAAACCGTGAATTATATGGCTTGCACCAAATCTTGCAACAACAAAGTAACGTAAAAAATGTGCTTATTGTTGAAGGCTACATGGACGTGATTGCATTGGCTCAACACGGTATCATGAATGCTGTTGCCACGCTTGGCACTGCAACCAGCTCCTACCACATTCAATTATTAAGCAAACACACCAAACAGCTCATTTTTTGTTTTGATGGCGATGCCGCCGGGCGCCAGGCAGCATGGAAAGCACTGGACAGCAGCCTCCCCCAGCTAAATGCAGGTCTTGATGCCAGTTTTATCTTTTTACCAGACGGCCATGATCCAGATAGCCTAGTGCGTGAAGAAGGCAAAGACCAATTTCTTCAACGTTTACAAAATGCCACCCCCTTAAACCAGTTTTTTTTCGATACCTTGACCAAGGACATCGATCACACGAGCCTGACGGGAAAAAGTCAACTCGTGAATGCGGCCAAACCTTATTTGCTGAAAATGACAGATGGACCATACAAACAATTAATGATGAATGAACTAGCTCGCCTCACCCGCATCGAGACGCATAGAATCGGCCAGCTAATAGACGAAAAAACACCTGAAATAGTTCCCGATGCAGGAGCGAATATAGCTCGAACACCTATTCGCGTTGCCACCGCATTGCTGTTGCAAAATCCTGAGTTATACACCACATGTGCCGACCAATTACCTGAGGATGCACTAGATGACCAACGACACCATGTACTGCATACGTTAATGCAACAAATAGCGCAAAACCCAACCATCAATACGGCGACATTGGTTGAAGCCTGGCGTGATTCGCCTTTATTTGATTCAATCAATAAACTGGCCGCATGGGCGCACCAAGTTCCAGATAATGCACTTGCAAATGAATTTTTAGACATCGTTCTTTTTTTGGAAAAGCAAAATCAAGACAATGAGATTCAACAACTAATCGATAAAGCGCGTCATGAAGGGTTGACAAAAACTGACCAACATACCCTTCAGGACATGCTAAAAAAACGGCATAAGGGATTAAAAACCGTTCTCGATCAATAACATGGAAAAAACTCGATCACAGACTGGCGTATTTAGTTAAGTCAGTTTATAATTAAGCCAATTTTCTCGCCTTTAACGTTCTTTTTATGAGTATATATGAGCTCCAATAATGACCAAGAACAACATCGCTCGCAGATCACCAAAGTCATTAGTTTAGGAAAAGACCAAAACTACCTGACTTATGCACAGATCAACGACCTGCTACCCAATATTGTTGACACCGAACATTTTGATGTAATCATCAGTATGTTGGAGGGCATGAATATTAAAGTATTCGAGCGTCCACCAGATGATGATGAACTGGCACTTCTTGGAAATACCGAAGAAGCACCGGAAGACATCGAAGAGGCGGCTGCCGTTGTAGCATCGCTGGATAAAGAAACCGGTCGAACTACAGATCCTGTTCGCATGTACATGCGCGAAATGGGCACTGTGGAGCTACTAACTCGTGAGGGCGAGATTCGTATCGCCAAACGTATCGAGGAAGGCATCTACCAGGTTCTTACATCTCTGGCATATTATCCTGAAACGGTAGGATTACTCCTGAGCGATTACGAACTCGTACTGGTTGATGAAATGCGCCTAAATGAAGTTATCAGCGGCTTCTCTGATGACGATAGCGCACCTCCATCCAACATTGGATCCATGCTGGATGAATCACAGCAAGATTCCATTATCGATGTAGTGACAGCTGACATCATCGATGAAAGTGACGATAGTGATGGCGATGCAGGTGGTGTAGTCGAAGTCGATGAGGGGCCAAATCCTGAGCAAGCCCAAGTTTATTTTGATGAATTGCGTGAAAACTATGACAACGCAATGAAATCCATGAATGATCTGGGTCGTACTTCTAAAAAAACTATGGAATTACTTGAGCTAATGGCTCAATCATTCTTAAAGTTAAAACTGACATCCAAAGAAGTTGATAAACTAACGCGCCACTTCCGCAACCTACGGAACCATATTCGTGAATTTGAACGCAATATCATGAAGTTATGTATTGACAAAGCACGAGTACCACGCAAATTGTTTATTGATAGCTTCCCAGGACATGAAACGGATATCAACTGGCTGGATACGTTAACAAACAAAAATCCGAAGAAGATTGACGCCGCACGTGTGGGTGAATTTGCCCAAGACATCAAGCACTTGCAACTCAGACTCGCATCGTTTGAAAAAGAATACGGCTTGACCATTAGCGAAATTAAAGAAATCAATCGCGAAATGTCACTGGGTGAAGCCAAAGCACGCCGTGCTAAAAAAGAAATGGTCGAGGCAAATTTACGGCTGGTGATTTCAATCGCCAAAAAATACACAAACCGTGGTCTACAATTTCTTGATTTAATTCAGGAAGGCAATATTGGTTTGATGAAAGCAGTCGATAAGTTTGAATACCGACGTGGCTATAAGTTCTCTACATATGCAACATGGTGGATACGTCAGGCAATCACTCGGTCCATTGCGGATCAAGCTCGCACGATTCGTATTCCGGTGCACATGATTGAAACGATTAACAAGCTTAATCGTATTTCAAGACAAATCCTGCAAGAAACAGGACGAGAAGCAACACCGGAAGAATTAGCGGAAAAAATGGATCTGAGCGAAGATAAAATTCGTAAAGTCCTGAAAATCGCTAAAGAACCCATTTCCATGGAAACCCCCGTTGGTGACGACGATGAATCACATCTTGGTGATTTCATACAGGATGACAACATCGAATCACCTATCGACTGTGCTACAGCCGAAGGCTTGCGTGAAGCAACTTTGGAAATTCTGGAAACGCTAACTCCACGTGAAGCAAAAGTACTGCGCATGCGTTTTGGCATTGAAATGAACACGGATCATACGTTAGAAGAAGTCGGCAAACAATTCGACGTAACTCGAGAACGAATCCGTCAAATCGAAGCCAAAGCTCTCCGCAAACTGCGCCACCCATCACGATCGGAAAAACTGCGAAGTTTCCTCGATGGAGATGAAAGCTAAACGCCACATTTGTAGGTTGGGCCTTGGCCCAACAGGCCCCGCTTCAAAGCTTAAACTTGTTGGGCCAAGGCCCAACCTACATTAACAAAACTTACAAAAGATATTAAAAAAATTCTGGCATTAAACAACATTAACCATTACAATAACCACGCGCGGGCCCATAGCTCAGTTGGTTAGAGCAGCGGACTCATAATCCGTTGGTCCAAGGTTCAAGTCCTTGTGGGCCCACCATATAAATCAAGTAGTTACGCGCGATTCTAAAAAATTCAAAAAAGTCATGTAGACGCAATGTAGACGCCGAGGAGCTTTTCTCGAACAAAATAATAAGTAGAAAATGTATAACTGCTATAGATGATGGTGATTTAATCAAGTGAAATATAAAAGCAATCTCTACTCAATTAGACTCACTCTTATTTATCTTGTCCTGTTTATCGTCACCCAACGTTTCTGATGTTGAGACATCCGACCTCCTATTCAACACAGTTTCTCTATATTTTTGAGACTGGTTCTGTACGATGACTGAATTACCCATTTCATAGCCGCCTTCCGTCGCAGCTATATTTTCAATTTCATGAGGAGGAACGCTGTTTAATGGCCAAAATGTACAATGGAATTCATCTCCTTGCATAGGAAGGGGTAATTCACCATACCACTGATGTGATCGTCCTTTTGTACCGGGATTTATGTCATTTCTACTGGCACCTTGTGCTACGTCAGGACTAAAACACAAGCCTTCAGGCAGCTTTGTCATCGCTTCTATAGGAAGGGTTGTACGAGTTACGCAGTCATAGTAAAGATTACCAATTTCGACCCCTTTAGGCATATTTCCAAACAAAATATATCCATGTTTTTCTGGCTCATAGTTAATCCATTCATTTTTATTCCCTTCGTTGACAACATCGCCTCGAATTTTTATAGGATTTTTGCTTTGAATGGCTTGATAATATACAGAAACACTCCCCATAGTTGCATTAAATGGAGCGTAATATAAATACATTAAAGGTGTTATGTTATTTCTCTGTATTGCTAAATTTAATGAATTTGTTGCAAGAAGCAAACTACTGTTAATAGCATGTTTCAACGATTCAAGTAATTCAGGTGTATTCATCATTTGCAAAAATTGATTTTCAATGTTTCTATGAGTATCTTCACCAAGAACTATCCCAAATTTTTCAAGGTCTTTTAAAACAATTGGATTATAAAGCTCTTGTTTAGTAAGCGCTGTTTCTTCTGAATCGCATATACTTAAATCAGTATAAATAACGGAGCCCTGTTTTTTGCTTTCCATCAGATGGGCTGAAAGAATTAATTTTAAAAAATCAACGCGAAAATAAATCGGAATACCAGATAAAAACAGATCTGAATTATTTTGAACAAAAGGTATTTCTCTAATATCTCTCAGTTTAATTGCAGAATGGGCTTCAACGCTTACCTTTTTCAACAGCCTTTGTGTGTTTTCTATCGCGTTTGTGTTCGTGCATTGGCTATCATACCAAAAATTTACCTCTGCCTCTGGATTGGCAATACGCCATTTTTTTAGTTGATTCGATACATAATTTATTGTTTCTCTGGTTTTACCAGAACAAACATATTCACCCTCATCATCTTTGTGACTATTAATCCACATTAAATTAATACTGTAACGCAGTCCCTTAAAAAACTCTTTTGAGTCGATATCTGAGTGTATTTCTTTAAGTGATATCATCACGTCGCTCCAGTTATTTTTATATAAGTATAGCCCACGTCTCCTTTTCAGTCATAATCATGCGATTGACCAAGAGCTATCTCTAAAACATAGCATCGCCCTCATTTAAAACTATAGATCATGCTTAATAAATGTGCTGCGTCACTGCATGAGCTTTCCGCAGTGACGCAGCCGAATAACTTAAAAATTCATATGTACATTCAATATAGTTACAGTCATTTGTATAATGGCGCGCAGCGCGATTATACAAATTAAATCAATAAATCATACTCACTTACATAATATGGTGACTCACAGAAAGTTGGAGATGTTGTGAAAAAACCAAGGGACAAATGGGACTTGTGGGGCAGCCGCGCTACGACTGGCTTTTTGCCGTCCCTAACGCATTTAATTGACGTGGGGCACATGGGACAATGCTGGCAAAATGCAAACGTTGCAAAGCAATGTATATTGCGCCCTTGAAAATTCCTTCGGGAGTGATGGAGTTCGCTTTCGCGAATGGCATGAAAAAGTAAAATCATATTTTCAATCAGCATTAAGTTCAATTAACAAAAAAATACTGCGAAGAAAATAAATGATGATAAATTCAGAACGGTGCATTCTTGAGAAGTTGCGCAAGCCATTATAATAAAAATGTCCTGCTCAAAATTGTTATTTTGCAGTAATCCATACGTCATTCCGAACGCAGCGAGGGATCCCGTGATGTTGACTTGGCTCCCCATATCGGAGATCTCTTGCTACGCTCGGGATGACGTATGGAGCAAAGAATTAGGTTTTGCATAAACTACTTTATTCCCCACTCCAAATTTTATCCGTAAAAACATACAGCCTCGGTGTACCCACACCTTTGATTCTTGGCTTGTGTGAAGCTTTGCCATCAGAAGCCGGTTTCAGCCAGCCGGCTTGCAATAATATCTTCGTCACCATCCGCTGATCGAATCCTTTGCAGAGTTCGTTTTTGAAAACTTCAGTCAACACCATGTATACCCGGAACCCCTGATCATCTGTTTGATAAAACCCGGCGCGGTTTTGAATTTTTTCACAATTGGGTAAACGAACGTTATCAAACCGGCTGGCTCCATGTAATTCAAAAAATCCACGCACCTGCGCCATGATGGCGCGGTCTTCGCGATTGCCTTCTCCTCCAAAAGCATCCATCCATGCGGTAAAACACTCCTGTGCTGCTTGAAATGCTTCACCCTTGTTCCAGCCCGTCAGACCAAACTGGCTGGCTAGTTCTCCGGCGGCAGCAACCAGTGCAAAGCGTCTGGCTACACGAATAGACTGGCCATTCGCATTGGACTGGATTACGGTTTCAACGAAACGATTAATAAGATCGGCGATAAAACGACCGATCACTTGTCGATTGGCTACGACTTGTTGCAGCCATGCCATACCCACCGCACCGTGATATCGGCTAGTATATTTCTTTAACGACAACGCCATGCTGGCAGGACTCAGTTGGTTATGAATCGTTTCAAACACGCCCATACCAGCGCCGGCATCAGCTTCAATATCAGCCAAGCGTATTTCCTGACCAGCATTGCTTCGCTGTCCTGTTTTTGCCATGAGCGATGTCAATGACTCTTCTCCGGCTGACAGAAAAAGCAAAGACCATTTGGAGGATTGCTTGACAGTGCCAGAGCGTGAGGCACGTGTCTTCCCCTGCCCATTAGCCAGCAAATAGGCCGCCTCCCCTGCTTCTCGTGGATCCATCTGACTGAGTTCATCCAGAATCAGCAATCCATCATTGTGCAGTGCAGCCAATCCTTCAAGCCCATTGGACGTGGTGCGCCATAAACGGCAATAGGCTTGTGGATTGCCCCACACCGACGCAACGATGTTTAATGCGGTGCTTTTGCCGGATGACGATGCACCTCTTAGGTGAAATCCGCCCGAGTCTTCACCAACCGGTTTTGCCAGCACAGGGGCAAGTGCGATGGAAATGGCAAATACAAGCCGTGAGTTACCCGCTGCCAGACGCCCTATCGAATCGCGCCACTCTTCTGCTGTACCAGAAGAAGACAACGCTGGCTCAATTGCATTGGTATTCTGAAAAACGATTTTTTCCGTTGATTGGCCAATGGATTGGGAAGCTGTGACGAAGACCTCGCCATGCCAGCCCAGCCTGTCCACACATCGTGCACGCGCTTCTATCGGGAACACTTGCAAGTATGAAGTCAGCAGATCACGCGCTGTTCTGTTAGGAGAAATAGCCACCCCCAATCTGGCCAGCTCGCGCCTGACATCAGAAGCATCCCCTTGCAACAAGGCCAAAGGCATTGCCCATTGATGGGTTACACCATCATCATCCTGCCATTCCAGCAAACGACCCCATTCACCGCTTCTGGCATCACGCGTTTTCGCGACGACATGCAACGATGAACAGATCCAGCGTGGGGGAAGTTGATGACCGTCCTTGTCCTTGCTAACAAAAGTTACTCCCTGATCCGTTAACCTGAAATAACCACCGGCATACTCGCAAAGGACAGGTCGCTGTTTTGGGACAGTGGGTAATGCGATAACATGATTTTGTGACATAAACCTTTCTCCAGACAACATCCATGGAAATTGCATCAAAATGAATGCATATCTTTCCGTGGATCATGAAACAACAATTAAATTTATGCGACAGCTAATGCCCGCGACTGACTTTCGTCACTGGTTGAGCGATAAACTTTTTGTTTTAGGAGAAAATCCAGCACATCACTTTTGTGATACAGCACCTTGCGGCCGATTTTCAGATAAGGAACACTACAACCAGCCCAGCGGTTACGTTCAAGTAACTGGGTGGAACAACTTAATACCGCAGCAATGGTTTGTTGATTAAACAATGCAGAATGGGGTGCAGATTCAAATTCGTTTCACAGGTGTAAACGAGAGGGTTTTTGCATAGACATAAAGGAACCTCGGTCAATTGATTATTCATTTCAGCTTAATGCCGACCAGCCGCATCCTGCGTAATGAATATCAGTTGTCTATCTGGTTCCATCACAGATCAAACAATGATAATTCGTTTCCATAAGTCGTTTAGACTTTTAACTACAAGCCTGATCCAATTTCAAGCTCGGGGAAAGTATCGCTTAAAATTTAAAAGGTTGTCAATGATTGTAGATCAAATTAAAAGAAATGATGTCAATTGATGCTGAAAAGCGGTGATTGAGCGTTGATTTGTCCCACCTGCCCCACTTCAAAAAATGGGTTAGGGACAGCAAAAATCCAGTCGTGGCGCGGTTGTCCCCACTGTCCCAGTTGTCCCTCGTGTTTTTAACTATAACGCCAAGCATGTGAACTAAAACTCACAATATATTTAGAATTCTCAAGTAGTAAGTACCATCAGCTGATTAATTTTTAGTTCTAAATCTTTCAGCGAAGCTGATGATGTATACGTAAATAACTATTTGTGACGTTCAACTTCATCGGATCGCACCCATGGCATATTAATACGAACTGCATCAAGATTTAGCACATCAGCAATTTTCAATAAAGTACGACGCCGAGGCATAGCATTCGAATTAAAAAAGCGTGATAGAGATGGCTGTGGGATATGTGTTGCCTTTGATAATTCACTAATCCCACCGTTATCATTTACTATTTTCAACAAACCATCTTTGAATTCTCGAATATGCTGCCTCACCTGCTCCAGATCATTTAATTTAATATAACGATATTCTTCTTTTTCAGGTTGATTACAGTCATCAATGAGCTCTTGGATGTCAGCAATGATTTCATTACACTCGTTAATATCCGATTCGTTATTCCATAGGAAAACCAAATCAGCAACCCCTTCGTAGCGTAATGCAGTGCGAATGGCTGCGGAAATAAATTCTGAAGGTAATCCCACCTTTTGCATTGTATGGCTAATAGAAAATAAACTAACATCTTGCTCAGGTGTCAGATGGAAGATTGATTCCTCTTTATAGGCATGCCTTCTCATGTTAACTCTCCACATTTAATGTATCGCTCTTCTTGGAGCAACTGAAGGTGCGTTTTAAATTTTGCCAACATTCGTTTTTCTGTTTTTTCATCCCGCTTTACATACCCTTGGCATATATAAGCATTGTTTAATATGGCAACAGGCAATCGAAGCTGTACACATCCATTACCTACCTGATGCCATTTCATTTTATACCCTCTCGGTATAATTTGATGATTCCACTTAGCTGGTGACCAAAATTTTCCATTATCAAATTTTGAATCATTCGGATAATTGGCTAGCAACAAGGCATCAGGTCTTAATTGCTCTTGATAATAGGTTTGCGTAAATACATTGTTGTGCTTTAACTCAAGATAAGCATCAAGCGCCCATTGAGTGATAATAATTTTCACATCCCCACCTTATCATTCATGTTAATTATAGCATATATAACAAATATAACATTTTATATTTGCAACACGTTAAAAACCTAACTCATGTTTTTGACTAAAAAATTGGTAATCATTTGCATAGGCTTACGCAAACGTTCAACATCTCGCATAATATACCCGGCCGTCACATCATTGTTCATTTTGTGATTTAACAATCGTTTCAAAGCATAAGCAGGCAGATCAAGACTATCGGCAATAGTAGCAAAGGTTCTACGTAAGTCATGCAGGGTAAATGGCACACCGGACAATTCAGCTACTTTTAGTACCGCTTTTTTAGGCTCAGAAATATAACCCGTTTTGCTATCGGCTGGAAAAATATACTCACTGGTTTTCTGCCGACTTCTTCGCTCCAGTAACTCATAAACAAAATCCGACATCGGCAGAGTATGTACTTCTCTATTTTTGGTATCTTGCAGTGTGAGCGTCTTGGATTTCAAGTCGATATCATCCCAGAGTAAGGAGGCGGCTTCAGTTTTACGCATGCCGGTGAACAGTAGTAAAAGAAAATAATCATGCCAAAGTAGCGCATTACGATAGGCCTCTTGATCTACCAATCGTGTTATGCCGGAATACCAATCAGCCAGTTGATGCGGCTTAATCACCGTTTGCTTGCGATCAACACGAAACCATCCTCGGGTATGAGACAGGTATTTCACTGGATTGATAACGATAATCGACTGACCATCACCAGTCTGATATTCATACATGGCAAAATTAAATATGGCTCTTAATACTCGCATGGCATTATTGGCTCGCGCCCGGCTGTTGGTTGCACCGTGTTGGGAGTGACGTTTGGCGATCATTTCGCGGGTGATTGTAATGATGGGCTTATCCAACCAGTCAGGTACAACTTCATGCAGCACAGAGTGGTAATCAGCAAGGGTTCTTGGTTTTAAATCTTTACGGGCTTTTAAATAATCATTCAACACTTGCTTCAGGGGCATGGCATTAACCCGTTGGGTTTTCTTTTCAGCAATGGGATCATCCCCTCTCGCCACACTACCCAATAAACTCTTGGCCTGCTTTCTGGCTCCTTCAGCAGTGATATTGCCGTACTTACCCAAGGTGATCCGTTTGACTTTGCCATTTATGCGGGTTTCGACGATGAAGCTTTTTACACCACTACTGGTAATTCTCAAAGCAAAACCTTTTAACGTTTCATCCCGAAAAAAAGATTGATCTTTTCCAAGCATCGGTTCGAGCTTGTCTATCACCGATTTTATCAGTCTTAAACCATTTTGATTTGCAGCCATGCTTCACCCCCGACAAAAACCCATGTAGACGCAATGTAGACAGATTTTTTAAAACTCAATAAAGCCCAATGGCATCGATTATGACCTAACACCATTGAATTTAAAAGGTTTATAAAGGTATTTAAAAATCATTAAAAGAGGATAAAACAGGTCTGTTACAGACTCATAATCCGTTGGTCCAAGGTTCAAGTCCTTGTGGGCCCACCATTAAAATCAATGACTTACACTTGATTTTCTGTTTCCCTAAAAACCCCCTTCGGGGTTTCTTCGGGATCTGCGCTCACAATTCACAATGAAATTGCTTTTACGCCCTCATTTACAACCTGTCTGGATTTAAAGTTTGTATTGCGCAAAAGTGTTAAAACAACTCCACTCTTTTGCTTTTCACAAACCCTGTTGCCAGCCTCAAAAAGATTTTGCAACTCAGCTGATGAGTAATGAGTGGTAATTCGCCCAGAACGATGTCCCAGCAAATCCTGTCTGTCTTCAAAACTTACACCAGCCGCACGCAAGCGCCTGCCAAAAGTATGTTTCAAGTCATGCACCCTTACCTGCGATAAATCAGCTTTGATTCGAGCTTGCCGCCATCCCGTTGATAACATCCGGGCTAATGGCTTGCTTCTAAAGCTAAACACATGGGTTGGATGTTTCCCCCGCTCACTATTCACCACTGATCGAGCCGTCTCATTACAAACAACCAGTCAGCAATTCCCGCCATTAAAAAAAATCCAGTAAACTAGCGGTTTCCAGGTGATTTAGAAATTAATTTTTCGTAGACTATCGTTACG
>Ga0206878_10122_pt1 | contig 34072 bp, 31 predicted proteins | sample Alteio_BWOrgCont_8_FD_152621 | JGI IMG/M metagenome (GOLD analysis project Ga0206878, IMG submission 152621) | Enriched cells from forest soil in Barre Woods Harvard Forest LTER site, Petersham, Massachusetts, United States -... | ecosystem: Environmental > Terrestrial > Soil > Temperate forest >... | reverse complement strand
CCCGTAATGTTAAACGAAATGCTTGATGCCATGCAGCCCGCGCCCGGCAAGGTCTATGTTGATGGCACACTCGGTGCCGGCGGCTATAGCAAGGCACTGCTCGAGGCAGCGCACTGCACCGTGTATGCAATCGACCGCGATCCCAATGTTTCCGCGTTTGCCGAAAAACTCGTCAGCGCATTTCCCGGCCGCTTCTTCTGGTTAGTCGGCACGTTCGGCGACATGCTTAAACTGCTTGCCGACAAAGGCGTGACGTCGGTCGATGGCATCGTGCTCGATATCGGCGTTTCCTCGATGCAGATCGATACTGCAGAGCGCGGTTTCTCCTTTATGAAGGATGGCCCGCTCGACATGCGCATGAGCAAGGACGGCATGAGTGCCGCCGACATCATCAACAGCGCCGATGAAGAAGAATTGGCCGACATATTCTACCATTACGGCGAAGAGCGCGCGTCACGCAAAATTGCGCGCGCCATCGTCAAAGCACGCAGCGAACAACCCGTTCTGAGGACTAGCGAACTTGCCGGTATTGTGCGGCGCGTTGTGAAGGGATCGCCTGGGTTAGATCCCTCCACGCGCACTTTTCAGGCGCTTCGCATCAAGGTCAATGACGAACTGGGCGAACTCGAGCGCGCGCTTGAAGCGGCGCAGAAGTTACTTAACCCGGGCGGAAGGCTGGTGCTCGTCACCTTCCATTCGCTCGAAGATCGCATTGCCAAACAGTTTTTACAGTCGCGTTCTGGCGAAACTAGGGGAGGGTCGCGTCATCTGCCGTCGGCTGGGGAAACCCAGGCGAAGGCCGCTGTCCGCCTCCCCACTTTTTTTCTCCCCAGGAGAAAACCGGTTTTGCCAGGTGTTGAGGAAACCAAACGTAACCCACGCGCACGCTCTGCCAAGCTGCGCCTTGCCGTGCGCACGGAGGCGCTCGCATGATTATCCGTCCGGCTACCATCGTGTGGGTAGTACTCCTGATGGCTGCCGCTTTCGGTCTTTACATGGTCAAATTCAAAGTGCAGGCAGTCAAAGTCGAAGTGGCTGCGACCGAGAAGCATCTGCGCGAAGAAAAGCAGAACCTGCACGTGCTCAAGGCTGAATGGACGTACCTTACGCGTCCTGAGCGGCTGCGTGAGCTTTCGGCGAAATACCTGCCGCTCAAGCCGATGAACGGCCAGCAGCTTGCCGATTTTGGCAGTCTGCCGGTGACCGCATCCACCAACGCAGTACAGCCCGCTTCCGACGATGAAGAAGGTTCCCCCGAGGCCCCGAGCGTGACGCTCGTAAGCGGGGCCACACATGCGAGGTGATACGGCGTGGCCTGCCTTACCGCATAACACCCGCATCATCAAACGCGAAAGCAGCGCCAAGAAACTCATCGATCAGAGCCGTATTCGCCTGTTCTGCATCACGGCATTTTTCCTTCTTTCCTTTGCCACAATCGGCGGCCGGCTGGTGGAAGTCATGGTTTTGCATCATGGCGATAGCAGCCCGGATTTAAGTCTCCCCGCGGCGCGCACCGACGAACAGACACTCGAAGAACTCACAGCACCACTGCCGCTAGCGCGTGGGGATATTGTCGATCGCAATGGTGTGGTGGTGGCCACGACGCTTGCCACCGAGTCGCTCTTTGCCAATCCACGTGATCTGAATGACCCAGACGATACCGCGCGCAAACTGGCCCATATTTTTCCTGAGATTGATGAGTCCGACATGGCACGCAAGCTCAAGCGTGATGTTTCCTTCATCTGGATCAAGCGCAACCTTACTCCGACAGAGCAGCGCGCTGCCAATAATTTGGGGATTCCCGGACTGTATTTCCAGCCGGAGCAGAAACGCGTCTATCCGCAGAGCAACCTGTTGTCGCATGTAATAGGTTTTGTAGGGCTGGATAATAAAGGGCTCTCGGGCATCGAAAAATCCTTCGACGAACAGCTGCGTGATCCGGATACCAATAAAGATCCGCTCAAGCTGTCGATTGACCTGCGCGTGCAAAGCATAGTGCGCCAGGCCATCAAGGAGGGTATGCAGTCTTCCGAAGCCATTGGTGCAACAGGCATCGTAGTGGATGTGCATAGCGGCGAAGTTCTGGCGATGAGCAATCTGCCCGACTTCAATCCGCACCAGGCAGGATCCGCGCCCGATGTGACGCGCTTCAACCGTGCATCGCTGGGCACGTACGAGATGGGATCGACATTCAAGACTTTCACCATCGCCATGGCGCTCGATGACGGGGTGGCCAACCTCAATGACAGTTTTGACGCCACGCACCCTATCGAGATTGCCCATTACACCATCCATGACGCGCATCCGATGAACCGCTGGCTGACGGTGCCGGAAATTTATGCATACTCCTCCAACATCGGCACCGTCCGCATGGCCATGGATATCGGCACCGTGCGACAGAAAGCGTTTTTGCGCAAAATCGGCATGATGGATCCGGTGCATATCGAATTGCCGGAAGTAGGTACTCCGCATTACCCGCAGGAGTGGCGCGATATCAGCACGATGACGATTGCTTACGGTCATGGCATGTCGGTCACGCCGCTTAATCTGGTGCGTGGCTTTTCCGCGATGGTAAACGGCGGCATGCTGGGCGATCTTACGTTGCTTAAAGACGGCAATGACGGCAAAGATGCCCCGGTACGCGTGATTTCGGAAAAGACCTCCCGTCAACTGCGCAGGCTCATGCGCATGGTGGTAGAACACGGCACAGCCAAGAAGGCCAATGTCGAAGGCTATCGTGTGGGCGGCAAGACCGGAACGGCGGAAAAAGTGGATGCCGGCGGCTATAATCACAATGCCAAACTGGCCCTGTTTATTGCCACTTTCCCGGTGGATGACCCGCAATATGCCGTACTGGTGATGATTGACGAACCCAAGGGCACTAAAGAGACGGCCGGATTTGCCACGGGAGGCTGGATCGCCGCCCCGATAGCGGGTACTATCATCAGCCAGATGGCGCCGCTCTATGGTATACGTCCGGTGTATGACGTGCCTGAAGACGCCGTGAACCAATACTGGGTCAATAACGCGAATCAGAAATTCCTCCATGCCGTTTCTTACTGAACTGCTTGCTCATTATCACGGTGCGCTTTTAATTGAAGGTAACGCAGAGAAACTTCCTATCGCATCGGTGACTGCCGATTCGCGTCAGGTTACGCCCGGTGCATTGTTCATGGCGATACGCGGCACACATACGGACGGCACCGCCTATGCCATGGATGCAGTCGAGCGTGGCGCGGTGGCGGTGGTCTGTGATTTTGACGGCAAACTCGCGCTTCCCAAATCTGTGGTGATGGTGAAGGTGGAAAATGCGCGCATGGCGCATGCGAAATTCGCCGGCGCATTTTATGTGCCCCAGCCGCCGTATATTACTGCGGTCACCGGCACGGACGGCAAAACCTCAACCGTCGATTTTTTCCGCCAGCTCTGGCAGATGAGTTACGAAAATGCCGCTTCCATCGGCACGCTGGGCGTTATCGGCCCGCAGGCTGAGAACCAGCTGGGCGCGCTCAATACCACGCCTGATCCCACCTTGCTGCATCAGACATTGCGCACGTTGGGTGCAGGGCAATGCAAGTATGTAGCCATCGAGGCGTCAAGCCACGGGCTTGATCAATATCGTCTCGACGGTGTGAATCTTACCGCAGCGGCATTTACCAACCTGTCGCGCGATCATCTTGATTATCACGGGACGCTGGAATCGTATTTTGCCGCTAAGCTGCGGCTGTTTGCAGAGTTATTGCCTGCAGGCGCTACCGCCGTGCTCAATGCGGATGATGCCAAGTTCCGCAGGATTACTGAAGTCTGCGAGAAACGCGGTGTACGCGTTATCAGCTACGGCGAGCGCGGCAAAGACTTCCGCGTCAAGAAGATCACGCCGACGCTTACCGGCCTTGCGGTGCAGGCTGACATCATGGGTGCCTCGCAGCATTTCATGCTGCACATGATCGGCGGATTTCAGGTCATGAATGCGCTTGCTGCGCTAGGACTTTATACCGGCTGTGGCGGCAGTATCGAAGAGGGGCTCAAGCATCTGCCGCATCTGCACAGCGTACCGGGGCGCATGGACAAGGTTGCAAGTCATCCTAACGGTGCGCCGATTTTTGTCGATTACGCCCATACCCCGGCTGCACTGGGCAATGTGCTCAAGACTATGCGTGCGCATGTGAAGGGCAAGTTAAGTGTGGTGTTTGGCTGTGGCGGTGATCGCGATAAAGGCAAACGCCCGGAGATGGGCAAAGCGGCAAGTGAATTTGCCGATGCCATTATTGTGACCGATGACAATCCCAGAAGCGAAGATCCGTCACAGATCCGTGCCGAGGTCATGGCCGGTGCACCGAAAGCAAAAAATGTCGGCGACCGTGCCGAAGCGATTGCATTCGCCATCAAATCCCTGCACAAGGATGATGTGCTGCTGATTGCGGGAAAGGGTCATGAAAAAACCCAAATCGTCGGCAATCGTACCTTGCCTTTCGACGACGGCGAAGTGGCGCGGATGGCGGTCAAGCTATGTGAGCGGAAGGCGAACTGATGTGGAGCAGTGAGGAGATTCGGGAGGCAACCAAGGGCACAATGCTGGGCAGCGCTTTTGAGGCATCTTCCGTATCCATCGACAGCCGCAAGCTTGCCCCCGGTGCCCTGTTCGTGCCCATCAAAGGTGAGCGCATGGATGGGCATGACTACATAAAAGAAGCGCTGGCCAAGGGTGCGGCGGGCGCACTCGTGCACCGTATGCCCGATGGGCTCAAAAAAGGCGCGCCGGTTGTCATGGTGAATGATACCTACAAGGCGCTGGTGGATCTGGCGATAGCTGCCCGCAAGCGCACCCATGCCCGCATCATCACCGTTACCGGCAGTGTCGGCAAGACCGGCACCAAGGAGGCTATTCGCATTGCTACGGGCAGCGCGGGCAAAGTATATGCCACGCAAGGCAATCTCAATAATCATATCGGACTGCCATTGTCGCTTGCCAATCTTCCGCAGGATGCAGGTTTTGGTGTTTTCGAACTAGGCATGAACCATGCAGGCGAATTATCTTTCCTAAGCCGCATCGTACGTCCGGATATTGCAGTCATCACCAATGTGGAAGCCGTGCATCTCGAATTTTTTGCCAATGTCGAAGGCATTGCCGATGCCAAAGCGGAAATCATGGAGGGCATGCAAAAGGATGCGTCATTGGTGCTGAACCGCGATAATGCCTATTATCACCATCTGCTTACCAAGGCGGTAGGCCATGGCATCCGCCGTATCGTGACATTCGGTACGCATGAAGAGGCCGATTTTCGCCTGCTTAATTACCGGCTTCGCGACGCAGGCTCGCAGGTGGATGCTATCATATGCGGTACGCCCATCACCTATCCTTTGGGCACAACCGGGCGACATTGGGCGCTCACCTCGCTTGCGGCGCTTGCGGCCGCCACGCAAGCCGATGCTGACTTAGCCAATGCCGCCGCTGCATTAATGCATTTTTATGAGCCCGAGGGCAGGGGCAAGCGCGTGCCTGTGCAGTTGCGCCAGGGCGAGGTGACTGTAATTGACGACTGCTATAACGCGAGCCCGAGTTCGGTGAATGCTGCTATTGCCAAGCTCGCCGAACTGCATGACAGCGCGCCTGGCAAAGGCAGAAAAATAGCGGTACTGGGCGATATGCTCGAGCTGGGCAGCATGTCGGCGGATCTGCATAAAGGCTTGCTTGCAGCGCTGAGCGAACACCGGATCGACAAGGTTTACGGCGCCGGCCCATTGATGAAACATCTCTACGATATTCTTCCTGCGCCCATGCGCGGAGGTTGGGCGGCCACTTCTGCGGAACTTGGCGAGCAGGTGCTAAAATCGCTTAAGGCAGGTGATCTGGTGCTCATCAAAGGTTCACGCGGCAGTCGCATGGATCTGGTGCGTGATTTACTTTTCACCGCCGCTCATAATGACAAAAAGGAACGGGCCAATGCTCTATAATCTGCTATTCCCGCTCGCGCATGAATTCGCCGTCTTCAATCTTTTCAAGTACGAAACGTTTAGAAGCGGCGGTGCGGTGATGACGGCGCTGATCATGACGTTTATGATCGGTCCTGGCATTATACGCTGGCTAAAATCCAAACAGCGCGATGGCCAGCCTATCCGCGAAGATGGACCTGAGTCGCATCTCATCACCAAAAAAGGCACGCCGACGATGGGAGGAGTAATGATCCTGCTCTCCGTAGTCGTCTCTACGCTGCTATGGGCCGACGTCACCAATCATTATATCTGGATCGTGTTATTTGTAACGCTAGGCTACGGTCTGGTGGGATTTGGTGACGACTACCTCAAGCTGACCAGGCGCAATAGCAAAGGGTTGCCGGGCAAGCTCAAGCTTGCGCTGCAATTTGCCATCGGCTTCATCGCCGCTTTGTGGATCGAACAACTCGCGCCTGCGTCGATGTCACGGCATCTTGCCGTGCCGTTTTTCAAGGAAGTGCTCATCAATCTCGGCTGGTTTTATTTTATTTTTGTTATGCTGGTGATGGTCGGCGCCTCCAATGCCGTCAATCTTACCGACGGTCTTGACGGGCTTGCCATCGTTCCCATCATGATCACGGCCGGCTGCTTTGCGCTCATCACCTATCTCGTCGGCAATCTCAAATTTGCTGAATATCTGCAGTTGCATCACGTGCCGCTCACCGGCGAACTGGCGGTCTTCTGCGCGGCGCTGGTAGGAGCCAGTCTTGGTTTCTTGTGGTTTAACGCGCCGCCTGCGCAAGTGTTCATGGGCGATACCGGCAGCCTCGCTTTTGGCGGATCACTGGGAGTGGTAAGCGTGATCACCAAACATGAACTGGTGCTTGCCATCATCGGAGGGTTATTTGTGGCCGAGGCGGTGTCGGTCATTATCCAGGTGGCGTCGTTCAAGCTGACGGGAAGACGCGTCTTTAAAATGGCGCCGCTACATCATCATTTCGAAAAACTGGGCTGGAAAGAACCGACGATTGTCATCCGTTTCTGGATCATCGCCTCGATTCTGGCGCTCGTGGGGCTCTCCACGCTCAAACTGAGGTAGACATGATCACGCTGCGTAATTATCAGGACAAGAAAGTCGGTGTCTTCGGTCTCGCCAAGGCGGGCACCGCTACCGTCACCTCATTACTTGCGGGTGGTGCTGATATTTTCGTCTGGGACGACAAAGAGGACAGCCGCAAGACGTTTCTCAAACAGTTTGTCGAAGGCAAAACCAAACTTGCCGATCCCAAATCCTGGCCATGGAAAGATCTCGATGTGCTGGTGATAAGCCCGGGTGTGCCTCTTACGCATCCCGAGCCGCATTACACAGTAAAACTCGCCAAGGAAGCGGGGGTACGCGTTATTGGCGATATCGAACTGCTCTGCGAAGCACAACCGCTTACGCCCAAAATCGGCATCACCGGCACCAATGGTAAATCCACTACCACATCGCTGATCGCGCATATCCTCAAGACGGCCGGGCGTAAGATAGAGGTAGGCGGCAATCTCGGTACTCCGGCGCTCGCGCTCGCGCCCCAAGGCAATGACGGCTGCTATGTGCTCGAACTTTCCTCTTACCAGCTCGACTTGCTTTCTACCTCGCATTTCAACACCGCGATTCTGCTCAATGTCACGCCTGATCACATTGACAGACATGGCAGCATGGAAGGCTACGTTGCTGCCAAAGCCCATATCTTCGAGCGTCAGAATAAAAATGATGTTGCGTTGGTTAGCATCGACGACGATTATTCACGCTCAGTCTATTCCGGTCTCAAACAGACAAGCAAGGCACGTCTTGTCGGTGTTTCGGTGACGCATGATCTCAAGCAAGGCATCTTTGTCGACAAGGAAGGGGTTCTCCATGACAAACTGAATCCCGAACAGCCGGCAGTGATCAATCTGCATGATATCGCCAATCTCACCGGGCGGCATAACTGGCAGAATGCTGCATTCGCATACGGCGCCTGCCGGCTCCATGGCTTGTCGCCGCGTGACATTGAAAAAGGGCTTAAGAGTTTCCCCGGACTCAGGCATCGCCTGCAGATGGTGGCGACCATTCAGAGTGTGCGGTTCATCAATGACAGCAAGGCGACCAATGCCGATGCAACGTCACATGCACTTGCGCCTTTTGGGTGCATCTACTGGATTGTCGGCGGCAAGCCCAAGGAAGGCGGCATACTTCCGCTCACAGCGTTTTTTCCTAACGTCATGCATGCTTTCCTTATCGGCGAAGCAGAAAACGCTTTTGCGGCCACGCTCGAAGGGCGCATACCTTACACGCGCTGCGGCACGCTTGCCCGCGCATTTGAAGCCGCTGCGCAAAAAGCGTTTGCCGAACGCAAACCCGGTGCCGTCGTGTTACTTTCACCGGCATGTGCTTCATTTGATCAATGGAAGAGTTTTGAGGAACGCGGTGATGCGTTCTGCGCGATGGCGGAAAAACTGCTCGATAAGGTGATCACAGGAAAGCATTAAACGATGCGTCTGAACAGAACGAGCACAGGGTTCTTCGGGCGATGGTGGTGGACAGTAGACCGGCCCACGCTGCTTGCCCTTTTTATTCTCACCTGCATTGGAGCCGTATTGATCACTGCGGCAAGCCCCGCGGTAGCCGTGCGCATCGGCGCCAGCCCGTTTCATTTTATTCATCGCCAGCATATGTTTTTGGTGCTGTCACTGGTCGTAATCTTCGTCGTTTCGCTGCAGTCGCCGCAGAATATTCGTCGTCTTGCCACGGTGGGATTTCTCGTCAGCATCGCACTTATGTGCCTGCTTCCTTTCATGGGCATCGAGATCAAAGGCGCCAAACGCTGGCTTAATATTGGTCCGCTTTCGGTGCAGCCTTCCGAATTTCTTAAGCCGTGCATGGCGGTGGTGATGGCGTGGATATTTCATCTGCGCAACCAGTATGTGGGCTTTCCTGGCTGGCGTATCGCCGCCGGTCTTTATGCCCTCGTAATCATCTTGCTGCTCATTCAGCCTGATCTGGGCATGTCGGTGACTATTTCCTGCATGTGGGCGCTGCAGTTTTTTCTCGCAGGCCTGCCGTTTCTCTGGGTTATCGCGCTGATGTTTGGCGGCGGGGCAGGATTGTTTGGCGCCTATCATCTCTTCGCGCATGTGAAGAAGCGCATCGATAATTTTCTCGATCCATCCTCGGGCGATAACTATCAGGTGGCCAAATCACTCGAAGCCTTCAATCATGGCGGGTGGCTGGGGCAGGGGCCGGGCGAAGGTAAAGTAAAGCTGCTGCTGCCCGATTCTCATACCGATTTTGTCTTTGCCGTGGCCGGGGAGGAATTTGGTTTGTTTGCCTGCCTTATCATCGTGTTTTTGTTCGCATTTATTGTGATCCGCGGAATGGCTAAAATATGGAATGAAAACGATTTTTTCACCATGATAGCGGTAGCGGGCCTGCTCGCGCAATTCGGCATCCAGGCTATCATCAATATGGGAGTGGCGGTGAATCTTTTGCCTGCCAAAGGCATGACACTGCCTTTCTTGAGCTACGGCGGTTCTTCCCTGATTGCGATTGCGCTGGGAATGGGTATGATGCTGGCGCTCACCCGCAGGCGCTATGGCCATGCGGCGGCAAAGAGGTGAACAGTGGATATAGTTGTTAACGCGATCGGCCTTAGCGGCATGGTGGTTTTGCTTGCAGCATTCTTTCTGCAGCAGAAGGGATCCATTGTCAGCGGCGGGCGTACTTACTTATGGATGAATCTTTTTGGCGCAGTGCTCGTGTTGATCTCGCTCATGCGTTTCTGGAATCTTGCCTCTTTTCTGCTCGAATGTGCGTGGATGCTCATCAGTCTGTATGGGCTCTTTAAACTTAAGCAGGCGGCTGCATGAGCGACTCTTCCCTGATTGTACTGGCGGCGGGCGGCACGGGCGGGCATATTTTCCCGGCCGAAGCGCTTGCCGAGGAATTACAGGCACGCGGGCATCGTGTTGTGCTCATCACCGACAAACGTTTCTCTGATTACAAGGGGTCACTTAGCAAACTTGAGCGCCATATCATTCGCGCCGGCACGTTCGGGCGCGGCATGGCGAGCAAAATCACGGCAGTGACGGATATATTCGTAGGCATCTTTCAGGCGCGCAAACTGCTCAAAGCACTCAAGCCCGATGCCGTGGTGGGATTCGGCGGCTATCCCTCTTTCCCGACGGTCTACGCCGCCAGCGGTCTTGGCATTGCCACCGTAATCCATGAACAGAATTCAGTGCTGGGACGTGCCAATCGTCTGCTGCTTAAGCGCGTGGGTGCCATCGCCACGACATTTGCCGAAACGCGTTTCATCGGCGATGAATATGTCTCCAAAGTGGTCCTTACCGGCAACCCGGTGCGCACGGCCATTCGCGTGCTTTGCGAAATTCCTTATCCGGAACTCTCCACCGACGGCAATATCCGTATTCTCGTGACCGGCGGCAGTCAGGGCGCTTCCGTGTTCAGCCAGATTGTGCCTGCCGCCATCACCGCGCTGCCCGGTGCGTTGCGTTCGCGCATCCGCATCGATCAGCAATGCCGCGAAATCGATCTGGAAGCCACGCGCGCGGCCTACGCGCAAATGAATGTAAGCGCCGATCTTTCCTCTTTCTTCAGCGATATTCCGGCACGCCTCGCCTCGGCGCATCTGGTCATTGCGCGCGCGGGTGCGTCCACCATTGCCGAGCTCACTGCAGCAGGCAGGCCATCGATTCTTGTGCCTCTGCCTACGGCCATGGACAATCACCAGTACCACAACGCCAACGCGCTTGAAGAAGTCGGCGGCGGATGGATGATGCTGCAGGAAGGTTTCACCGCCGCAGCGCTCTCAGCACGCATTGAGTCTTTCCTCGGCCTGCCTGCAAGCCTTGCACGTGCAGCAGAGTATGCACTCAAGGCGGGTCGCATTCATGCGGCGCGTGATTTGGGAACGTTAGCGCTGCATATTGCGGGCAACGGCAAAATTGCCGATCTCTCTTTTGTTCACCCTTCAGTAAGCAGGGCCGCATGAGCATTATGTCCCTCATCCGCCCCAAGGCATTTCCCCTTTCCAAGAGCATGCCGCTCAATGTCGGCATGCTGCATTTCGTTGGCATTGGCGGCATCGGCATGAGCGGTATCGCCGAGATTTTGCACAATCTCGGTTATAAAGTGCAGGGCACGGATATTACGGAAAATGCCAACGTTGATCGACTGCGCAAACTCGGCATCGAGGTGGCCATCGGTCATAGGGCAGAGCATCTCATGGCGGCTTCGGTGGTGGTGATTTCTTCGGCGGTGAAATCCGACAATCCGGAAGTCGTGGCCGCGCGCGCGCAACGTATCCCCGTGGTCAAACGTGCAGAAATGCTGGCCGAACTCATGCGCCTTAAAATGGCCGTGGCGATTGCCGGCACCCATGGCAAGACCACAACCACCTCGCTTACCGCCTCGCTGTTTGATGCGGCGGGCCTTGCACCCACCGTGATCAATGGCGGCATCATCAATGCCTACGGCACCAACGCGCGTGTTGGCACCGGCGAATGGATGGTGGTGGAAGCCGACGAATCCGACGGCACGTTCATACGTCTTCCCTCCACGATTGCCATCATCACCAATATTGATCCCGAGCATCTGGATTACTTTGGTTCATTTGACAATCTGCGTGCCGCGTTTCAGCAATATGTCGAGAATATCCCGTTCTACGGTTTCGGTGTGCTATGCATCGATCACCCCGAAGTGCAGGCGCTCATTGCCAAGGTGCGCGACCGCCGCATTCTTTCCTATGGACTCTCTCCACAAGCCGATGTGCGTGCGGTCAATATCCGCCGTGATCCATCGGGCCAGCGGTTTGATATTGAATATGACGACGGCAAGATGATGAAAGATGTCTTCCTGCCGATGCACGGCGAGCATAATGTGCGCAATGCGCTTGCAGTGACGACGGTAGGGCTCGAACTCGGCGTGGGGGAAGAAGTCATCAAGAAAGCCTTCGCGCAGTTTAAGGGCGTCAAACGCCGTTTCACCAAAACCGGGGAAGCGGGTGGCATCACGGTCATTGACGATTACGGGCATCATCCGGTGGAAATCGCTGCCACGCTCAAGGCGGCTCGCGAATCGCTCGCCGGGACAGAGGGCAGGGTGATAGCCGTTGTTCAGCCCCATCGCTATACACGCCTGCGCGATCTTTTCGAGCAGTTTTGCACCTGTTTTAACGATGCCGACTCTGTTATAGTGTCCGACGTTTACACGGCAGGCGAAGAGCCGATTGAAGGCATCCACCGTGACGCATTGGTGGCGGGACTCAGAAGCGCGGGCCATCGTCACGTTGAGGTGCTGGAAAAACCGGAAGCGCTTGCTGAGCTGGTAGTAAAAGTAGCAAAGCCGGGTGATCTTGTCGTTTGCCTCGGTGCCGGTAGTGTTACTAAATGGGCTGCAAGTCTGCCGGAAGAGCTGGCGGCATTGCAGAAGAAACAGAAGAAGGCCGTATGACGGACGTGCTGGTAAAAGAAATTCACTCCGATCTCATTGCGCGCCTGCCCGATACACGCGGCCGGATGCGTGCGCAGGCAGACCTTTCCAAGGTCAACTGGTTTCAGGTCGGCGGTGCGGCGGAAGTATTGTTCAAGCCGGAAGACACGCATGACCTTGCCCATTTTCTCGCCCATAAGCCTGCAGATGTTTGCGTCACGGTGCTGGGCGTGGGCTCCAATATTCTCGTGCGCGACGGCGGTATTGAAGGTGTCACCCTGCGTCTGGGCAGGCATTTTGCCGATTGTCATGCGCAAGGCGATCGTATCATCGTCGGTGCGGGTTGCCTTAACAGCAATGCCGTTACAGTGGCAAAGGATCACGGTATCGGCGGCCTTGAATTTTTAAGCGGCGTTCCGGGTTCGATGGGTGGCGCGCTGATGATGAATGCCGGTGCCTATGGCAGTGAAACCAAGGACGTACTGGTAGAGGCGGAAGTGATCGATCCGCAAGGCCATATCCACGTGCTTTCCGCAGAAAAACTGCATTACACTTACCGTAAATGCGGCCTGCCCGAAGGCTGGATTTTTACCCGCGCGACCTTGCAGGGCAAAGAAGAAGCTCGCGAAAAAATTGCCGCACGCATGCAGGAAATTTCTGTTGCACGCGAAAATACGCAACCCATCCGTTCGCGCACGGGCGGCAGCACCTTTAAGAATCCCGAAGGCCAAAAGGCCTGGCAGTTGATTGAAGCGGCGGGATGCAGGGGCTTGCATGTAGGCGGTGCAGAGATGTCGCGCAAGCATTGCAATTTCATGATCAATACCGGCAACGCTACGGCGCATGATCTGGAAACGCTGGGCGAAGAAGTGAGACAGCGCGTGCTGGTGCATAGTGGCATCACCCTCGAATGGGAAATCAAGCGTATTGGTCTTGCCTCTGCCAAAGCCTCACGCAAGGCAGTGGCCTGATGACCCGGCATGTGGCAGTCCTGATGGGAGGCTTGTCGGCGGAGCGTGAAGTGTCGCTGACGTCCGGTAAAGCGGTTGCCACCGCACTCTTGGAACTGGGTTATAAAGTGACGCCCCTCGATGTAGACGGCGAGATTGCTGCACATCTTGCGCGCATTAAGCCCGATGTGGTGTTTAACGCGCTGCATGGCAGGTGGGGTGAAGACGGTTGCATTCAAGGCCTGCTCGAATTGCTCAGAATTCCTTATACCCATTCCGGCGTACTCGCTTCCGCAGTGGCGATGGACAAGCCCATGGCCAAGAAGATGTTCGCTGCCGCGGGATTGCTGGTGCCCGAGGGCAGGACGGTAAGCAAACATGATGTGCTGAGCAAAGATGTGTTGCCGCGTCCTTACGTCGTTAAACCGGTCAATGAAGGCTCCAGCGTCGGTGTGAAAATCGTGCAGGAGCGCGATAATTACTTTTTCGATGAAGCCAGCTGGCCTTACGGTGAAGAGGTGCTGGTGGAACAATATATACCCGGCCGTGAAGTGACCGTCGCCGTACTTGACGACGTGGCGCTCGGTGTTGTCGAGCTGCGCCCCAAGGCAGGATTTTACGATTATGAGAATAAATATACCTCGGGCAAGACCGAGCATCTCTGTCCAGCGCCGCTTTCCAAGGAAAAGACCGAAGAGGTCATGCAGATGGCGCTTGTCGCGCATCGCGTGCTGGGTTGCCGCGGGCTAAGCCGCTCCGACTTCCGCTACGATGATACCAAGGGTGAACCCGGCACATTTTATATCCTTGAGCTCAACTCGCAGCCGGGCATGACGCCGCTGTCATTGTCTCCCGAGATTGCAAATTACGCGAAAATAGGGTTTAATCAGCTGGTCGATACGCTCGTTAAGGGCGCAAAACTCGGGCAGTAACGCTCAAGGCATTATTTAGAGTATATGGCAAAAGCGAAACTCACGACGCGCCAAAAGGAAAGCCGGAAAATCAACCGCAAACGCGCGGTGCGCAAATGGTGGCAGACCACGTCGCGCCGGGCGCTTATTCTTGGCACCACCCTGGGCGTCCTTATTTTCGCCGGCGGCAGCTGGTGGTTCTGGCATTCGGGAAAGCTCGAACAGGTGGCCAATAACATCAGCGGTCGGTTCTGGCAGCAGACCGCACGCATGGGCTTCCGCGTCGAGAATGTCTATCTTGAAGGGCGCAAGTACACGTCGATAAACGATATCAATCACGCGCTCGGTATCAAAATCGGCGAGCCGATCATGGCGCTTTCACTGAGCGATATGCGTGCGCGTCTGGAGGCGATTCCACGCGTGAAATATGCTGAAGTGGCGCGCGTGCTGCCTGATCAGCTGCATGTGCATATTGTTGAGCGTGCGCCGGTGGCAGTGTGGCAGAACGAAGGCAAGCTCCATCTCATCGATCAGGACGGGGTGGTGATGGAATATGCCGACCCGGCACAATACAAGCAATTATTGCTGGTGGTGGGCGAAGATGCACCTGGCCGCACCCATGATCTGATTAACACGCTTGCGCTAGAGCCTGAGCTTGCCAAGGACGTGGTTGCAGCACAACGTATAGGCGAGCGCCGCTGGAACATACGTTTCAAGAACGGGGTCGAACTGAAATTACCGGAAAAGAAACCCGAAGAGGCCTGGCAGAATTTTGCGCGCATGGATCGGGAAAACCATGTGCTTAGCCGGGCGGTCACGTCCATCGATATGCGACTTTTCGATCGCATCTTCATCAAGACCGCGCCTGAGGTTAAGCCTGGCAAAGGCAGCGGCGGCAGCGAGACGTAACGTATATAATTGCTCCCGCTTCGGTCTGCTTACCTTCGCGATGTGCCTGAGACCTTCGGCCATTAAAGGGCGCGTCTGCTGACTCGCTTCTTTTTCAGCATCTGCGGCTTGACCTCGCCGGCCAAAGCGCTACACATAAGGCGTACGGAAAGTGGCATGGCCAAGAAAATCAAGAAATTTACGGGCAGTATCGCGGCGCTAGACATTGGCAGCACCAAGGTCGCATGTTTTATCGCGCGTTTGCAGCCTGACGGCGCTATCCGCATCACTGGTATCGGCCATCAGCTTTCCAAAGGCATACGCTCGGGGCATATTGTCGATATCGTTGAGGCGGAAACCTCGGTAATTGCCGCGGTGCATGCCGCTGAGCAGATGGCGGATGAAACCATTGAAAACGTAGTGGTCAATCTCGCTGGTGCAGGCTTAACCTCACGCAGCGTTACGGTCGAGCTTACCGTTTCGGGCGGCAGCGTTACCGAGCGCGATCTGGCGGATATTCTGGTAGAGGGGCGTGCGAGCGTTGAGAGCGACGATGTTGAGATTATTCATTGTTTCCCGGTGCAATACACGCTCGATGACGTCAAGAACATCCGCGATCCTCGTTCAATGGTGGGCGAGAAACTTGGCGCTGATCTGCATATCATCACTGCACCTGCCACCATGATCCGCAACATCACCAATTGCCTGGCGCATTGCCACCTCAATGCCGCTGATTTCGTGGCTTCACCGCATGTGTCAGCGCTGGCCTGCCTGGAGCCCGACGAGATGGAGCTGGGTGTCACTCTTGTCGATATGGGCGGCGGTGTCACCAGCGTTGCCGTATTTGCGGGCGGCAAAAATCTGTTTACCGACGTAGTGCCGATCGGCGGTATGCATGTCACCAGCGATCTGGCCAAGGGACTATCGACCTCGATTGCTCATGCCGAGCGTTTAAAAACGCTGCATGGCAGTGCGGTGCCGACGTCATCCGACCATCAGGCGATGATCGACGTACCACAGCTCGGCGAAGAAGACAGTGGCGACGGCGGTAACCTCATGCCGCGTTCGATGCTGGTGGGTATAATCCGTCCGCGACTGGAAGAAATTTTCGAGATGATCCGCAGCAAGATCGAAGTGGCGGGAATGGATGCGATTGCCGGCAGGCGTGTAGTGCTCACGGGCGGTGCCAGCCAGCTTCTAGGCATGCGGGAACTGGCCACGCGTGTGCTGGGCAAACAGATACGGGTAGCCAAGCCGCGCATCATTTCGGGACTTGCAGATGCGGTCAGCGGGCCGGCTTTTTCTTCTTCTATCGGTATGCTCGAACATGCGCGTCGCAAGACACTGGAAGATCGTCAGCACGATCCCTCGCGCAAATCCGGCGCATTTGCACGCTTTGTCCAGTGGCTTAAGGATAACTTCTGAATAAGTCTGCAACGTCGGCGGCTGAAAGCTGCACGGCTGCCGTACGCTTGCTATATTTCAGTGAACGAAAATGCGCACTTCGCTGGCGCTGACATTGTCGGCGGCGCTGGTCAGGTTAATGCGGCTTTGCGGGAGGCCCATCTCCTGCAAAGTGGCGAGTACTTTATGCGTATTGGCAGTGGCTAACTGGTTGTTGTATTGCTGATTACGGCTATCACGCGTCTGCACTGAAATCGATACGATATCAAAGGTAGCAGAGGGTTTGGCCTCCAGCGCCTGGGAAATAACATTATAGAGGGGACGCTCGTACATCACATGCGGCTGATTGAAGCGGATGACGATGAGCGGCGTCTCATTGGTGTATTCGGTTTCATAGGTGGGGGCTGCCGCTGTCGCAGCTATGGCCAGAGAGCACAGGATGCATGCTGCTAAAGCGCCGTAAATGCCATGTTTCATAGATTTTACCCTTATTCTCCTCGCGGGAGCCAAAAATGCCATAGGTTTGGCTAATTTAAAAGGATTAAATCATGAGGCAGAGGAAATGCAGGGCTTTGCGGGCAGCGCGAAATTTACTTGAATTTCCGCCCTGTTTTGCTAACGTGCGCGCCCTTAAAGTACGCACCCGTAGCTCAATTGGATAGAGCATCAGACTACGAATCTGGCGGTTGGGAGTTCGAGTCTCTCCGGGTGCGCCATTTTAAGTTTCGTCGCCGTTCGGCAATCGCCGTGAAAACTAGACTCAGAGCCGATTATAGAAGATTTTGACTCGCGGCCATTCGTTAACAATTATTGACATTCGACCCCAAATGGGGGCATAATTGGGGAAGTCAGTTTCCTCAAAAGAGTATTTGTTTCCCCAAATGGTGTTCTCAGGCGCAGAAATCCTAGATTTTTCGTCAACACAAAATCCCTGTAAATGCGGTTGGGAGTTCGAGTCTCTTTTTTGGGAGTTCGAGTCTCTCTGGCTCATGGGTCAAAGGGGGGCGAATGATCCTTAAGGAAATTCAAGTCCGTAGCGCAAAGCCCAAAGCCAAGCTGTATCGGCTGTTTGACGGTGGCGGGCTTTATCTGGAAGTGCCGCCTAGCGGCGGAAGATACTGGCGGTATAAATACCGCTTTGCAGGCAAGGAAAGACGCCTTGCCTTGGGGGTTTATCCTGATGTCGGCCTTGCGGAAGCAAGGGAGCGTCACATGCTGGCGCGTAAAGCACTGGCGGCGGGTAACGACCCCGGAGCGGAAAAAAGGGAGGCCAAACGGCAAGCCGTGCTCAACGGCGAGAACACTTTTAAGACCATTGCCAAGGAATGGTTTGAAACCCGCAGGCACAGATGGTCGGCAAAATATGGCAAGTCCATCATGGATCGTTTGGAACACAACCTTTTTTCAAGAGTGGGCAACCGTCCTATTGCAGAAATTGATGCGCCTGAATTTCTTTCCGCCTTACGTGTGGTCGAAAAAAACGGCGCGCTCGATCTCGCCATGCGTCTGTTGCAGTATTCAGGCCAGATTTTCAGATATGCCATTGCCACTGGCCGCGCCAAATACAATCCACTGAATGACCTGCGCGGCGCGTTGAAATCTCCGGTGCGGAAGCATCAGGCGTATCTGAAAGAAAACGAACTGCCAGCGTATCTGAAAAAATTGGAAGCCTATGACAACCTGCAAACCAAGCTGGCATTAAAATTCCTGCTGCTCACTTTTGTCCGCACTACGGAACTGCGCGGTGCAAAATGGATGGAAATAAATTTTGAAAAGAACGAGTGGCGCATCCCCGTGGAGCGCATGAAAATGAAGCAACTGCATATCGTTCCGCTCTCGCGTCAGGCGGTCGCCGTTTTGAAGGAAATGAAGGCGTTTAGCGGCCAATGGGAGTTTGTTTTTCCGAATCAGCACAAGCCGTCAGGCTGCATGAGTGAAAACACCATGCTCTTTGCCTTGTATCGCATGGGGTATCATTCCAAGGCCACCGGCCACGGTTTCCGTGCCACTGCCAGCACCATTCTCAACGAGAATGGTTTTCCGCCTGACGTGATTGAACGCCAGCTTGCACACGCGGAGAGCAACGAAGTCAGGGCCGCTTACAATCACGCGCAATATCTGCCGGAACGCCGGAAAATGATGCAATGGTGGGGTGATTATCTTGATGGCGTGGCAAAAAAGCGTTAGCTGCTGCGTGCAATCCAAAAAATGGCCGCCCGCCGACTTGAAAACAGCTCTGACGAGAGAGAAAAGATTTTTCTGGACCGCCAGCCGTTAAATCGCTAAAACTTTTGCATGAGTATTGTAAATCTGCCAAAACCAGTTCACAATGTGCGGGATTTGAAGATGGAAACCAAATTTTACTGTGGTGATTGCCGGGATGTGCTGAGGCGCTTCCCTGAGAGCACGTTCGACCTGATTGTTACGTCGCCCCCGTATGCTGATCAAAGGAAAAAAACCTACGGTGGCATTCATCCTGACAAATATGTGGAGTGGTTCCTCGAACGATCAAAGCAATTCAAGCGAGTGCTCAAACCGACCGGCTCTTTTGTCCTAAACATAAAGGAGAGGGTGAACGAGGGAGAGCGTCACGTTTATGTGCTCGAATTGATTTTGGCACTTCGCAAACAGGGCTGGCTTTGGACTGAGGAATACATCTGGCATAAGAAAAATTGCCATCCTGGGAAGTGGTCAAATCGCTTTCGGGATGCTTGGGAGCGGTGTCTGCACTTCACGAAAGAAAAGAAATTTCACATGTATCAGGACGAGGTCAAAGTGCCGATGGGTGATTGGGCAAAGGCGCGTCTTAAGAATTTGGGCAAAAATGACGTGGTTCGATTCGATTCTCAAGTGGGCAGCGGCTTCGGCAAAAACATAAAGAATTGGATTGGCCGTGACATGGCGTATCCCTCCAACGTGCTACACTTTGCTACGGAATGCGCCAATAAAGAGCATTCAGCGACTTTCCCGGAAGCTCTGCCTGATTGGTTTATTAAACTGTTCACAAAACCAGGGGATTGGGTTTTAGACCCATTTGCTGGCTCTGGAACTACGAATGTGGTAGCACATCGGCTTGGGCGCAATTCAGTAGGGGTTGATTCCCTGCCGGAATATGTAGATTTGGCTAACAGCTACTTGGCCGCAGAAAGGAAAAATGACGACCAAAAGGCGAAAACAAAGAATGGTAATGGGTATGACCATCAAAAGGAGGCAGCGAAGAATGGCAACGGGCATTACTCAAGCACAAATAACAGAATACGTCAAAAAGCACATACCAGACTTCCACAAGGAACGGCTTGAAAAGCTGCGGAAGCTGAAACTGCAAAAGGTTCTGTCGCGTAAAAATCCATACCTTTTCAAAACAAAGGGGCTGCTCACTTCACGCGAGCTAGTCAAAGCTATTCTGGATGCTCACCTTTCATCATCAGAGGAAACGGTTCTTGGCGGCTTTCTGGAAGGATTGGCCGTGTTCATTTGCGGCAAGGTTTACGGTGGCGGCAAGTCGGCCGCGAACGGAATTGATTTGGAATTTGTAAAGGACAGAAAAAAGTATTTCGTGTCGATCAAGTCTGGCCCGAATTGGGGCAATAGTGAGCAGATTAAAAAGCTGCGCATGGTTTTTAAGGAAGTGCGTAAAATTTACGGTCAGGACAAAAATAGCTTGCCGGTCGAATGCGTCAATGGATGCTGCTACGGCAAGTTGAAAACCACGTCTGAGCACAAAGGGGATTACATCAAATTGTGCGGAAGCAGGTTTTGGGCGCTGATTTCTGGCGACGAAAACACGTATCTAAACATTGTCGAACCTCTCGGCCACGAGGCAAAAGATCGCAATACTGAATTTTTGGCTCAATATGAATTGGTAGTGGATGAGTTCACAGAGCTTTTTCGCACCATGTTCTGCGATGCGGGAAATAATATTCTTTGGGAAAAGCTTACCAAATTTAGTTCTGGCCCACCGACTGGTGAAGAAGTTGAAGACGAAATCACAGGCGAACCATAAATGTTACCCAAAGGGTGCCTCGTTACGGTGGCATTTCTCGCTCGCGGGAATTTAACGGTCAAGGCTCCGGCTCGTCCGGCTCGCGTTCCGGCGTGGGGCTTGACGGTTCAACGGATGGACTGCGCTTCGCGTCCTGCTCCTGCTCGTATTGCTCCCGCACGGCGTCTTTCACCGTGTCAAGGCTCTGCTCCGGGGTCATGTGCTGCTTCGCCAATGCAGCGCGATACCGCACGCTAAATTCGTGCAAGGCCAATTGTTCTTTTTGTGATAGCTCGGCCATATCAGGACATGAGCGATTTGGCTTCGTCCAAGCATCGCCCGATTTTCATCCGCGCATTATCGTAACTCAAGTTTCGTTCCTCCGCAATTTCCGCGTAGTCGAGGCCAATGACGTAATGCCGCCAAAGCAAATCGGAACATTCCGGCTTGGCGGCGGTCAGCAATTTGATTGCGTAATCCAGATCGTGCCGGATGGCGGGCGACAGGGGCACGTCCTGAGCCGTTCCTTCCATCATCTGCCAGATTTCGTCTGGCGGCATGGATTGTATCCGGTCGGCGTATTGTTTGCGAAACTGGTCATTCAGCTTGTTCCGTGCGATGCGGTAACACCATGCCCAAAACTCCTTCACCGTGTCCCCCTTGAATTGCTTCAAGCTGGTGGCAACAGCCTTTAAGACTTCCTGCAAGGCGTCCTTGGCGGCGTCATGGGAAACGCTGCTGAACACAAACACGCGCAAGTCCGGCTCAATGCGGCGGAAGATTTCTTCCGCCAGCCGGATGCGCTCTGCCAGCCCTGCCGTCAGCCGGTAAGTGCGGACAAGTTTGATCAAATCGTCCATCGGATTTCCCCAAAGCCTAAATCTTCACGCTCCCGCGTGGCAATCGTTTTCGGCTGTTCGGTTTTGGTCGTCTGCGCGACTGGTGTTGCGTAATGAAAGAAGATCAACATCGGTTCCTGTCGCTGCTCGGTCAACTGCCCCTCCGCCTCACGGCGGAGCAAGCCGGTTGGGTGCTGAACTGCCAGCCGCACGACATTCCCGCGCTGGTCAATGCCCGCCTGCTCAAGCCGCTTGGCAACCCCTCTGCCAACGGCACAAAGTATTTTGCCACGGCAGACCTTCTGGAAACGGCCAAAGACCGCTCTTGGCTGGTCAAGATGACATCGGCGATCAACGCGCACTGGCAAAAGCAGAACGGGAAAAAATACCATTCTGTGAACGGCACGCGGAATGGTCTTTCTTCGGTGTTAAATTTGTCTTCCGCAGCAAGCGTTTAGCAATCCTTGCTGTGAAATTAGAAAGTCCCTGCTATTGTTCTTCAGTGCATGAGAACGATCAGAATGCGGCATCGGTCATTTCCGTGGCTGGGGCCTATCCACTTCATCTCTTGGGTTGGAAAGCCTTTCAAGACCTGTGTGTTGGCGTAGCGGAAGAGTGCCTGCGGCGCCCTGTCCAAACTTTCCTGCCAAACAATGACGCCGGACGGGACGGCGCTTTCGTTGGTAGGTGGGACGGAGCCGACTTGACGGCGGGGGAGTCCACGATCCAGTGCAAGTTCACATCGCAGGCTGCCGCGAACCTTTCCCTCTCCATGCTTGTCGATGAACTGGAGAAAGCAAAGGCACTCGCTGCCAAGGGATTGGCTGCTGATTATATCATTCTTACAAACCATCCCGTCACCGGGGCGAGCGAGTTGAAGATCAGGGCCGCATTCGAGGCAGCGGGTGTGGGTCGCTGTCGGGTCTTCGGCTACAACTGGATTGTGCTGCAAATTCGGTCATCACCTCGCCTACGAATGATGGCACCGCGTCTATATGGACTCGGAGACCTCAGCGATCTCCTTGATGCACGCGCTTATGGACAGGCGCAACTTATACTGAGCGCGATGGGAGACGATCTGCAACGGCTCGTCGTCACGGACGCTCACCGTAAGAGCGTCCGAGCCGTCAGTGAACATAATCTTGTTCTTCTTCTTGGTGCACCAGCAGCTGGGAAATCAACGATTGGCGCGAGTCTCGCCATCGGTGCTGCTGACATCTGGCAGTGCGGAACCATTCGTGCGACATCGCCTGAAGATATTCAGCGACATCTCAGCCCCGGCACTTCGCAGTTCTTTTGGGTTGATGATGCCTGGGGCAATACGCAATATCAGCGCCAAACCGCAGAGGCGTGGAATCAGGTTTTTCCACTAATGCAAGGAGCAATGAGAAAAGGAACGCGCTTCCTCTTAACTTCTCGCGATTACATCTGGAAGGCGGCCCAACACGACCTTAAGCTTCAGTCGATCCCGGTGTTGAACCGCAGTCAAGTGATTATCAATGTTCAGGAGTTGTCCACACAGGAAAGGGCGCAAATACTTTACAATCATCTGAAACTTGGCGATCAGCCGACTAAATTCCGTGCGGCGGTCAAAGAATTCCTGCCGGAAATTGCAGAACGCAAAGACTTTCTTCCCGAGACAGCACGTCGCCTTGGATCAAGGTTTTTCGCTGGCCAACTATCCGAAACGCGCGATTCCATTATAGCGTTTTTCGAGCAGCCTGAGGATTTCCTATTAGCGACGATTTCCAATCTCGCGGCGGACTGTCGTGCTGCAATCGCTGTTGTGTTCATGAACGGTGGGAAGGTTCGTTCGCCTATTCCAGCAGCCGATCTGGAGCCAGCAGCTAACGCCTTTGGTGTAACTGTCGCCGCAGCGCGGGATCAATTGGATGCGTTGAATGGCAGCCTGCTGCTATTGGCTCAAGATGACGTGGGACCATACTGGACCTATAAGCATCCGACCGTTAGCGATGCCTTTGCACGCTATGTTGCAGGCACGCCTGAGTTGGTCGAAATCTATCTTCGCGGCGCAAAACCGGAATCCATCGTTCACGAAGTGGTTTGCGCAGGCATAGAAGTCTCTGGCGCGCTCGTCGTCATACCAGATAGCTTGCATCCGATTTTAGCGGAGCGGATTGATGCGCTAGAGGGCTACTATCTTGTCAGCTTCCTGTCCTATCGCTCTAACCGCGCGTTTTCGGCACTCATGCTCAAAAGGCGACCAGACATTCTTGATCGTCTTAAAGATTTTTATATTCCAATCAAGGAGGACACTGATGCTAACCTTGTAGCGATGCTTCACGAACAAGGATTGCTGCCCGAAGAAATTCGACTGAATTTTGTGGAGGAGTTGCGTCGCGCGGCTGTCGAGGAAGCAGACGCAAGTCTTTTCGACGACGAAGCGCTAGGAGCGGTATTAACCGAGGCCGAGAAAAATTCCATTCTGACTGACGTAGAAATAAAGGTGCTTCCGAGAATTGATTATCATGTGGGTCGGCTGAGCGATGAGTGGGACAAGGAATATGATCCTGATGATTATTTCGACGGTTTTGAGCGGTCTATCGGGCTGTTTGTGGACGCACTGGGCAATGGCGAGGATCACCAGGCAGTTTTGCGTTCGACCCGCAACAAAATTAGCTTGGCCGTATCAAACATGAACGTGGACTATGAAAAGAGTTCATCAACGTCAGCGCCAATCGCGTCTTCGACTCCGCGCTCAACTCCGCTTGCCAATCTATTTAGGGACGTGGACGAGTAGAAAATATACCCCCGACATCGGCATGATGACTCTTTCGGCGGCCAATTAACTCGCCTTCGCCACTGCCGCGCCTTCGGCCTTCCTCTCGTAATCTTCCAAGGACGGAATCTTCATCAGAGCGCGTTTCGCGTAGGCGCGATGAACGGCTTTGCTGTTGTGCCCCAAAGCCTCCTGCGCGAACCTTTCGGGCATCCCTGCAACTTTGGCACGTTCCGCCCATGCGTAGCGGTAGGAATGCAGGGTAACGCCTTTAATGCCAAGCTGTCGGCACCGTTGCCCAAACTCCGTGGCACGGTCGCCAGCCCGCACGCGGGACAGATACGGAAACAACACCCCTTCGGCGGGCAGGTCTTTGAACACGTTCAAAGCCTCCGCGCCCAAGTGGACTAGCACCGCCACGCCGGATTTCTGGCGGGTGAAACTCACCGTGTTGCTCGTCCAGTCCACGTCCTCACCTTTCAGGTTCGCAATGTCGCCCTGACTTGCGCCCAAGTGCCAGCACAACTGATAAAGGGTTTTGCGTTCGGGGTTCACCTCGGCGGCGATGATCCGCTGGTGTTCCTCAAGGGTGATGGCGCGTTTCTCCTTGAACTTCACTTTCGGCCATTGGCGTTTCGGCAGGATTGACCATGCAAGCCAGTTCATGTCCAAAGCGAAGTTGTGAATCCGGCGCAGATAAACATTTGTCGAGACGGTTCCGAGTTCCAACACTTTCAAAAAATGCGCGGAGTAGGTTTCGAGAATCGGCTGGTTGCGGATGAGGTCGAACGCCTTGTCCTTCATCGCTATCACATGGCGGGCGTGTGTCGAGCCGGTCTTGGTCTTGGTCATTTCGTCCATCGGCACTTGCCAAGTGCGCTTCGCCACTTCGGGGTCGGTGGCCGTCAAATACGTCCGCGCGATATGCAGGTTCAAGACGGGCTGCCGATGGGCTTCGTTCTTGGAATGCAGGAGCGCAAGGGCTTCGGCTTCGTCCTTCGTGCGAAGGCTGTGCTGCTTGCCAGTGGTGGTGTCTTCCGAATAATAAACACCCGCTCGGTTAAACATGATGAATCTCGTTTTCATAACTGATTTCTCTGATCGAGAAACCAGTCCGGTTTCATCCGCGTTTAAGAACGCGAGTTTTGGCGAGTTTCAGCAAATACTGGCAAATAGTGGCGAATTGTTCTGACACTCGCCGGTTTACTGACAGTTTCACTGACAGTGGCCATTCCGCCCGGCGTAACTCCTTGATGCACACGCATCAAAACTTGGAGGCGAGGGTCGGAATCGGACTAAGTCACCGATTCAGATACCAATAAAATAGCAAAATCCCCTGTAAAATCAAGGACTATTCGCCAGAATTCGCCACTATTTTTCACTACTAGAATGACCTTTCACTGACAGTTTCACTGACAGTGCCCGCCCGCAGATCGGAATTGAAATTTTCGCGCCGCTGTTCGGCGTGGATTTTGGTTGGGCTTTTAAAATGGCACGTCATCATCTTGGCTCCCTTGCACCTGGCTTCCATCATTAGCGCCCCCCTCTCCACTACCTTCCTCTTCCTCATCCTTTATCTCTGCCGAGTACTTGCCTATTGCGTCGCGGTATAGGTTATCAACCTCCCGCTTGAATTGCTCCTTGTCGCTCAAAAATTCGTCAAACTTGGAGGCAAGATTTTCATATATAATTTGGTGCGCCTTATTCCCCAAAAGACTCTCATCATAGGCATCAAATTGAAAGTCATCGGCCTCTGCCGCCTTTAACAAGGCAAGGATATCCTTCTTGTTAATTTTATCGATTTCTTGGTAAACAGCGCCATCCCAATAGTAGCCTTTGTTATCCTCGATTTTTAGATATTTGCCCATATTAGTTTTTAAATCCCTTGTATAAATCTCTTCTGGTGTCATATGCCTTCTCTCCAGCCTCTAGGGTATCCATTAAAACGCCGTGACTATTTATCGCGTCGCCATCGGCAGTTTTAAGTTCTTTATCGCCGGGGGAGCCAGAAAAAATCCTGTACTCGTCTGTACTGTCCACAATCGTCCTCTGTGCATATATAATGTAGCTTGGATACATTAGCATCCCAACAGTACTATTGTGTGTCACAACAACGACCGGCAGTTCCGCCGACAGGTCTTTTATTTCCTTATTTACATTATCTTTTAGGAACAGATTGTCGAAGGATGATTCAGGTTCGTCAACCAGCAACATTTCGTACTGTCGCGCATCCCGCAATGCCTTGAGCAGGTTAAATTCTGCCCTCTCGCCGCCTGAAACCTTCTTTCCGTATTGATTTAAAACATGGTACGTGACTTTGCAAAAGTATCTATAAAGCTCTGACTTCTCTAGGCCGGACATAGCCTTTAGTTCTTCCAGGAAATTGATCGGAGAAGCATACTGTCTAAAGGCCTGGGCGAAGCTGAGCTTTCTTCGGCTTTCACTTACCAACTCACCTGCGCCCTCAAACTCACCAGCGAGCGCTTGTATTTTAAATTTGCCAAGGGACGGATTCTCGTCGACAATTTTCGACTTCTTTATGGCATATCCTATCGCGTTAAATCTTTTGACCTTTTCCCTTTCGATGTTGACGTCATAAAAAGCGATTTCATTATACTGAATATTCGGGCTGGCTGTTTTTTGCTTTAGTTTTTGGCTTATAGTTTCAATGACCTCGTTCACCCAGCTCTGCTTCAATCTTTCTTCTGTAATTGCTCTGTATCGAGTTTCAAGATCAGCCAATAACTGCCTTAAATTAGCCTCCGGGAGGTATTTATTTACGACTTGTTTGTACGAATCGGTTTCAAGCAGGACTCTTGTCGCCTTGATCAGCTTTTCTAAATCAGTGTCATATCTTAAGCGGAACGGAGTCTCCTTAAACAATGCTGCATTTGAATATTCGTCGTGCAGTTTTTCATTTGACGCAAATTCCACCAACGTTTCAATATATTTTTCGAGCTTGTGATTCGTGCCGCGCCGGTCTATGGCGATAGCATCTGCCACAACGGTCTGAAATTCTTCCAAATAGTTTTCGCGAACTTCACTTTTTTCTTTCTCCACGAGTTCATTGAACTTATCCTCGTCTTCCCTAACCAAATCAAATTGTCTGATGTACTTTATTGACTTGCCGTCTGGGTTGAAAGCTTTGTTAAGCCTATCGAGAAAAAACGTCTTGCCGGATGACCGCCCGCCCAAAACAACATTTAACCCATTGGATAATTCTTGCCCGTCTTGAAATACCTGGAAGAAGTCGCGCTTGCCGGTATTCGATAAAAAGACTTTGTTTTTGTCCTGTAAGGCGAGCTTAAGATTAGCGAGTGAAACGGCTTTAGTTTGTATAAAGGTATGCCTGCCTTGGTGCGCATCAATATCAAGGTTGGTACTGATCCTGGCGTCGCTGAATAGAACTGGAGTGAGCGATTCCCTCTCCTTTATGATGCGATTAAATTTCTTAGGGCTCGCGACCTCTCCCGCAAAAATATATTCTCTTAACTGGTCGAGCACTGTTTGTTTAATTTTGGGATTTTTATCGTAATGCGGTATCAGTAAATATTGGTGCAAATCGCCAAATATACTTTTCAATGTGCCAATGGTTATGAAGGCCCCTTTTTTAAGCTCGTTTGGAATAAGGTCACACTTAGTTGCAAAATCAGCAAAGGCTGTGGTGTCAGCGATTAATAATAAGTGCCCCCCTTCGAAATCGAGCTCTATGCCCGGAAAAACGACCGTGTTCGTTAGTTTCTTCGTGATTTCCGCAAACTGTGTTTTATCGAATAGGTTATGGTTCGTTATCGCAACGGCATCTATGGATAGGGCTTTTGTATACTGCTCAAATTTTGAAGCATCAAAAACAAAGTGCGCGTCTTTGCCCGGCGCAGGTTTGGTATGGAGATGCAGGTCAATTTTTTTCATTTCCGACTAAGGTTTATTCGGTGTCAGCGATTCGACCGAATGTTTAAAATGGGCGCATAGCTCTTCGGATTTTATTGCATCAGATTCGCAAGAAAAGTCAACACTCCATTGGGGGATGGCCGGAAAGGGCGCGTAAGAGTTAAGGCCAGCGCGAGCGGATGAATGGAGTCCAGAGGCGATGCCTCTGGCGGCGGGGTTTGGGGACGGCAGCGGAGTCCCCAACATGGCAAAACCGGCTGAACCGTTTTCAGTCCAGCCGGGCGCATGGTGGTGAGGGCAGTCAATCCTCGTCCGGCATCATTATCGTGATGGCAGGCTGCGGGTCGTCAATGTCGAGTGCGCCGCAAGCGGCGATCAGCTTAACGAGACGTGGTTGGCGGTTGTAGTTGCGAACGTAGAGCGCAAACGGCAGGCGGGCTTGTCCGGGCTGCGCCTTGCGGATGGCAAAGCGGAGCATCCAGACAATATCCCAAAGCCGTCCGGCTTCGTCCTGGCCGGTCACGTTTGGGGGCACGGTCACGTAAGCGTCAAACGCCGTGCGCGTGAGAAACACCGGAAACCTGATGCCCGCCTCCTGCGCGGTCTTGGTGACTTCAACCTGAAAGCCGTCTGCAACGGCCTGCGAGCGGGTGTAGGCGTAAATGACTTCGCCGAATGGGTTTTGATTGTCGTTCATAAAAAGGACTCCTTTCAAGTGGGTTTAACATCAGCAGCGAAGTAGCTGCCATACCGCCTACGTGGGTCATACGTCGCGGCTTCAACCGGGGCCGTGCCGCACGGATGCTGCCACGCCTTGCGGGTGTTGTTCCAATGGAAACCAAGCTCTGATAAAACGCTGGTGACGGTGGCGGGCTGTTTCCCGTCAAACTGAACCCAAACCCACTTGCCCACAACCTCGGCAAACTCAAAGAAGGTCGGCGTCTGACTGCGGAGCAACGCCAGCAAGTTTTCCGTTTTCAATGCGCGATTAGCGCGGCGCAATGCCAAGTCAATCTTCGGCAACTGCTTTGTGTTAAGCTGTTCGGGTCGGCTCTTGAGTCCCGATTTTTGATTTTGTGATTTAGTTTTCATGGTCTTTTTTTTGTGTTCTGCTGTTCGGTTTCGGTCTGTCGCCCTTCAACCGTAAAAGGCCGTGAAGCAGGGCGGCCAGTGGAGGTCGCCTTCAGGAGGAACCACGCCCGGCCCCCTGCGAAGCGGACTGGTGAGGGCGACAGAGCGAAACAAGCAGAAGGGAGCGCAGCGGGAAAAAGACCTGAAAACGGCAAGAATTTTTTCAAACCATATCCGCGTCAGCGGGCGAAACTGGCGTGGCTCATGGCAACTGCATGAGGCATGACAGAGGCGATTCATCCGGCCTGTCTCCACAATTCAGGACGTGGAATGCAGCGGAATGAAAGCGCGAGCCAGCGGAGCGGATCGCGGGGGGCGCGACGATGGAGCGGAATGGAAACGGCAGGAATTGGCGGAGTCAGGCAACCTCCCCGGCGGCAGTCTGCGATTTTGCCAGCGTAGGCAGCCGGAGCAGCAAAGGTCGTCAGTCTGCCGCCGCTTTCTAAATTGGCGTTACCCGGTAATTAGGGTGTCGCCATGCTTAGTATTCAATAATCCACGTTTCCGGATTACGTGCTATAATGAGACCGATGAGTGCATATATGGAGTTTTTCCAGACAGCTCCTTCAGTTTTTGTTTTTATCAATTCATCCCGTATTAACTGTGGGTTAAGAATATTGCCTTTCAATAATAAATATACATCTTTCATCTTTGACCAGAGCCGCACATTGGCTTCAAAAGGAGTGATTATATTATCAGGTCTCTTACCAAATAATGAAAGAATATAACTTAGAGCCGACCTCACAAGTTTCAAAGACACGATTAAAAGCCAAGGGGCACCGATAATAAACCCTGCAATCAACAATCCAGTGATATTTGTGAGTGAAGCTAAATAAAAACAGCCACAGGCCAATAGCGGTGGAATAAATAATTTCCCAGCGCTCCACGCTAATTTATTGTATAGCTCGGCCTCTAAAATGGCCTTTAATTTACCTTTGCTTGTAAAGTATGCTTTATTTCCTAGAAAGTCTGATGGGCCGGGAGCATTTAATTTTATGGCATCACCAAATGCAATGATTTCACTGTAAATCAACGCATCTATAAAGACCCACTCCAGAAAAGTGCTTCGTAGCCATTTATGAGTAATATATTCCTTAATGTATTCTTCTAATTCGTCGGCATTTACTGCAACAGATTCAGATGAGTTTAATCCTTCCTCGAAAGCTCTTATTGGATCATAATGTCTCCAGACACGGCCTTCAAGTTCCGCTCTAGCAGCCAAATGCTTAGGATCGGGTTCGGTTCCTTCGGGCACGCTTACAATCCATTTTGCCAATTCCATACTGTGACTGACATATTGTGCATTTGCGGTCGCACGAATGTAGGATATTAAATCACACGCTTGGTGAAGCTCTGTCTTCAGAGTTTCTGGATGACAGCCATTTTTTAACGTATAGTCAGTGGCTCGTTCTGAGACCTTTTGGATAAGGCGACTCATTTGGGAATGTTTACTAATTCCATTGCCTTGGAGATAATTATGAACCCATTCTTCGGCTAATTGCTCCAGCCGAGAACGCCCTTCATCATCTTTCATACGAACCTGCTGATCCATGGTTAACCTATAATCCATTGGTTGTTTGTCTAATCCGATAGATGACAGGATTTTAGAGGATATTGTTTTAGTGTCTATAGTGTTGTGGGCATTTAGGGCGGGCATTGCTGCCCGCCCTAAGTGGGTTATTTGGTTTTTTCAGAAGCAATTCGTAGGGTGATGTGTCCATCTATCGGGGCGGATTCAAGCTGGATGTTGAAGCCGTTGCCGTCTTTGTGCGCCCAAGCACTGCCGATGCGTGTCCAGAATCCTTTGCCGCCTTCGCGGTTGCGAACATGGTAAGCAATGTGAGTCGGTGTCTTGGAAACGGGTTGTTCGTTTGTAGATTCAGTCATTGAAAGTCTCCTTTTTAGGTTTCGGGCTGCGCCAATCGCGGCCTGATGGCACAAAAGAGAAGTCCCTTTCAGCCGGGGCGAAGCGAACCGGGCAAATCTGTAAATTGGGGGCAACCTTCAGGGGGAACCGATTTTCTGATTGCGCGGACGGGCGGGGACTTCAACGTGCCAATCAGAAAGGCCGCGTGGCGTTACCGGCAATATTATTTATGGAGGCGATTAGACTGATAATGCACCAACGCCTCAAAGACAAATTTCATGTCTTTCCAGTCACGACAACCTTTGCTGTAAACAGTTGTATCGAAATATTGGGAGTAGCGATTCAGTATTTCAAATCCCTTTTCAATAAGCAGGCCAATGTTGGGCAGCGGATTTTCATCTTCAAACCGCTTCTGATTGAACAATTCTCTCTCGTCATTATGAAAAGTGACACGGTCACGCCACGCATTGAGATTTTTCACTTCTGGATTCTCATTACTCGAAAACTGAATATCATTATTAAGCTGCACAAGATCAAGGGTTCCAATGGCTCCCATTAAATCATCCACATGGGGATCGCTTTCACGCCTCTTGCGGACGTTTGCCGAGTCGAATACCTCTCGGTTTTCCCGAACTGTAAGGAGGAATCGGTGAAGGTTAAAACTTTCTTTATTTTGGTCGTAAATTCGATGCAAATAGACCATCGCAGTCTGATAATGCGCTCGTAAAGTGTATGTCCAGAAAACCGGCGATAAATTGGCAGCTTTGCTATGCTCCTCACAGAGTCGAGACACCTCAACCAAAATTTCATAGTAAAAATTTGCCCAATATAATTCATCCCACAACTTACGGATGAAGCCCCTGAATTTTTCAGGAGAATCCATTTTCAATGGCTTTAGTTCTTTTTTGGGCATAACTTTAATAACCAACAACGCCTCAATATCGCACATTGCGCAAAAATTACGACGCACGGCCTTCTGGCGTCTCCGGCGCAAGATTATCGGGCGCGGGCTTGCGCTGCTTGGCGCGGCGCAATTCAACCTGCCTGTGGATGTCGGGCGCAAGGCCGGTGGGGATGCCCGCCGTTTCCTCAATGCTGCGCTGTTCCTCCGGCTGCTTGCCCTCAAAATGTTTGACGGTTTCGGCCTGCACCTCGGCGGCAACCAAGCCGTCGAGCGTGTCAAGGTCGCGGTTTAGCTGCGCTTGATAGGCATCCTGCTCATGCACATAGAGGAAAAAAGCGGAGAGCAATAGCCACAAGCCAAGACCGTGCGACAAAATTATGCCGACTAGCAGCGCGACGATGGCAACGGCGGCAGGGTCAAGGAAGCGTCCGACGCGCCCGTGCGATCTGAAAAACGGCGGCAATGGCAAGGCTTCAAGGTATGAAATACCGGGGCTGTAAGTGTGCCAGCGTTCACCGTTGCACAATTCCTGCCAGCGTTGCCAGCGTTGAAAAAATCCAAGCCCTAGCAATGCCAGGGCGTAGATCACCATGAGGAAACCGAACGGTGCGGCGGCGGCTTTGAAAATCACCGGAGTCAGCAACATGATAATCGCCAAGATGATTAGCCACGTCGGATTCATCATACGAAATCCGATTTTTCGCCGGATGAACACCATGACGGTGATGGCCGGAAACCGCGAGAATGCGCGGACGAAGTTTATTTTTTCCATCCATGTCATGTCTAAAAAATCCTGATTTTCGTTTGGCATAATTTATTTCTGGTTGAATGTGATCATTTTGTAGGGGAGCAATTCTTCCTTGCCGGGTGCGCCTGTCGGGAAACGGTGGCCGCCGTTATAGACAATGGACTCGACTTGGAAATTGTGGTTTGCGCCGCCGCGCTTGAGCGTCGTAAAACGTGCTGGCTCGACAAAATAGCGGCGCTGCTCGCTGCGCGAGACGCCGGACGATGCGCTTTGGCCTTCTGTCCCGCCTCTTCCGACGTTGGTGCTAGTGATGTCAATGTAGCGTTCGCCCAAAAGTTTTGCCGCCCATTCGTTTGTCTCTCCGCTGTTCTGGCAGAAAAACTTGGCCTGCAAGTTTCCAAGCAGGGAGTCCACGGCGTCACTGTTTCCCAAAACGCGCCGGTAGCTCTCGCGGTTTTGGGTGAGGTAAACAGTGCATCCGCCGGCGGAACGGGCGACGGCCTGAAACTCGGCGTCAAAGTCGGTCACGAAATTGTGGGCTTCATCCGCCCATAAAAAAACCGGACGCAAATATGTGTCCGGTTGGGTCGGGGGCGTCCGTCTCAAGACGGCCACCTGAAAGCAGTATTTCCATGCAAGGCTGGCAACTTTGCCCGCCAGCCGGAAATCCTGCACGGGAAGATCCACGATGATAATCTTCCCGTTGAAAGCGTCCTCCGGCTTGATGTTCGTGTCCGTGGAAAAGAGCTTCCTGAGCGGGCGGGTGATGAGCGGGCGAACCAGCATCGAAAACGACAGGGTGATGATGCTGCGGGTTTTCTCTGACAGGACGGGGAACTCCTGCAACCAGTATTGCTTGCATTCCTCAAAATCGGAGCGGACATCGTCGGACGCTTTGGCCGTGGCCTTTTCCGCCTCGGCCAGCGTTTGGGCGCACACGCTGGATTCCTGCCACTGGGCGTCTGCAAGCTGGGCCATGCTTTGGGGTGCGGAATTGACGATGGAGCGCATGAGGGGGAGCGAAACTTGGAGTCCGGCAAAGACCGGCAGGTCCACCAAATTGGTGTTCATGTGGTGCAGGGCGTCCTCCCAAAACTTGTTTGCCCCGCCTCCGGTTTCGTCCTTACCTGCGGAGCTGGCAATTGCCCCGGCAATTTCGTCCAGAATGGAGACGATGTTAATCGTCAGCCCGCCGCTGGCGTCCGGGCGGCTGGCCTCCCAATCGAGGAAATTGAACCTCCATTTGCCGGTGCTGTCCACGATGACAAGGTCATCGGTGCGGTTACAGTCGGCAGCCCATTGCTGCCACTGGCGGCGTTCCTCCTTTTTGGCGCACAAGACCAGCCCGCCGAAATCGGCGGCAAGGTAGCCGTAGGCAAGGTGCTTGGCTGGACCCGAAGTTTTGCCA
>Ga0206878_10121_pt1 | contig 34131 bp, 35 predicted proteins | sample Alteio_BWOrgCont_8_FD_152621 | JGI IMG/M metagenome (GOLD analysis project Ga0206878, IMG submission 152621) | Enriched cells from forest soil in Barre Woods Harvard Forest LTER site, Petersham, Massachusetts, United States -... | ecosystem: Environmental > Terrestrial > Soil > Temperate forest >... | reverse complement strand
GAGCCATCACAAGCGTATTTAAATGAGTGGTATCATTTTTGTTCAAAGCAATCATGGAAAACGCCACAAGATATAAAAAACATGTTGCGAAATGTATCATTTATAGCAAATGATCGTGTTATTTTTAATATAAAGGGTAATGACTACAGAATTATTTGCGCTATCGATTATCCAAGACAGACGATGTTCATAAAATTTGTCGGGACACACAAGGAATATGATCGTGTGCAAGCCGCGGAGGTTAAATAAAATGATTAAACCCATTCATAACGATGAAAACTATCAACAAGCACTTGCGCGAACTGACGTTATTTGGGGCGCAAAGCAGAATACACCCGAAGGTGATGAACTGGATATACTGCTTGTTTTAATTGAAGCATATGAAAATAAAAGGCACCCCATGCCCCCTTCTGATCCTGTGGATGCCATTTGTTTTTTAATGGACCAAATGAACTTAAAAAGAAAAGACTTGGAAGTATTTCTTGGTCCTAAAAGTCGTGTCAGTGACGTACTCAATAGAAAACGTCATCTAACCATGCATCAAATTGTGAATTTGCACAAAGGACTGCATATACCTTATGACAGCTTAATTGAAGAACGCCACTATGGCTAATCAATTTTGCAAATCTCATCGCAAAACAAAACACTTTTACACCTGATTTTTGCAACACATTGGCGCTATATTGGGGTTCTACGCACAGCCCCCGTCAGTGTTCCCAGCGGTTAAAACTTGATCACTGGTCACCTTTACGGCTCCTACTACGGGGGCAGTCAGTATACGTGCGTAAATAGGACTTTTCATTCTTAAAATGGCCTATAACCCTTTCCACATATGGGTTATAGACAATTTTTATAAAACAAATTCATATCTATATATTTGAACCATTATGCGACAGACTCAAGCTGGGGTTATGGGAGTAATGGAACGGAAAACCGGGTTAAGACACTAAAAGCCATGGTAACTTATTTTATAAACTCTGAACTGAGGCGGGCCATGTTCCCACCATCATAAAAACATCTACATTTGACCTCATTAACATTCTTTTGAGGATACTAGAAAGCAAGTTGTTGAATGTTGTCCGCATATTGTTTAATTGACAGTCACCATGCCGTGTACTATATAACACATATGTTCAGTGTTTTTGGTATAAATTATGAAAGCAAAAACTGAGGTGAGCCGAGCCGATTTTGTTGTTGCAGTTCGAGAGTTCAAACAAAAACATCACGGAAAATTGAAAAAACTATTGAATAAAAAATTACATCCTAATCTTGTACAGGAATTTTTTAACCATCCAGTTATTAATGCTTATTTGGCAAGACCTCATGTTACATTCGTGGAAAACCATCCGCATTTGTTTGATTCTAAAACGAAAGCTGATCACGATAATTCTGATCATTATGAGCTTAAAGTTTATCAATATCTACCGGATGTGGTCCTTTACCGCAATAATGACATTGCAACACCAAAGTTTTACTCCAATGGAACAGTAGGACATATATTGTTTGATAATTTATACCAGCAGCTAGAATCCATGGTACTAGGTTTAAAAATCCATTCTCCGCAGGATATCTATACAATTAGAAACACATTATTTACTGATTTAATGTCATTAGAAAAAGATGAAGAAGCGCCACGATTTATTATCTCACCTAATTGGAAGGATCATCATGCTACTATAATATTCTCGGTTATTGAACCAGAAACTAAAAAAATATTAGTCAGTTTATTCTTAAACTCCCAAAACAGTCCAGATTATTTTAAATATTCCCACGAACGATTTATTATGGAGAATCATATTTCTCAACAGTTTGTAAGAAAATTTGCTGAAAGAGCATTTCCAGAAATTCAAAATTTTCAACCGTCAGATAAAGAAAAGCGGATACTAATCAATGAGCCATTAAACGCTGCCTTGGCTTTTAATTATGGAACTAGTGAGCTATATTCACCAGAATTTGAAGCATTAAGAGCACGCCAAGACATAGAAGCCATTTATCAAGTTGGCGGCAATTGGGTTATGGGTAGAAGCATACCAAAGCAGCCATTTATTGATGTTTCACATCAGTTACAAACGCATTTAGATGATTTTAATTGTGTTCTTTATGGTTTGAATTTCGTCTATGGCATCGTTAACCTATTAAATGAACCTACCATGGCTGAAAAAATTACTGCTTTATCTCGTGAGATAGCAAACGATCCTGATACATCTGCGCGCGACCAATTGGTAGAAATATTTAGAGAACAATTGAAAACATATTTACCCTATTATGATAAAACAGGCCAAATTTGTTCGGAACAAGAAATCAGAAATTTTCATATTAATGAGCGTTGGGAGTTAGGGAAAGAGTCTGTCCATTTAACTAGCGATCAAAACATGGGCGATCTAATCAAACCCTCTATTGTGAGTATATTTAAATCAAAAATAGAAGATATTAAAGACCCAATCCCGAATAATTCATCACCTAATCTCAATGGGAGCAGCTGACATAAATTCAAACTGAGCCTGATTCAAATGTAAGCTGCTTCTGATCTACTCTAAGCATGTTTTTTTGCGCTAGCTCATGATTTCTGCTTGCTTAGAACAATTTTTTAATATTCTATTGTAAACAGCCACATTATTATGCCGACTATTAGGAGCTCCGCGAACTGTTTAAGCAAGAATCTGCAAACCATATTTTTGCACCATTGCTAACAATTTAAGAGCCATGCCACTAGGATGCTTTGCACCCGATTCCCATTTTTGTATTGTTGATTCGCTAGTGTTTAAATATCTAGCGAAAATTGGCTGACTTACATGGTTTCTTTCTCTGATTTTTTTTATTTGTGATGGATTCATATCTGGTGTGGTAATAAGACAGGAATCATCAAAATTTCGCATGGTTTCTTTAGTGATAGCACCAATGTTTAATAATGCAGATGCAGAGGAATGTATAGCCTCGAAAGCATCGCTTTTAAATTTGTTTTTACTGTTCATGGCATATCTCTATTAATGACCTTTCCTTCACCAATTGGTCAATTTGATTTATGGATAACTCTGCGTATAATTTTGCAAGTTTTCGAAAATCGGCCAACTCATTATCTTCAATGTTATCACGATCTTTTTTTGCAAATATATATTCATAGATCTAATAATAACCCCCTTTAGCGAGTATGAGAGATCGGTGTTTATTATCATTTAAACGCTTTTTAAAAACCCCACCGCCTAAATCAACAGCCTGACCATCCATCACCTGCCGAATTGCTTCGCAAAGCTCTGAGTCTTTAATTCTTGCCTTTTTAGCCACCTTGGCAAACCAAGAGGTTTTAAATGCTCGTTTCAATATGTCTTCTCTATTCATATCTAAGTGTAGCACCTAGTCTCACCAAAAACAATGTTAACTGATTATATAAACCCAGTTAGGACATTCCCCAGACTTAAGAAGAATTCGCCAGTAACCGTTTGATTCAAGTCCAAAGACCATGCCGAACTTTAACAAGACGAATCAACATGGCGGTGTCCTCCTCGTCCTGATCTTCTTCCATTTTACGACAAATTTTTAGCAGATTACTTGGCAGTGACAGCCCCATTTTTTTCTGACTATCATGAGGCAAGATCTGATACAAGGGAACATTTTTTCCAATACTTTCTTTTTGAATTTTGGCTTGAGCTTTTAATCGTGTAAATACGTCAGCGTTCATGCCTTTAATGCGATCACAATCAGTGTCAACTAAGCCCTGCATGGTATGAATACCGGGTTATCCATATAATATACCCTCTAAAAGGGTCTGCACGCAGACATAATTATTACAAATCAGATTGTGTCTGCGCGCAGACACAATTCAAATATTGGTATTAAGGCAATGTTTTCATCATGCCATTGCCGCACCCTATCAGATCATAATAACGCGAAAACGCCTGAAAATTATGCGCGGCCAGCTAAACAATGCGGTGATGGCATTATGTTGGCTCAGGAAATACGCGATCAAAATAAAGTCGGCCAAGCGAAGATCACCCCTTAACCAATTCATCATGATTAATTTTCAAATAATCAATCCCAGACTCACTAAACTCATTGAGGTAACTGTCTTCAAGATCATAAACAGCACTCATACGCTCCATGGGCTCCATTTTTGAATATTTGGCAGCACCGATTTTTTTAACATAATCACGCTCTGCAAGCCTAGATGCTAATTCTTCCCAGAAAAACTCATCTTCATATGGGGTAACGAATACATCGAGAATGTGCTCTTCATAATCCTTTGTCTCATAGTAATCATTATGCTCTTTTGAGAACTGTATGATATCTGTCGCGTCCATTTCCGAAGAATAAGAAAATAGCTTTTTTTTCAATGCGTCATGTGCGTTGGATTTCGAGTCAGCTGCGGTTTCATGCGCATTCATGATCCAGTCGGCTATGGATAACATATCAAGCAGCGCCCGATACTCATCCTTGTTTATTTCAATTTTCATAAAATAATGATCATCCTGTTAATTGATTACAATACAATTTCATCATTGTAACATGCCCTTGGTTACAACAAACCGTAATGCTGAACCGCCGATCTATTTTTTCAATTCGAGTTGGTTGCTTTAGAAATTAATATGGTGCATGGTATTTAAAACATTCGACATAAGGATCTGTGATGAAACTATATTACACACCCGGAGCCTGTTCTCTGGTCGCACGAATTATTATCAATGAGATTGGGCTTAAAGCTGAATTTGAATCGGTTAATTTAAAAACAAAAACAACCGAAACAGGCGCGGATTATTTAGCCATCAATTCCAAAGGTGCTGTTCCCGCATTACAATTAAACAACGGTGAGGTGCTTACTGAAAACGCCATTATTTTGCAGTATTTGGCCGATGAATCAAAAGCAATACAATTGCTGCCTCCGATAACAGATTTCAACCGCTACCGTGTACTGGAATGGCTCAATTACATCTCGACAGAACTACATAAAGGAATTGGCATTTTATTCAATCCAGCAATTACCGACGACATGAAAAATAATATCTTTATTCCATTGATCAAATCCAAACTGAACTATGTTAACAACCACCTTCAGCACCGCACATATTTGTCAGGAGATCACTTTACCCTTCCTGATGCATATCTATTTGTGATGCTGCGGTGGACTGCGTATTTTAAACTGGATTTAAAAGAATTGAGCAACCTGTCACGATATTTTACTGAACTCAGTGGCCGGCCGTCGATTAAACAATCGTTGAAACAGGAATAACAGGCGATGTTAATGAATTAATGGAGATAATCTTGATGAACTTTCTACACACAATGGTCAGGGTATCAAACTTGGATGACTCCCTTGATTTTTATTGTAATAAACTGGGATTAATCGAAGTAAAACGTGCGGAGCATGAACAAGGCCGATTCACGTTAATATTTTTAGCCGCCCCTGACGATCTGAAACACGTGAAAACAACACAGGCTCCCATGCTTGAACTAACATATAATTGGGATCCACAGCCTTATCTGGAAGGACGTCATTTTGGGCATTTGGCCTATGCTGTCGACAACATCTACGAAACCTGTCAACGATTACAAGATGCTGGTATCGTGATTAATCGCCCCCCTCGTGATGGTCATATGGCCTTTATTCGTTCGCCCGATCAAATCTCTATTGAGTTGTTACAAAAAGGTGAGGCTCTGCCAAAGCAAGAGCCATGGATATCAGCAGAAAATATTGGGCATTGGTAAGATCCTGGCGCAGGTAATTGATCAAATTCTACTGCTTGCACCACTTTATCAATACCGATCCCCTTTTCTTCGAAAATACCAAAACAGAGCCCTCCATGCGGATCACCATCCGTATCAAAAAACCACCATTTGATAAGACAGAAAAATTATTAACAACAATCCATTTCTGCATCAGGGTTGGCTTGTATTAAAATGTCGGCTCATTTTCAAAAGCCCATTAACTCATTAAAGGGCGGTGGATGAGAAATAACGGTTCTCTAATTCGCTACAGACATGCACACAGGCGGCGCTTTCAGCGTCACCAGCTCTATCATCACGCTTTCATCGCCATTACCAAGCCACACCTGACCATCCTGTATGGTGCAATGAAGTTTCATGTTGCGCTGCGCCATTTTGGCGATGGCGCGCGTGCTTTCCAAAGGCAGGCTGATCACAGTCAGATTTTTAAGCCGTTCAAACTGAACACTGTTTTGTGCGAACCACATTTCAACGACTCGCCCGCCATAGCAATAGACAATTACCTGATTGGCGCGCCCGCACGCTTTGCGGATTAATTTTTCGTCAGGCATGCCAACGTCTATCCATAACTCAATCGCGCTGGTTAAATCCTTCTGCCATAAATCAGCCTCGTCATCGTCGGTCATCCCCTGGCCGAACTCTAGGTATTCATGGGCGTGCAAGCAAAAGGCCAGCAGGCGCATCATCATGCGCTCATCCGTTTCCGAAGGATGCTGCGCAATGGTCAACGCATGATCCTGGTAATAGTGGCGTTCCATGTCCGCAATTTGCAGATTGACTTTGATGATGGTTGATTTGATGGCCATGAGTTATTTTCCTTTCTATTAGGGTCTAGTGGCTATTCTTGCCCATCGTGAACACCTACTCATACTGAAGAACGTGAACAGTGATTCTTGTTTGATAGGCCCCAGCTTGTTATTACAGAAACGGGGTGTTGTACCCTACAATTTAACGGATCTTGTTTTTTTACCTTGTACCAGGCTTACGAAGTAAGAAAAGAAAGGGTTTTCTTTTAAGCACATCTTAATTTCTTTGACTCCACCGCCGGCTAGAATATATTTCACGTCAGGTACAAAATCGCTGAGTATTTTTAATATATCAGCATCGCTGGCTTTTCTTTTATCTAGCTCCTTCATTTGCTGCTCTATCATTCTAATAGTGAGTTTCTTATGATAATTTAACATATTAACCTCTTTGGGCCACCGGCCTTGATTGTAACCGGCCAAATTAAATTGCCGAGATTAGCCTCATTATTTTGCCGACCAATTATTAATAAAGACTTGCTGGCTAGTAATCAATTCATTCAATGCCCAGTGAAAATAGTCGCTTGGCAAGGTGTTTGATTTTTAGGGACGAGAACAAAATAATAGCAAGATCAGCAGGCCTATGCGACTTTTTTCATAACAAGAAGAAAAAGCTCGGAATTCAAAAAAAAGTCCAACCAAGATTGAAGATGTTTATAATCACTTTGTTCGAACCACTTTTGATCAACCATATAGAATTGTCTTATAAATGGAAAGATTGCAACATCAGCAAAACTAATATGATCGGCTAAAAGATAACGGTTCTGCATTAATAGTGAGTTTAATTGATGAAGATAAACTTTAGCGTTATCTCTATAATATTCAAGATCGTTTTTTTCTGAATGCAAGCGCGGGTTATCTCGACTGGTAACAGGGGCCACCCATGTTGCTGCGCTGCTTAAATCACACCAAGCCAATCGCAAAAACGTTCGTTTTTAAGTAATTTTTCTTGTTGAGTTGCAGATTGTCAAAGTGCCCGTTTTTAGCGACGTGCTGACATTGGCTTTGAAATCGGGCATTAATTACACAACTACATCGGTTTTTTTGTATATTGGATAACGACCGTTATTGGTTGTATGTTTTGTATCAACCTTATACTTTCTAATATTGTCATGGTCTGTATAATTATAATATTGAATCGACATTATAATTTAACGGATGATTTTTAGAGTAAATTAAGAGCAAAAAAATCGCTTACATACATTTGTACATCGAGCAACAAAACACTATCATCAGCGCTCAAACACAGCAAATAATCCTGCCTGCTCCCAAACAAATGCGATTTGGTTTTTAAACATAAAAAACATCGAGACTAATCATTAATTAGTTACAATCACAAATATACCAAGAAATTGAAGAGGAATATCATGAACGCTACTTCTGGAAAATATAATCTTCGGTTAGCCGTTGTCATATGGCTATTTGGAATGTTTGGCGTTGTACCACTGATATTGTTATTACCATCGATGTTTGCAGGACATCAGCTGCCTGTGTCATTTTTGGTTTTTTCTTTAATCCAACTACTACAGAGTGGCATTTTAGTAGCTATGGCTGCTTTCTTAGGCGTAAAACTGGCACCAAAGGTTGGTTTGCACTCCCCTGTATTGGAAGCTTTGACTAATTGGCAACCTTTAATGCTGGTTCTTCGCCCCCAAGTCGTTCCTGGGCTCATTGGAGGAGTTGTTGTTGGTGTGCTACTGATTGGAATGAGTTACGTCACTCCACATGAATTAACTATTACTGCGCAAACAAATTTAAATCCTTGGCTAAAGGTCATAACAGAAGTGTTCTATGGGGGCATTACAGAAGAAATCCTACTGCGTTGGGGGATAATGACCCTATTATTATGGCTGCTTTGGCGGTTCATCCAGCATAATCAACAGAGCCCATCATCGATGTTAATATGGATTGCGATCATAGGTAGCTCTTTATTTTTCGCCATAGGCCATCTGCCGGCCGCACTCAATTTAGCCGGTTATTTAACACCCAACATCATTGCTTATGTAATCACGGGCAATGCGTTTGGGGGTATCGTATTTGGTTTTCTTTACCAACGCTTTGGTTTAGAATCCGCTATTATCGCTCATGCTGGAGCCCACATTATCGCCGATATAGTCAGCTTATTTTAACAGCTCGATTTAAATGACTGAAGGTATATATATTAGCAGCTACTATACTGTATCCTGACCATCGAGCTCATTGTAGCAACCCGCGGAGATCTTCACATGAAAAAAATAACCCCTATACTCGTCAGCTTGTTGTTAACAGTAAGCATCATGACAGTACACGCAGAGACTGCGATTATTAAAACATCACAAGGTAGCATAACTTGTGAATTATTTACAAAAGAAGCGCCTAACACTGTTGCAAATTTTATGGGCTTAGCAACAGGAACAAAAGAATTTAAGGATCCAAAAACAGGCGAAATGGTTAAGCATCCTTTTTATAATGGCTTAATATTTCATCGTGTGATACCTGGTTTTATGATCCAAGGTGGAGACCCCCTTGGAAACGGGACCGGCGGACCAGGTTATGCATTTGATAATGAAAATACTCTCGCGAGTTTTAGCAAACCTGGTGTGCTGGCGATGGCCAACGCTGGACCAAACACGAACGGCAGCCAATTTTTTATTACCGTTGCGCCAACACCTGGCTTAGAAGGCAGCTACAATGTTTTTGGCCAAGTCATTTCTGGACAAGACATTGCAGATAAAATTAGTAAAGTGCCTACTGGCTCGCAAGATATTCCTATCACACCCGTGGTAATTGAAAGCATTACCATTCAAAAATGAATGCGGGTTTGACCGCTTATGAAATAGTTACTGTGATTTCCCTCTCAAATCAATATCCCAAACATCAGTCACCACATCATTTTCAACGATAAAAAATCGGTCAAATAAATTAATGGTTGGATCGCAGTGAGGCACCACCAGTTCCAGCACATCACCGTTCACTGGAAGCTTAGCCTTATTTAGCGCGGTGATTTTGCCATGTTCATCCCCAAATCCACCCCAGTCATATTGTAAGCCGGCGTGGCTGATGATGTCGGGTTTGTGTTTTGCATCTACGTAAATGGATTTGGTTCCGGCATCTACCGTCACATGTTCGGGTCGATTGCTGCTGATGACGGTAGTCAGCATGGTCATCGCGTGTTTGAAGGTGGTGAAGGATTCGGTGTTGGTTTTGGAGCCAATGCCGGCATATTCAACATCCATGACGGTATATGAGCCTGGCTGAATCTCGGTGACCTCTGTAGCGTCGATATCAATGTCGTAGGTTCCGGTACCTGTGCCTGTTAATATGGAGCAAGGATATCCATGCTCTCTTAATCGCCGAACGGCATTACTTGCGTATTGCATGATGTTCAGTGATAGTTTTTTTCGTTCATCAAATGATTTGATATGCTGCAAATTGCCGGCATAACATTGAACGCCAACGAGGTTTAACCATGGCAACGCTTGAATTTTCGCACTGAAATCAAGCGCATTTTCCGGGTTTATCCCTGTTCGTCCAATTCCTGAATCCAGATCAATCAGCACATTGATTTTATTTCCAATGGATTGTCCAGCGTTGTTTAAATCAATCAGATTTTGCTCGTTATCCACGACCACCATGACGGGGGCAGTCAGGATACGTGTGCAAATGGGTCACTTCACTTTTAAAACAGGCCTGAAACCCTTGCTACACAAGGGCTACAGCGTTTTTTCATAGAAATAATTTATCGGTTAAAATATAACCAACTATGCAGCGTCCTGTAGTTCCTCATTCTTCGCTTTAAACAAGAATTTGTCTCTCGTTGCGTGTAAATTTGCAGGACAACGAGCTAGATGCAATACATATTCACCATAACGCTTAAGTGGTTTATGTCAGCATGGCGATGGCCGAGTGTTTTCGGCTGTAACTGGTGGTTCAAAACATCTGTCGGAGGTTAAACTGAGTTGCTTGCCAGTATATGCAACAAAATATTGTTTTGAATTATCTAAAGTGCTCGTATGACTATCGCTTACGTTTATTATGTGCAGTTGTTCCTCAGGTGCAATGTTTAACGCGACCCTTATTGCTTTATTAACTTCCAACATATGGTCAGCATGTAATGGAATGGAACTTGACATTTCTAACAGTGTGCTCGTTATTGCTGGGCTATGCAGGATTGTTTCAATAATAGCAGGAAGCAATTGTTGGTTTTTGATAACCTCAGGGTCAAAATCAAAAGGAATAGGAGAATTATCGCCATAATGAAATAATCGAACATTTCCTTTGGTATTACCAGCTAGCAATACAATTCTTCCAAGCGTGTTATAAAGGTCTTTTTTAGGGCTATTTTGAATAATTGTGCGCAACAACAATGATTGCTCGCGGGTTAAAGAAACTTCAGTCAATGGACCATTTTCAGCTGTTTGATAAGCAAATTCAATATTTGGATCCTCATCTTTACGTTGATCTATAAATTTCTTTAAATAGTCTATTCTTGAAGAATGAGATGGGTGAACATCAAGAAAAGGGAAATCAGAACTGAATAAGTGGTCACCAGTAGATGAAAATTTTAATTTTTTTATCATATCAAACCAGAGTTTTTCTCCAGGTGTATTGCGATATTTGAGCATGTCTGCTCTTTCATTGGAAAAATCACGAATCACGCCGGCTATCTCTATATTATTACAATGTTCTGCAGCGGTAAGATCAGCCCTTTTTTCATAGTATCTTCCATAAGTTAACATTGCAGCTCCAATAAATAGTAGTGGAGCAATCGCTGGAACCTTCAGGAACGCCATATGAAACCCAGTCATAACAATTAAGTTTGTAACCAATAAATCATTATTTTTTAGATGAGCAAGTTCATGAGACATGATAAAACGATTATTCGGCTTACTCGGATTTATTGCTACGCTCATACTATTCCATTTTCCTGGTCCATTGACACCTTGAGTCGTGCCACTAGTTGCGTTTGATGTATATACTGTTACAGGCTGTTTAATACCCATTGTTTGAGCTTGAAGATTGACCTCATCAGAAAGTTCTTTGGATGCAGGCACCCAATCATTAGGCACAGCGGGGGATAATCTTGAATAAAACGTCTTATAGGCAAAACCTGTTACAGCAATCTTCATGGCAATGCCAATATTTTTTTTAAAGAGTTTATGATTAAACATTTTGTTTCACCTTGATTAGAGCATTAGCATGATCTAATTATATGCAAACAGATCAAAAAATACAACCAATCGGGGGCGACACAAATCGGGGGCTAACTATCCTGGGCTCTTTGTGGGAAGGTACGAAATTTCCCAGAACACCCTTACTACGCATCAACACCTTGATTAAGGCATCGATAGAACACAGATCGACTTACTCCAATGGTGTCACAAATTTGTTTGACCGACATTTTATCTACCTGACGTAGTGCCTTTATTGTCTCGGCTTTCTCGTAAGTCAATGCTTTCGGTCTGCCCCCTTTACGCCCTTGTTGCCGAGCAGAATCAAGTCCTGCCTTGATGTCATTTTCAGAAGTGTACTGCACGGATTTCAGAAGTCCTCTGCACGGAAGATAATATTACCAACCAAGGGTATCCGACCAATTCGTGGTCGTGACGATCGTGTTGCATCATAACTAACCTGTTGCCTCAGAATAAACGTGTTACTCCAAACCCCGATCGAGAGATTATGATCTATACTTATCTTGAGACTATGGAGATAGCATATGCCAACGCACATCGAAGCAATAAAACGGGATTTGCAAAATCGACTTAATTTGATGACAGAAAAAATCGCGCTTCTCAATGAAATCCGGGCACGACCTGGCCACCAAGCGACACCTGAAGAGATGGCTGTTTTAGATCTGTACCAACAGACTTACGATTCGTTAGTAAGAATTAATACGGATGGCGATATTATTGCGCTGATGTTGGAGGCGAAAGCCGAAAAGAGAGCAAACAAAGAAGACACAAACACTTATCAACCCTTTTTACTTGATACAACCGATAAGCTGAAGCAATGGATGTTTAATGCGTTGATAAATGAAAAAATGAGTGCGCATGAACCTTTTCGTTATGACGTTGTTTTACAAGGATACAGAGGACATTGCTCTTCAGCTCACATGGAATTTGATGGTACAAATCTCAACCTTTTTTATATTGATGCTGCAGCGGATACTGGCGTCATAGAACAAAACTATAACTACTTAGTACGGACACTTGGAGAGGAGCGAATCAAAAAAGAGCATCTACGCGTTGTTTTACCTCAGATACAATATGACAAGACCAGTTGCGCTATTTTTAGCATACAACACTTGAATAGGTTATCACATTTATCCGTTGAGGAGCTGATGAGTAAAAATCTTCAGCTTGACGGCGCGCTTATGAAAAATATTCAGAGCATCAGTCATTTTAATGATTACCCTGCTGAGCTTAAAACACAATTCATCGATAAAAAGCAAAATAAAACACTAGCGCAACATATTGAAGCGTATAGTATTCAGTGTGAAGCGATCGATTCGGAAAAAGTTACAACAAAAAATTATGCGATTGATTATAAAAACTATAAATATTTAGTCGCTGCCAATGAAAAGCTCGATGAACTGTTAAGGCAGGGCAATGAAGAGCTCGTTAAGTCAGTGATTGATAATCGTTCATCGCTTCAACTCACTGATCAAGAAAGAGAAACTCTCGCAATTAGAGCATTTCTTTCTAATCCATCAGATCCTGACCCTGACATCATCAGAATGAATGTTGACCTCGATACAATTAAAACGAATTTTGTTGAATATTTTATTGCTCAAAATAACCCACAAGTTTTACGTCAATGGCTCGAACTAACAACCGAACAAACTAAAACTCGAGTCACATATTTTCAAGAAGAGCGACTGAAATTACTACAACATATCCGACAATGGCTAAAAAATATAGAACCATACACAGAACATCATGCAACTTTACATAAAAACATACTTCAAGAGCTGGGGATTTTTGAATATTTAATCGCGACCCGATGGCGTAGAGAGAAAGACGATTCTACGCATGATATTGCAGCGCGTATTGAACTTGTCAAAGAATTTATTCAGCAAGGAGGAGACATCAATCAACCCGGAGGTAAATACAATTTAACCCCTTTAACGACTGCTTTGGATAGTTTAAGTCATGTTGATATTATAACATTCCTTCTTGAATCGGGTGCTCGCGCTGACATTAAAGATAAAGACGGTGAAACCCCGCTTGATATTGTTTTGTTAAGTAAACGCCATAAACCAGAGGTTCGTGAGCAATTAATTTTGTTACTACTCCAACATGATGCGATCGCTTCAAAAGAGAATCTTGAAACATTAAAACAAGCGTTATCCGCTGAGGATTATCAGAAGTATGACCAAAAAATAATGAAAGCAAATCTACAAGAAATACGCTCCACAGATGCAGAAAATGCATCAACAGACTCTATGACCCAACGACGATCGTTTTAATGAATATATAGAAGCTCAGAAAATAAAAAGCTAAGATGACACCATCATTTGGCTTATTTAGATACAAACTAATCTGTAGTAGCTCAGACTTGACCTGACACTTTAATTTCGGATAATTTGATTTGAAACGCTCATCATTTGCCAATGCATCTAAAACATCTTGATCAGATGCAGTTTTATCTAAATTTTCAAAGAAATTTGCTTTTAATTTGCTTTTTAATTGACTCAGTTGTGATGGTCTATTTGAAACTTCTTCGGGTACCGCTTGATTAAGCGCTGCAAGGTTGGTTTCAAAATAGAAAATAATGCGTTCACTTGTTAGCAATGGATTATTTAAATAAAGCATAGCAAATAAGCCTCTTATTAGTTATGAGTTTAGTTTAGTACACTTTTAATGGTATATAAAATGGGTCGGCAACATAATGTGGCGGATGTCGGCAATTTAATTTGGCCGGTTACACAATATCAGTTGATATATTTTAATACAGGCACTTTGGAGGGGCTTCTGAAATATCCCCTATTAGACCCATTACACAAACGTACGTTTTTGAGCAAGGTTTTATGATGGTTTGTAAATTATAAGAATCTAGCGCCACGACTGGCCTCTGAAATTCTCAATAACCATTCTTGATAAAGCTTTCTTATTACATTATACTTCACAAGAGTTTTAAGAATAAGGACAATAAGTCGATGCCAATGATTAGTACATTTTACGGTATTTTAATTCAAATGTTTTGGGGTTGACCACGCACCGCCACATTTTCACGCATTATATGCTGAATATGAAGTTCTGATTGATATTCACACACTCGAAGTGGTTCGTGGATCGATGCCTCGCCGAGCATTAGCTTTAGTACTGGAGTGGGCATTTCAGCATCGTGCAGAATTACTGGAGGATTGGACATTATGCGAACAAAATCAGTCGCCAAAGAAAATATCTCCCCTGGAATAGTGTGCCTAGCTCCATGGAGATTAACAAAGGTCAAACCACTGGCAAATTATGAGCTTGAAGTTGAGTTCAGTGATGGTGCACAAGGGGTTGTTGAAATGACCAAATTAATCATGAGTGATCGCGCAGGCGTTTTTGCGGCACTTAAAGATCAAGACCTATTTAATAAGGCTCATCTCGAATATGGAGTACTGACTTGGCCTGGAGAAATTGATTTAGCACCAGATGCCATGCACGATGCAATTAAACTAAAAGGTCGATGGGTTTTGCAATAGAGGGTTTATCATGCTGGTTGGTTATGCGCGTGTTTCAACGGTTGATCAAAATTTAGATCTACAGCTTTCTGCATTGAAAGAGGTTGGTTGTGAAAAGCTTTATCAAGATCAAATATCAGGGACTAAAACAACTCGGCCTAGATTGGATATGGCTCTTGAGGTTTTAAGAAAAAATGACACGTTGGTTGTATGGAAGCTGGATCGATTGGGTCGTACTGTTAAAGGGTTGATTGATTTGGTTACTCAATTGCATCAAAAAGAGATCCACTTTAAAAGCATTACGGATAATGTCGACACATCCACACCAGCAGGTCGGTTCTTTTTCCATGTTATGGCAAGTCTTGCGCAAATGGAACGTGAATTAATGGCTGAAAGAACTAAAGCTGGGTTAGCTGCTGCTAAAGCCAAGGGGCGTGTTGGTGGTCGCAAGCGAAAAATGACCCAGAGCAAAATTGAATCAGCTAAACAATTACTGGCGAATGGCACGTTACCTAGAGACGTTGCACAAAATCTTGGTATATCTATACCGACTTTATATCGTTGGGTTCCTGCTTCAAATAATTTAACTTGAATAAGCTAGCGGACATATTTGGAACTTAACACTTTTAGAGTATATTGATATGCCTTTTCTCATTCTAGACTTAGATCTTACTGTTATTGTTGGCGATCAGTATGTTGAACATATTCATCGAATGCATTTATTATCAAATCAATTTAAGTCAAAGCGTGGCCCTGTGACTAATTGCCACATTATTAATCCGAAGAAAATCGCTGACCTAATAGAAACAGCTTATACCCATTATGACGGAGTTATAATTCTTACAAGTGGGTATTGGGATAAAGGGATTAGGACTCTGCTAGCACGGAAGTTGGATTTATCTGAAAAGACTGGTAAAAAATTGGAACAGTGCCGTATTCATTCACCAATTACTGACAGTAAGCTATTTAATTTGGATCCTGAAAAAATTCGCTTTATGAAGAAGAATACTCGTCTAAAAATGATCATTAAATCGTGTCCTGAGCTAAGTAAGAAATGTTTTACCGTGCTTGATGATTCTCTACTTCATATAAACTCTTTCAAACACAACAAAAGGGTACAAGCTGTTTTAGCTACTACGAATGGGCCAGATGATGGTTTTTATAAAACAGCAGCTGATGCAATGGAAGCGTGTCTCGATCAAGAAGCCAATATGATTACAAACAAAAAACGTACTGCCAGTCCAGAGAGAGTATTAGCTCAAAATCACTTCTTTAAGCGACCAAAAATAGAACACGTTAGCCATGGCTATAATCTTCGAGATAGGCCACTGCTCGTCCCAACCTAATGAAGGTGTCACTCCTACATAAAACGAAACTGTTGGCCATGAAGATAACAGCGACAATGCATCCTCTCTATCTCACAGAATGGGTCTGATGCGTATCGATAGTGTTAGTCACTTACAAAGACTAAGCCATTCCGTATCAGATCTTCGTTGACATCCACTTTGACAATCTGCTGACATTGACTTAGAAAAGTGACAACAGTTAATGTTTGTTAATTGCAAAATAGCTTGACCCAAAGTAAAATAGGCGAACTTTTTGAACATTTCGCGCGTTTTTTATTCCTTTTGAGCGCAAAAGTGGGTATATTTATGTAATCATCACAGGAGCTATCGACAATGAGAGTTATACCTATTTTAAACGAGTTAAAAATAGATTGTATAACACCTCTTTCAGCACGTTGTGCGCGATCAAAATCATATATTTCAGGATTTAGTCGATAGTCGGAAATGACAAACAACGCATGCGGATTGCTATCCAATAGCTTCAATGCCAAATCAAGATTAGCAGGGCCGGCTCCAACAAAAAAAAATACTTTATCAGTTTTAGGTTGTGATAGTTCAATTATATTATGCATCTCTAGATCCCACTACAATTCAGCAACAATTACACTATGTGGTCAATATTATTTCAACTAGAATGGGAGGCCCTGGATCGAAAGTCTATAATTGTTGCTTTATGTGTTCAAAAGTGGCAAAATATAGCTTTATATTGACATGTATTTTTGTAGATGGAGTAAATAATATGTCGAGAACAACACGAAGATTACAACCAAAGCCACACAGTGAAATATTTGAACGTGTAGTAAATCAAGCTAAATCAGATAAAAATATTCATGAAATAACTGCAGAAGAGCTTAAAATACTTATGGATAGTGACTGTTCAAATGTGATTTTGATTGACGTGCGAGAACAAGATGAACGAGCTGCTTTTTATATTGAAGGTTCAGTTCATATAAGCAGGGGCGTGTTAGAACGAGACATTGAAAAAACAATCTCGCTTATTGAGTCAGACAATAAACAAATTATCACTATCTGTAGTGGTGGTTATCGAAGTGTTTTAGCTGCAGCAAGTTTGGTTGATATGGGATACAAAAATATTTGCTCTGTAGAGGGAGGATTGAGAAAATATCTAGAGCAAAATTATGATAATATCGTAGAGACAAATACCGCTTATATTAGTCATCAATCATCACTGTCAATATTCAATATTTAGAGGGAGCTAATTATCATGTTTATAATCACTAGACTTCTTGCATTATTATTGATGAGTATTTCGTTAAATACAATTGCTGGAAATATAAAAGAAAATATTTTTTCACCTAATGCGCCCGCACCCATTGGCACTTATTCACAAGCAATTAAATGGGGAGATACTGTTTATATTTCTGGTCAAATACCTATAGATCCTAAAACGAATCAGCTTGTTAATGGAGATTTTAATGTTCAAGTGCGTCAGGTTTTTTCGAATCTATCCGAAATAGCACGCGTTTCTGGAGGGGATTTGAATGACATATTAAAGTTAACAATATATGTTGCTGATTTGAATAATTTTTCAGAAATTAATCAAGTAATGGGCGAATATTTTCATGAGCCTTATCCAGCACGCGCAGTTATTGAAATTAAAGCTCTCCCTAAAAATGCGTCTATTGAAATCGAAGCTATCATGGGGCTACACTAATTATGAGATAATGTTAAATTAGCAATACTAGAGGAAAATGAACTATGAACCGTAATTGCAGATCAATAGAGTTTATTTATTAGATCGCTCCAATTTGTCCAACTCAACGCGTTATATGATATATATTGCACATCATTTATAAAATTAAATCAAGATCGCCTCATGAAATTATTTAAAACACTCGGTAAAAAACTAGGACTGCAACTCAGTTCCAATGAGCGAGAAGAGCTCGAAGCCATTGATAAAGAAATACGGGATTTACCTCTCAACGTAGGGGGTTTTGTCCCTATCAACCTATACCAAGAAGTATTACAGCATCGTCGTGAACAAACAGCTGATGCATATACTCTAATGCATACCACACAAGAAGCATTAAACACCGCTCAAAGCAGCAACGGTACTCAAGATCAATGGTTAGAAGCATTACGTCGAGCGCAAGAGGCGGATAAACTTATACAACCCTTAATCGAAGCGAAACTTCATAACTTGGTGTCCCCTAAAATGGGACTCTTACCTTTAGTTACCTTCGGCACTTACTGCAATACCCTATCGCTTGGCAGTACTATAGGAGTAATCGCCTTGTGCCGTCTCTTGCGTGCTATCAACATGACATCTGAAGAAATCGAGACGACAGCATCCTTCTATACTATATTACTTGTTGCGCCAATCTTTCTTGGACAATTATTAGACAACTACCGAATTGAACTTACACGTCTTTTATCATCCACAATGACAGAGTATGTCTTAGATGCAGCAAAAAGTGCGAATGTAACGCTTGATCCCGCGCACATCATAGCGATTAAAGAACTTAATAAACGTAGTAATGCACAAATATTAGAAAAAATGGGGGTCTCTAATGTACCCGAGCGCTTCTCTTGCCCAATTTCTTATCAAATTATGGATAATCCAACCTTTAGTCGACAACATCTAGCGCGTTTTGATAAGAAATCGATTCATGACTGGTTGAACAAAAGAAATATTCATCCCATTGAGCAGGGACCTTTATACCGCGAAAATTTAATTCCTGATCGCGAGTTAAAACAAGAAATAGATCATTATGTAAACAAAGAAAAGCAAGCATATATTAAAACAAAGAAATACATTGATCTCTTCGTATTAAAACCACCCATCGAAGACGAAGATATTAGTGATGAAATGATGTTGCACAGTGCGTTTGGTCAAGGCAGTAATACTTACAAGGCAAATCGAGGCTAAAAATAAACAAATAGGGTCTTCAGAATAACGCAGCAACTCAAATTTTTAGGCTGAGCATTTTTGGGGGTTCCTAATCGGGACCCGCTCTATTTAAGTATCGTAAAGTTCGTATTGGTGAGAAAATTGAAGTGACTCCCTTATGAGCCGTAATCTAAGAGAATTAAAATGATTTCTGTGCTACAAACACTCAGTTTAATAAAAGCCATTAAAGATAATGACATTTCTACTATCAAGACGTTAGCATCGAATAGCAATGCTATTCTGATGTCTGTATTGGGAAGTACCAAGCTTTATCCTATCCATGTAGCAGCGCAGTATAATCGCTTAGACATTATTCAATTTATTTGTGAGCAGAAACCTAAAGCGTTAAATCAAATTGATAGTTATGGCCAGACAGCTCTAATATTCGCCGCCAAGCTCGGTCATACAGATGTCGTGCAATCCTTGGTTTCAATGGGTGCATCTTTAAATCATACAACGACAATGAAGTCGGATAATCCGCATCATGGAAAATCGGGATTATATTGGGCTGTTGAAAAAAAACATTGTGCCATAGTAAACATTTTATTAAATGCGGGCGCTACGATTGATGTACTTGTAGGAGATATAAATTTTCATCCAATTCACATTGCTGCTCGAAATGGATGTTTGGAAATAATCCAACTATTAATTAAAAAAAATTCAAGTTTGTTAGATAAAAAAGATGCTTTTGAGCAAACTCCTATTTTATGGGCAGCAAGTCGAGGACACGTTGATATTGTTCAATTTTTAATTTCATTAAACGCTAATTTAGTTTCAATAACAATCAATCCTGGTACAGAATCTCATGAAAAAAATGTGTTACATTGGGCTATTACAGGCGGCCATTGTGCTGTCGTGAGGATTTTAATACAAGCTGGCGCAATACCTCTACCATTGAATGGGTTACAACCCATACATCTAGCTGTTCACAATAAGGGTATTGAAACCCTTCAATTTCTATTAGAAGAGTACTATAAAAATAGCTGTACTGCGCTGAATCAAATTGATACCAATGGACAAACCGCACTATTATGGGCAGCAAGTCGTGGCCACATAGAGGCTGTTCAATATTTAATCTCTAAAAATGCTGACTTAAATGTTGCAACGAATAAACTTGGCAGCCCGCATCATGATTACACGGCACTGCATTGGGCCATAGAAAAAGGCCATTGCGCAATCGTAAAACTCTTGATCCAGACTGGAGCGACTATACTACCGCTGCATGGAATGCAACTCATTCACATTGCAGCACAAAATGGACATGTTGAAATCGTTAAGTTCCTTTTTGAGGAACACCATCAAACAAATCCCGAGTTACTTAACCAAATCAACCACAAAGGAGAAACACCACTTTTTATAGCTGCCAGCGCCGGACATGATAGTGTAGCTCTATATTTAATCGATCAAGGGGCTGATTTAAATTTAGGCTCCAATCAACGAGGAAAGATAAAAACCCCTATTGATCAAGCTATTGAAAATAACCATTATTTTGTTGCAAACCTGTTAATGATACAAATGCTTAGAATTAATGATCAAACTCAGGATCAATTACTTCATGGCCAAAATCAAGAAAAAATACTTAATAATATTAAGACAGGCAAGCATGCACTAGAATTCATTATACAAGCACCAGAAAAAGCAAATCTACTGTTGAATAACAAAAGAATTGAAAAGTTAATTATTAATAGTTACAGTCGTGATCCAAATATAAATTATTATAAACGAGCTGATCGTAGACCTTCATTTTTTGCACAAATTAATCGCACAACTGGTGAATCGACCGTATATACACCCCATAGAGCATTAGGAGGTGGGGCATATGGAGATGTAAGAGATTTTGTTAGTACAAAAGGAGACCACGTTGCGATTAAATCTTTAAAAGAGAATTTAATCGATGAAAACAATCCTAACTCCAAGGCATTAATTGAAGCTTATGAAGAACAACTTCAAGAAGAAGCAAGATTTATGGCGCAGACTTATCCTTCATCAGGCCTATACAAGACATTTAGCTTTAGAAAAGACTTCTTGGGCAAGAATAAGTACACAAATCGCTTGGTCATGGAGTATCTTGAGGGAGAGCCAGCTCCTTTGTATATTACTAAAATTCAATGTAAAAATACTCTTGCTAAGACTATTCTTCTCATGGCCGAATCTCTGAATGCACTGCATAATAATAATATCATTCATGGCGATATCAAATTGGATAATCTTTTAATTGCTACTACTGGTCATGATATAAAAGTCAAGTACATCGATTTTGGAATGTCTTATTCCTTATGGAAAACAAACCCAACTCTTACAGGTGAAAGTCCACATTACCCGCCAGAGCGAATTGGGCCTACTACAATATTCTCCTCACGGATATTTTCATTATTCTTAAAGCCGCATAAAAACCAAGACATTTTCTCACTTGCCCATATGCTAGATAATATTTTATATTCTCATCCGCTGGGTTCAGAATTAGTCGAAACCTTTCCTTCTGTAATACGATTCATTCAAAGAGCCTTGAGCCGGTCTGCAGAAAAAAGACCTGAATTAAATGATTTCATTGAGGAACTATCTATTGAATATAAACTTGCGTTAGGCGAAATGACTTTATCTGGAAATGACAAAATAGAAATTAGCGCTGAGGACTACAGCTACTCAGAGGATGATTGGGTAGAGATTGATGCAAAAGCATATAATTAGCAATACGGATCAACTCTAATACTTGAAAAAGCGCGATATTAAAAATGCTCTCGTAACGGTTGGAAAGTGAATATATTTTAGTATTGTCCTGTCAACAAGATCCACTACAATAATGGAGTTGACAGTCCGGGAGCATTCGTAATTTCTACTGGCGTGTCGGCGCTAAAACACCGAGCCGCACAAGCTATAGGGGATAGCAATATTGCCCCATAAGCTATATATACCCCAGACCCTAAGATTAACAACCACAATGATTGTTTTATTATTTATAAATATGAATTGTTCCTGTTATCAATTCGTGCTTTTGGGAGAATTTTTATTGATGCTCTCTGTTTCATTTTTTTCTGTTTCCCTGTTTTGCATTGTTTTTTTAAAGTGTTTTTGTATTACGCGAGCTTTTTGATGTAAATTTTCTTCTCTTAACTGGACATGTTCTCCTCCGGAAGGCAACCAAGAGGCATCATTTGTCTCTCCTAATTTACCCTGCATTTCCGAAATATTTGGTGGTGAATGCAATTTTATAGCATTGCCTGATGAAAAACAGGAGGATAACTTATTATTTTCATAAGTATAGCTGCTCACGTCTTTTTCAATCTCATGAGATGACATTACTGGTTTATCAAATAAATTGTGTAAAATCATTGGGCCTGTAGTGTACATTACACAATATTTAAGCAAGTTTTCTTGCATGTTCTTTAATGCTTTAAGTGTTTCCAGCTTGGATTCGTTGTCAGGAATTATCAGGTTACCTCCTGACCGTGTAAACAATTCTATACAAGAGTCTTTAGTGTTAGTTAAATCCTGAATTACGCTTCGTAAATGAGGCATGTTTTTAATTTGATAATTGGTTTTGATGTAATTCAAAACTGATAAAAACAACTCTTCAGAAGTAAGAACGTTCTCTCCAGTTACTGTTTGACTAATTTTTTGTATTCTGTCTATTGCCGACTGAAAGCATTGGTCAGATTCACAGTTATTAATAATGGTTTCCTGGATTTTTTCTATTTGCTTCGCTGCGGATTTTGGATCCACGATTGAAATTCTATCATTGTTATAAAAAAGAGCTTCCAATTTATCCGTGCATTTTATACTTCCAATATTCAACAAGAGTGGGCTTGAAACTACTTTACCTAGTGGCGCTTTTTTCGTTTTGACGGATACATCCAGATCGCTGTATGTTCCCAATGAGTAAACAGGGCTTAACCATCTTAAAATATCACTTGCCGCAGCCAAATTGCCTTCGTAGGCCAGCGAATTGATTTCATCCTGGTATAATTTAACCAGTTTTTGTTCATTGACATTGTTTTTACATTTCGGGATAACATCCTCTTCGATGCATACCGGGTTTATCTTGTGTTTTTTGCAAAAAAGTTCTAAATCTTGTCGTGCTTGTTCTGAAAGCAGTTGTCCAGAATAAACCAAGTTAATTTCATCCTCAGGGTTATCCGCGCGCATCTTAACTAAACGAAGTTGATTTTCCTGATTCAAAAATTGATCTTTATTCTTGCTCAACCAAATTTTGACATGGCGATGTGGATTGAATACATATTCCGGCTCACCTGTTGAAAATGGTGTTTGTTCCAAAAGCTTGAAAGCTGCAATATAGGATATATCCGAACCTGTTAACCATGATGGAAAATTAATAGCAATGACCTTGGCAAATATGGATAAAGGATTAAAATAATAAAGAGCGGATGTGGTAACGATTGTTGAGAGTATTTCAGGCACATAAATTTCCAGAAAATGCCTGATAATCCAAGGTTTGTCATTACCCAGATAAGTATAATCATAATTACACTGAAAATACTCATTAAGTTTATTAATTATCCTTGGTTTATAGTCCTTGTATGCATCTAAATATTCTTTTTCAGACAATCCGCCTGTATGCGGACCATCAAAAACCGTTGGCAACATTGACGTCGGAACTTGATCCTTATCATTCTTAAGATCATCACTAGTTTTTGCGGAGATACTCAAACAATCTAAAAATGAAGGCCAAGTACCGCTGTTCCACGCATCACCTGCAATTTTTTCAATGTTGTTAAACAATTGTTTTGCATATTGACTATGATGTTCGAAACGCTGATATAAATGATTCGTTATGGAAGTTGATTCTACCCAGTGAAATCGTGCACAAAACAGACCACTTGCAAAAATTTCTCTCATATCTGTAAGGCGAGCCTGATTAGAGTGGGACCTTCCAGATGAATCTATACGCTCATATGAGCCGCTAACCCAGTCCCTAGATTGCAATTTGGCACTGTGTACTTGCAATGCAAAAAAAACCAATTCATTAAACTGTTCTTGAGTAATTTGCATAATGATTACATTTTCATATTAGCCTCTTGTAGTTATAATATAGACCACGCGAGGAGTATTGAGTATTTTTCGATTAAATGCTGCGGGTATCGCGTCCATCATTAGCCAGTTTAAACCCGGTTGAGTGTGTCGATCTCTGCAGGCGTTAAATACTCACGAACGCGACGAGCACTGTTTTTTATTTTTTTAGGTGGTTTCATACTGCCATTTCTATTTGAAGAATCAATTTGTATTTGTTAGCATTCATGTTGTCTATGTACCAACCAAACAGATAAGGACTTCTGCCGTGTTTAAAAATTATTCTAACGCATTATTTGCACTCATGATCAGTGGAGGGCCTGCATTAGTATTTGCAGATGTAAATACTTCTGGAGTTCAACTTAGTGCTTATGGAGGCGTAGCGGATACAAGTCTTGATTCAAGTAATTATATGTTGTTTGGCGATCAGCTTGAAGTGCTGTCACCAACAAATAGTGGTACGTCCAATTTTGCGTGGGGTTTTGGGGCGGCGTATCGTTTTCTATTACCAAGCTATTTGCATGATGTCTCTGTTGGGTTAGATTTGCTTCATCTACCCAGCACTCAAACAGGTGATCTGTTAGATTATGGTACACTCGATTACTCTACCTACCGACTGACATTTAAAAGCACGCGCTTGATGGCGGATAGTGAGTGGACTTTTCATTCCATTGGCCCACGATTATATCCCTTCCTTGAAGCCGGCATTGGTTTCTCAGCCAACACCATCAATTATTCCACGACACCTGATTCAGATGCCGCTTGGGAGGTTGCTCAAAAAATGACTAGCAATACCGTTTTCCAACTGGCATACAATGTAGGTGGTGGTGTAAAGTTCGCCTTGTCTGACAGGGTAGGTTTGTCATTTCGCTATTTATATGCGGGATTAGGCTCTGCCAAGACAAATACAAGAACGGCTTTATTATCTACTACAGCGGGTATTGATACATCCGCGCATTCAGGGACTTGGTTAGCAGGACTGACCTACCTATTATAACTTCAATGTAACTCCCCACGTCATCCCGAGCGCAGCGAGATATCTCGTGACAGTGGCAGGGAGATCCTTCACTGCGTTCAGGATGACGTGGGGAGTTACACTTCAATAAGGAAATTCAATATGATACATATGTTTTTACGACTACTTGTGCTTGGTGCATTAGTGGTTATCGCCGATTCTGCTTTGGCTAAAACCGCCCCATTCAATGTGCAATTTGTGAGCGGACCATCAACACCGTCCACTACCTATCCTGGTTCTACCGTACCTACTTTATTTAACATGGTTGTGGGCAGTACTCAGCAACTTGAGTTTACAATCACTCCCAATATAACTCCGTCTCCGCTTATTTATTGTAGCGCTTCCAATTCACTGGGAATGGATACAATCAGTACGCTGGGAGGATGTACACCTACTGGATCCACCATTAATGGGCACTGTATTGCAGCGGCCACGGGGGGCCCAACATGCACACCAACAGGCGGTGGTACGCCTTATACCCTCGTTTTTACCATTACAGCGGGTAGTACCCCTGGTGATGTGAAGGATACGCTCACTATTCAAAATGTCAGTGGGAGCACGAAGATGACCTTCCCTCTCAACTACACTATTGTTGCAAACTCAACACGCACGGTTACTTTTCAAAATTATTGTCCCTTTGATGTGTGGTTTGGAGCGACTCCAGGTACCATCCCCGAAACCTGTGCCAATGGTGTTGGGTGTCCTAATGGCACAACATGTGATGATCCTACCGCATCGTCTAGCCCATGCTCATGGAGCCAACCAACTGTTCAAAACGCCAACACCGGCTATCACTTGGTTTTGTACAACGGAACATCACCTGCTACCAATACAGTGACGATCACTGACTATACCACCGGACAGCCGCAAATTGATGGGAATCAACTCTGGAGCGGCAATTTTTCCGGGCGAACACATTGCGATAGCAACGGACAAAATTGTGAAACGGCTGATTGTGCTGCAACCTCTTCGGGGATGTGCACAACGGGACCTACTGGGCCTACAACGTTATCAGAGTTCACGTTTCTGACAACACAGCAGGATAGTTACGATGTATCGGTTATCAATGGATCAAATCTTGCGATGTCTATCACACCAAGCCTGCCTCAGGGAACCAGTAAACCCTATGATTGCGGCGTTCCAGGTAGCACAAGTGTAGTTTCGTATTCCGATGGGCTGTATAACAGTAATGGGGTATTGGCCACTCCCATCACGGGTGCTTTGGCGGGATCGAGCTGGTTATTTTCACCACCCAATGGTAATTATTTATACCAGTACGTGGATGGGACTCCTGGTGCTACTTGCTCCACCAACTCAGATTGTTCATCTTATAGTGGTACTGTGTGTGGATTAACTTATGCTAATGTTGGAACTTCAGGTTCAGGAAGTGCTACATTGACCTGCGGCGCCCCACTTGGTTATTGGACGCAAGATCAGATTTGTGCCCAAAATCAAACGTTTAATCAGAGCAGCATTGTGAATTGCACCAGCAATTCGATTTCACCTTCTCCCCAGCCCACCCCTCCGGATATTCTTACCCAATGCACAAGTTCAAGCTCGACCGGTTCCTGTCCATCCAGTGTCACAGCAGGTAGTGGTTATACTTTATTTAACCTCATAGCGGGTACGACAGCTCCCCCAGAGTTGCAAAATGATAAATTGACCTTTTCCAGTTGTTTCGCAGCTATTTCACAAACCGCTTCTTCGGTAAACTGCAGTGGCTGCTATAATTGGCAACAAAGCATCACGCCATTCCCTACAGACACTAACTTTGTGCCACAATGCGGGTCATCGGTTACCACCACTCCGAATCCATCCTGGGTCTATTGGGTATTGCCCTACATTCAGTGGCTTAAACAAGCTTGTCCATCGTGTTACACCTATGTGTACGATGACAAAACGTCTGGATTTGGTTGCCCTTATGCGTATGAAACAGGCCAAAGCGCAGTGAACTACACGGTTACCTTCTGTCCAAGCGGTAAGACAGGGATCCCCAGTCTTAGCAATCCTCCTGTGTAGGCTCATGTTTTGAAGCAGGAGACAAAATAGCATCCGAGCCGCGCCGCGACGGTTAGTGAGTGGAGATTACAGCAGGGTTCCACTCTCTAACCGTCGCGGCTCGGATCAAGGGGTTCTAGCCGGCAACCGTCGAAATTTCCGGGCATATTTTGATCACGTTTGTTTTTAGCCATTCAAAAAATGTTGAATGTCCGCGTGGAATCACAAAAAAGTGTTCATTCTGAATTTAACCGCACTCCAAAACTCTTCTATTAAAAGACAATGTAAACTCTCGTAGGGTCATAAAAAAAACTTAGCAATTTATTTCTCCAAAAAATGGGTCGCCGATTCAAAAGTGAAGTTGATTTTGAAGTCGCCAGTAGCTTAGTATGTGGTAATAAAAAAACAGATTAAAGTTAACGCATTGTTTATCTTTGGCACATAGTCTTTCTGCTTGATCTTACATATAGCGGTTATTTTTTTAGACTGCATGCACCCGTACGGAGTTGTTATGTTCACAAATCGTGTTTTGTATATCAAAAAAAATACTGCGATCATACTTGTGAAAGCGTGTTGAATGTGCACGCTGAGACTTATTAAATATAATATTGAGTGGATGATGTAGAATACTACTAAACTTTTGATTTGAATCCATAATTGTTTTCAATAGAGTAATGTACACATCCAGTGACAAATTAAAATCAGAATACTTTTTCAATCGCGTCCAGAGTTCTTTGCGATAATGACATAATTTATTAAAAAATATTGCATTTTTATTAAACGCATCTCGCATAAGATCAGGATTTAAAATAATTTGTTTTAAATAATAATAACGAGCATGCTCATCTGACAACACAAACTGCACCAACGCAGAATAAGAAGAATAAATATTATCTACTAAAGAAACGCCCAAAATCATCAGTGCAACTTCAAAGTGATGGTAAAGAATTGCTGTATATAATAATTCTTTCGTTTTTTTCGGATCAATCCCTATCGATAACCAAGCACGAACAACCTTTGAATCTCCAATTCGAGTAGCATACAATAGCTCTTTTTCATCATAAATTTTAGCTGAAGCAGGATCAGCTCCAGCAATCAATAAAGCATCGACAACATCCGCATGCCCATGTTTTGCAGCAATAATCAGTGGAGTTATTTGATCAAATCGAGCTAAATCGAGCTCGGCTCCTCCTAACAATAAAATTTCAACAATACTTAAGTCTCCATTTTCTGCAGCAACAAAAAGTGCTGTTTCGCCTTTAGAGTTAACCCAGTTACAGTCCGCGCCATGCGCTAATAAAGTGAAAACTATAGAAAAATTTCTACTTACTGCGGCGAGGAAAAGAGGTGATTCAATACCATTAATCATCTCTGTAAACGCCAGATCGGCGCCATAATTCAATAAAATTCTTACTATATCTAAACGCTGCTCTGATACTGCATGATGAAGCGGAGTTGAAGTTACCCAACATCTAACAGCTTGATAGATATTTCTCTCTCCCCTAACTAATTTGTCAAAAAGACAATGACTACCAAAGCCTAGATTTTCTAAAGTATCATCAAAAAAAGTTACAATCAGAGAGGCTATCTTTTGTACAGGAATCCTAGGAAATAGAACGTAAGTTAATTCTTTTTTTATTACGTTATCGGGAATACCAGAAATCTTTAATTCCGGATAACGACATATTAATTTCGCAAACATCCAAGCTATTTCAGTTTTTTCTTTATTAGTTAATAACAAGTTTTGTCTTGTTATTAATGACAATACGTCATCATTGTAATTTTTTATCGATCGATTATATATTATACTAGTAACTTTATTACCAGTATTAGGCTCGATATTTTCTTGCAACAGTTTCCGAGCTAAAGACACAAAATCATAGGTATATCCTTCGTTTGTAATGACGGGAAGTCTAGGTATCTCACTAAGAAGGGAACATATAAAAGGTTTCATTTTACTAAAAGCTGCTATTTATTGTAAATATATTTTACAGTATTTTGTATTTTGATCAATCAGTAGGGAATATTAACTATCTAAAAATGCCAAATTCCAGGTTAAGTGGGGTGGCAGTTCCGCTACTCCCCTAAGTACCAATCCACGTTTTTTTAAAAAAAGGCTTTGTCATGATCCATAGAACGTTTGAGTTTATTCGTAAGAAACTAAGGGACGCTCAGCTATATTTTTTCAGAAAAGCATTCAAAGATGGTGACGTTTCATCCATTCTAGATTCTTTTAAGTCATTAAATAATGAAATAAGTGCTTATTTGCCAGAGATTGGACCGCTGCCTAAATCATTATATACACATCAATACGAAGAATTAACGCGAAAACTGATGATTATTGACTCGTTTGAATTAACTACTGTTGATGGCCAGCAATGGATAACTTTTATAGATAATGAAACATTTAACTTGACCGAAATTCTTGCATTTACCAATTTTGAACATCTCATTTTTAATGAGATAGACACATTTAAATATGAGCAATATATTAAAAATCATTCAACTATGGTGCCACAAGTTAGTGTGAGTCAAACCAAAGCACCGATACTGGAGCAATTTGGTGTTGATAAAGAAAAAATGCATTTTTTTCCAACGAAAGAATATTTTTCAGCAGTTGATCATGAGGGCTTATTTAATAATCTGAGCTATGGAGAAAAACTATCAATTAACTTGTACACCGGCATACTTTATGAGCCAATGAATGCATTATTGCGGGGATATTATGATTATAAGCAACATTCATTAGCTGAAATTCGTGATGTTATTGTACATGCCTCGATGTGTGCCTTTGCTTTATCAAAACAAGATGCCAGTCCAATTAAAGGAGCTTTTCGCGGTGAGAAAGTTTATGGCGATGTGATAGAAAAAAGAATAAAAATAATTGAATCCGGTGGGGCACTCATTGAGAAAGGTTTTATAAGTTCAAGCACCTCTCCATACGGGGTTGTATCAAGTAATATTAGTATTCTGTATACAAATCTTAAAGGAAAATATATTGCTCCTTTGTCTGGCGCGCCTCTTGAAAGTGAGTATTTAATTCCTCCAACACAAATGACATATAAAGGCCATGTACTGTATGAGAACGTTCATTATTTTCATGCAGAACCCGTGGTGAATTTGGAACTGGTTAATGAAAAAGCCAAAGAAATGCCTTCCATTATTGAAAATATCCAATTTAAAATCAAAGAATTACTTGTAAACCTGTCAATGGTACGACCGTATATCCTGGAAAATTGTAATGAAAATGAATATAACGTTCTTGATTCTGACTTGTCTGATATTGAGAGCTGGGCAAAACAACAACTGGATACTTTAAATTTAAATGAAGCTTCGCCTGAACAGGCTCAATGCCAACGTGTTGATATGTGGGAGAAGCTGAGTAAGCTAACCATGAAAAGTTATATTTACCAACAAAGAATATTGCATGATCTTCATCAGCAAGATGAGTCCTCTATTGCAAAACCCAACCTAAAACTCATGTGACGTATAATACATTAAGAATACATTAGGGGGTTCTATACACAGCCCCCGCCAATGTGTTGCGTGAATATTAATCCCATAATGAATTTTCAAAAGCTCGATAATCTTTTGATCTCGAATTGGATTTTTTAGCATAAGAGTCACTGTTTCGCCACCTTCCTGCAGGGAAACTGGATGAGAGCAAAACCAGATTCGAATTTTACTTTTTGATTGCTGTCAGTGCGCGGGGATAGTGAGGGTTTGTTACTCATCATGAAGCCCGTGTACTCTAAAAAAAGCATCGGCCCGCTACGCAGGCACCGAATAAATCAACCCAAGGTCAAAAGAAAAGGGGTAAAGGGATTAAGAAGTTAAAGCCCGAGAACAACGAACGCCAAGCGTGCCACTCTTACCGCCGCCGAACTGAGCGCTGCTGCCACCCGACGCGAAACTCTGGAGCCACGCTCCGAGAGTCGGATTACCTGCGTTCTCGGTAGAACTCCAGTAATTGCCAGACAATATGTTCAAAGTAGTTGCTAAATCAGATTGCATGTTTTGCAGGGTAGGTGTACCTGAGGTACCGCAACCAGTGCCTTGACCAAGCCTATCGTACCCCATCTCACAAATCGCCGGTAAATACCAATCGGAATAAGAGTTAATCGTTTGTTTACAGAGTCCTGTTGCATAAGAGAGGTTGCTAATAGGATGATTGGTTGCATTATTTTTATAATAAACATAAATATTATTGGTATCACACGAGCCATCGATGTTGCCATTACAAGCGGTTTGACCTGTTACTGGGCCACTGCTGGGATTGGGAGATAATGCCGTAGATGTTTCTGAAATACCATAAATTGCAATATCACTGGTACCACCACTACCATCCGAACTCCAAATAATACCACTGGGGGCTTCGTTCGAAGTCGTTGCCACGTTACCACCCACGCTGGTTGATGCGGCACTCGTATCATCTAATGCATACACATACCCACCCTGGTATATGCAACCATAGCCTAATATCACCGCAGAGCTTGAAACCGTACTCGCATTATCAGCACTGATTGAAATCGTTTGTGCGACGGGGGCGGTACCTGTAGTCGTGCAGGGATTGGTGCCATCGGACGTGGCTGTGTTTCCTGGGGTTATCGTAATAGTACAGGTGGCGCTTGCTGCAAGCGATGAGCCGCAATTTGAGATCGCGGTCGTGCCTGAAGGCCAGGTTGGGTAACTAATGGACAAATTAGATGTGGCATAGCTGCCGGTATTGGTCACCGTAATGGTTCTTGCAAGACCCGAACTCGGTGTTCCTGATAATCCATATTCGGTATATCCCGTTTTGCTTAAAGCCAAACTACTAACACTGGTGCTCAATGTGGTGGTATTGGTCACGCAAGTCACCAACACATTGGTAACGTTCGAACCACCCATGGTGCCATTGTCATTGGTCACCATACAGGTTTGAATGCTGGGTTGGGTTGACACCGTAACACTATAAGTCGCTCCCTCTGCCACGGGCGTTGTAAAGGTAAATGCGCCATTGGCACTGATGGTTTGATTATCGGCATCATTATTTTGTATTACCACCGATTGACCGGCGGCTAAACCAGATGTTGTACCGCCCACCGTGTAAGCATTGGTGGCGCAGGTCACCGTCACATTGGTGACATTAGAGCCGCCCATAGTGCCACTGCCATTGGTGACCGAGCATGTTTGCGTGCTAGGCTGAGTTAACACCGAAACGCTATACGTGGCTCCTTGCGCCACCGATGTTGTGAAGGTAAACGAACCATTGGCGGTTAGCGTTAGATTATCCGTGCTGTTATTTTGTAATACCACAGACTCACCACCGGCCAAGCCGGATGCGGTGCCGCCAACGGTATGTGCGTTGGTGGAGCACGTCACGACTACATTGGTGATGCTTGAATTGGTGATGGTGCCACTGCCATTGCTAACGGTGCACGTTTGAGTATTGGGTTGGGTTTGTACCGTGACGGCGTAGCTATCGCCAGAATGTTCCGTTGTAGCAAAGGCAAACGTGCCATCAGCCGTTATCGTGAGTGAACCACCACCGTTGTTTTCTAATATCACGGTGCCAGAAAGACCATTGACCGTGCCACCTACTGTATAAACAGCTTCGGATTTGGTAATGTTTAATGCATCCGATGCACTCGGTTGATAACATTGTAAGCCGCTGCCTTGCTGACAAACCACGGGGCCTCCAGAAAAACCACCTAGGATGGTGGTGCCGTCAATCGTTAAATTCAACACACAAGATTGATGATAGCCTAACGAAAAAGGGTTTCCACAATAACCACCGCCCGTATTTTGCGTCACTCCGGTGATAGGATTCATCGCTAAGGTATGCGTTCTGCTGGATTGATTGGTTACCTGGTATTGAACCGTCGCTGTTCCATTTGATGGAATGGACAGTGTGGTTGCGGTTAAGGGTGTGAACGTCCATAAAGGACTCCCTGCTTCTACCGCATGAAACAGGCATAAAGCCACTATACTGCTTAATAAACGAATGATGAATGAATTGGCCGTCATGAAGACATCCTTAGGCTGAATAAGTAAGATTGAATAAAAATCCATTGGTATATAAATGGGATAACGACAAGCCGGCATTTAATGTTTGTCCTGATGCGCGACTTAATTGACTTCTTCCCCAGTCAGCAAACTCATAACCAACGCCTGCTTGCCAATGTTGATTCAAGCGCCGTTGAACACCGGCACCCAACGTATAGGTAAATGCGGTTGTCATATTACTTGTGAAATTAGGCGTGATAGCCGACTCACTGATGGTCGGTGTATTGCTGAAATCATGAGCTTGGTTTAAAACCAACCCCTAAACTCCCGCTCACCCAAGGCGTCACGATATAGCCTCTATCAGCTAATAATTTACCCTTCAATGCAAGATGCGTATGTCTTACTTGATAGTGATACGTGTAATTATTAAATAGAGAGTCGGCGTCGTCCCAAATATTCCCCGACAAATAGGCATTGCCAGTCGTGGCAACGGCAAGACCTATTTGGCCTTCTAGTTTTTCGCGCAATGGTTTTTGAATACCTACAAAAATCTCGCCATCCACCAATGCATGCGATGTATGATTTGCTGCATAGGTTTTTTCAATATCAGGTGTCAAATAAAACGTTTGTGTATTTCCAGTATTTCCCCAGACTGGCCCAAGACTCAGTGTCGCAACATC